>Ga0307515_10007316_pt1 | contig 21849 bp, 2 predicted proteins | sample 17_EM_MG_FD_194513 | JGI IMG/M metagenome (GOLD analysis project Ga0307515, IMG submission 194513) | Populus trichocarpa ectomycorrhiza microbial communities from riparian zone in the Pacific Northwest, United States - 17_EM | ecosystem: Host-associated > Plants > Roots > Unclassified | place...
ACTAATTATAGGGGTTATCTTTAGACTAAGGAAGGTCTTATAAGCGGCGTATTAGGCTATTAGGTTTAGTACCTTATACTCCTAATCTATATACAATTTTAAAGTTAAAACTAGAGAGGAACTCGTTCTAATATGCTTAGCGTTAGTTTAGCTACTTTATAGTTATAAAGTACTTAAGGTTATAATGGTCCGTAAGGACTTTAGTTAGCTAGTTAAGCTCTACTAAGAAGAGTTCTAGTTAGAATTCTTTAAACGCTTATATAATTATAAGGAGTTCTTTATTATAGATCTTATAATTATACTCTTATAGTATAAGCTTAGACGAATAGAATGTGACTAGGTAAAGGAGACCGTTATTACCTATTTAGGAAAGGACGCCTGCGTTAACGTAGTCTAAGGAGTCGGTTTTAAGGTAGAGTTGTCGTCCTAGTATAAAGTAAGCTAGGATAGGTGCTTTAGTAAAGGCATTTTTAAGGTCTTAGAACGCCTTCTCGCATTTAGGCGTCTAAATAAAGCGTAGGTGCGTTTTTCTTCCTTTTATAAAAAGGCCCTTTATTCGTATTATTGCTATAAGTGATGCTACTACGCCTAAGAAGTTGTATATAAATTTCCGATAGAAGTTAGCAAAACTAAGGAAGGCTTATACGTCCTTAATGCAGTTAGGGGCTTACTATTCGGTAATTATATATACCTTCTTAGGGTCTATATAGACACCCTTAGTGGTAACAATTAGTTTAAGGTATTTTACTTCTATAACTAAGAATTTATATTTCTTTAAATTAATATAAAGTCCTGCGTCCCTAAGGCGCTATAGGACCTTTTAAACATGTTTAGTATACTTAGAGGGGTTATTGTTATAAATAAGTATATTATCTAGGTACGCAGAGTAGAAGTTATTAAGGTAGTCCCGTAAGGCGTTATTAATATAGCTTTAAAAGGTGCCTGGGCCGTTATATATGCTAAAGGGTATAATAGTATATTTAAATTAGCCAAAGCGCAATGCGAATGCGGTTTTCTATTTATTACCTTTCCGTATTCGGAGATAGTTAAAGGCGGCAATAATATTAAGCTTAGTATAGATTTTGGCTTAACTAAGCCGCTTAAGGGTTTTACGTATAAGCGGTACTAGGTATTAGTTTTTAATTATAATAGCGTTAAGTCCTTTATAGTTAACGTAGAATTAAATACCTCCTCCTAGCTTCTTAGCGAGAAGGATAGGGGCGGCTGTTAGTAATATACTAGGACAAATAAATCCTTTATTAAGGTGCTTATTAATATACTTTTTTATAACTAGAGGCTTGTCTTTTAATATTAAGTAGGGTCTCTTATAAGGTGGCATTTTTCCTTATTTAATATTAATAGTATAGTTATTAGGTTAATATAGGGGGAGTATATCTACGCTCTTTTATAAGTATATATTAGTAAAGTTATAGTACCTTTTAGGGAGGAGCTTGCGGAGTTCTTTATTAGTAAGTCCTTTTTTAAGCTTTATAAACTTCTTAAAGTCTAAAGGTAAAAGTCCGTAGAGTTCTATAGGGGCGTTATCTTCTAAAAGGTTAACTATGTCTATCCTATTATTATAGAGGACGTAGTCCTATTCTTTATTAAGCTTATATAATTATAATTAGAAAGCTATAGTAATAGTTTAGCCTTTTTTATATACTATACGGTAGAAGGCTAGGGCACTTATATAATAGTAGTTAGTCGTAGGTAGGGTAATAAGGGGTTCCTTAGGTTAATATCCTGGGGAGTAAATAGAGGCGGCTAGGCCATACCCTAGGCAAGTCTCTCTACAGTATTTAGAGTTAAAGGTTACTTCTCTTTTCTTCTAGTTAATAGCGGGGTTATATTATTTAAGCTAGTTTATTTTAAGGATAATAGGGTAGTTAGTAAGTAGTATTATATAGGCCTAAAGTTCTTCCTAGTGCCTATTTATATCTAGGTGGAGTTATACTATATAGGTAATCTTCTATATAGTATAATTACTATTAGCAAGTTATAGGGCGCGGGCTTTAGTAAGGGGTAAGGTAAATAGGTTATAAGTACGCATAAATTAGGTATTTATAAATTTATTAGTAGCTTTGCAATTAATTATAGAACGGCTTTTATATTATTTTTTAGTAGTAGTTCCTATTATAGGTAAAACTATCTATTTCCGTCTATTTATCTTTATAGAGTTATCTATTAAGTAAGCCGATATATAGATCCCTCTATTATTAGGGCGTCCTAACCTACAACTTAGGGCTAGGACTTGGCGTTTTCCGTTTCCGTATCTAACTCTACCGCTATTACTACGTCTTTATCTTATACGGTAGTGGCGTATAGCGATGTATTTAGTGTTTAGGGTATTAGGTTAGGTATTAAGCAGCGGCTACTAAACCTAGCTATTAGGTAGTTTAGGTTATTACGATAATAGCCTTTTTAATAGCATTTATAGTAGCGTCCTAGTTTCTAGAGTAGCTTACGCTCTCTATCTAGAAGTTTCTATAGGAAGGTTAGTATAGAGAAATCAATATTGGTTCCGGTAGTACTTAAGGTAGTAGGCGTTAGTGGCTTAGTATATATAGGTTTAGTAGGCCTAGGGGGCTTCTATAGAGAGGTCTTTAGGTAAGGATTAGTAGTAGTAATCTAATTTAGTTATTGTTTAATCTTCTATAGAGCTGCTACTATATTATAAATATTGTTATAATTATAGCTGGCGGCTGCGTAACTAAGGTAATAAGTAACTTTTTTAAGGAGGTCCTCCTAGTCTTTAGTATTATCTTAGGTAAGGGCTCCGGTATATTCCTAGAATTTAATATAGAATTTATTAAATAATTTAGTAGGGCTTATCTTTAGGGTATGTAGTTTAGCTTAGTTAGTGGCTAGTAGGTTATAATTACGGTATATTAGGTTAAGATCATTAAGGACTTCTTAGTAGGACTACCACTTCTAGGGGCTACTAGTCTCCTATTAAGCAAAGAGTCTATTAAATAGTATACCCTTTATTTACCTAATAATATAGCTAATCTTAGTATCTTCTATAGGAAAAAGGTAAGCGCTCTAAGTTAGTTTTTTACGGATTTATATCTTCTAGTGGCTATATTCCTTACGGTCTTCTTAAAAGACTAGGGGATTAAAGTAGTATATATTAGACCCTACGGTAGCAGTTTAAGTCCAATTATTATAGCTTTTATTATCGCTGCTTTAGTAGGGGTTCCTATTAGGTAAAGCTACTTAGCGCTAGCCCTCTATTAAGTATTAAGTAGGTAAAGTTACTAGGGGCGTAGAGACTTAGGTGGCGTTATATATAGTAAAGAGGTATCTAGCGTTATTATAAATATGCTTATTAAGCTAAGATTATAGGTATTTAATTATGCCTTCTCTTTTAGTAACTATAGTAATTAGTATAATCTTAGCCTTCTTTAACTATTAAACGTCGCGTTTAGACACACAGAAGTTATCTTTAGTTTTTTAATATATATTATCGGCGAGTACCTTATAAGCTTATAGGTCTTAAATAATATCACAATCTTAGGTAGTACGCATCTCGGCTTATATAAGCTTTAAATAGTAGTTCTATAAAAGGCGGTAGTATTTATTAAGGTCTTATACTACCATTTTTATAAACGTCTTAACGTCTTATATTTTAATTTTAATAGGTAGTAGCCCTTTTGTTTACTTATCCGTAGTTATATAGTTAATAAAAAATAAAATATTATTAGTGTCCATCTCCTTAGGGGTTAAGGCTAAGGCTAATAAATTAAATTCTCCTAGAATTAATTGGCGTTGTCGGTTAAGTATAGGTATTAGATTATTCTTTAGGTTTAATATAATAGCTAGTAAAAAATATTATCTTATTATTATAGGTTCCTTAGAAGTATAAAGTAAGGTAATTTATAGATACGCTGCTTCTAGTAGCACCTGCAGTATTATAGGGACGTAGAATTAGTTATAGGCTAGGCGTTAGTAGTAAAAGGGGGCGCAGTATAATGTTATAGGACAGGGGCAGTAGCTATAAAGCGTATGTATTTAAGGAGTCTACAAAACGTTGCGCGATCGATCGTAAGGGTCAAGGGCGTAAGGAGGTAATATACCTACGCGTAGCTGATATAAGCTATACGCAAGGTATGCGTAAAAGCACGGGGCTCTCCTATAGAGGCCCCTACGGTAGGGTTCCGTAACATCCTTATATTTTAACGCCACTAATATCCTCTCTATTATTATTATCCTTATTATTATTACTAGCACCGCCCTAGCCGTTATTATTAGCGCCCTCTTTATTGGCTTTATTTTACGCTTTAGTATAATTACTAGTACCGTTAATATTTACTACACCCGCGAAGTTAGGGATAGTAATATTAAAGTTAATGTCTATACTATATAAAATAGGCGTATAATTAGCTATACGCTAGTGGTAGATATACTATATAGTTTTATTAACGTTAAACAGGGCGATAAGTTGCTAGAAGTGCTCTTTTTACTTAGGATTCTTAAGGTTAATAAATACCTTATTATCCTTACACTACTTCTTAATTTTATAATACGCGGTGTTTATAAAGGTCTTATTACTAGTATAATAATTATAGACTACTTAGGGACTACTAATAATAATAAGGCTTGCTTATAGTCTAGTAATTATAAAAAGGTTCCTTACTATATCCTAGATAAATTTTAGCGGACTAGCGACTATTATATTATATACTAATAACTCTATCTAGCCGCCTTAGATACCGTTAACGGTAAAGACCTTAATCTTACTAACTACTAGCGCAAATTCCCGCTACTTACTGCCATCTTACTAGATGTAGTACTATTCTTTAAGCGTATATAGCGCTACGGAGTAGATAGTAAGTTAGGCTATATATAAAACGGTAAGGTTAACCTCTAATAGCTTAAATCTAAAGTCTATTAGCGCTATGGCTACCTAAAATACGCGTTAAGCGTAGACTAGGTTATACATTAATTAGCTAAGCTCGTTTACCTATATAGTACTATTAACGGCGAGGAAGGTAATAGGGTGGTTATAGCGCAGCACATCCTTAAAAAAGCTCGCCGCTAGCTTTAACTACTCTTAGTCCTTAACTATTAGGCTTATCTAAAGCTGGCTATATAGTAGGATAGTATTTATAAAATATATAATATCTTTAACGAATTAATATTATAGCGAAAACTACACTATATTTATATTAGCCACGAGGAGATATATATAGAGGGAGATAGATTTTTAATAGTGGAACGGATCATCGAAATCGGGACTAAGAATTGGTTTTAGTTAGTATATATTATTAAGGAGAACCTAAGGTATAGGGTTGCTAGCCTAAATCTATAGACCTTTTTAGATTAAATATAGTCTACTTTAGGCAAACCTAGCGAAACTGCCTAGCTTAGACGCCTTCCCGGCCTTATTATAGAAAACTATATATATAGCGCTAATAGAATATATATAAGTCTACGAGACTATATTAGGTATTATAAAAATAATATTAGCCTTTTTAGCTAGGTCTGTAATAACTATATTAGCTATAAGTATTAATCCTATTTTATTATCTTATATTATATTATTACTAAGCGCAAATTAGTATAAGTATTGGCGGAATTCGGCGTATTTAGTTATATTAGGGTTTGTAATAGGATATAGGTTTCTGTTACTATCTAGGATACCTATAAGGCGTAATAACTACTAACCTTTAGATAAATCTATAACCTATAACCGCTTATTAAAGCTAGTGGCATTACTAGCCTTAAACGTACGGTAGAGTAGGAATGCTATATTTAGCATAAACACGTCCTTATTAATTATAGTATAGTTATTCTATTCCTTAAAATACTTAGGACAAGTATTAATACCTGCCGCTATATACTATATAATGGCATTCTGCTTATAGACCTTAGTTTCCGTTAAACGTATATAGCGGCAAAGGACAATAGGAAATTTAGCGGAATGGCTTTATATAATTAGTACCTTATAGTCCTCTATAAGCGTATTATTAATTATCTTAACTAGTATATTTAGTTAGTAATTAAGCGGTAATAGGACTTAGATTCTAGTAGGATCCTACTAGAGCAACCTAAGTTAATACTAGTATTATACTAAAATAGTTAAGAAGGTTAATTTCCCAACACTACTAGGGCCTTATATTAGTAAAATACCGCCTATTATATATTTAAGTGTAGTATAGGCACCTATTTGCTCTTTATTAAGTAGCGGCAAGATGGCCTTAAGGGTATTATTAACTAAGTTCTTCCTATACTTAGCGATATTATAGTCGAAGTAATTAATATATAGGAGATCTATAAAGTTATTAGATAGTATAATTTAGCGCTTAATATAAAAACTGTCGCCTCCTTACTATAGGTGGCGTAGAGTATTAATCTTTTAAGAGATTTTAACCTTAGGGATATGCTTAGTTATAAAATATTTAATGCCCTATACCGTAATTAGGGCCTTACTTAGGTTACTAACTATTATAAAGTTATCGCTGCTTAGGATATACTCTGGAGTAAATACAGGGTTTAGTATAAACTTATAACCTACCTATAGTTAAAAGATAAAAGTATAGTAGTTATAGCTGGAGCTAAAGGGAGTAGTATTAATAATAACTCCTTTTTAGCTGGCCTAGCTATTTATATCTTTACCTAGGAGTAAGATATTAATAATAGAGTTAGTATAAAGGGTAAGACTATTAACTATCTAGATGGTAGCGTAGTAGACTTAGTCTGCGCTACCTAGGAAGGTAATAAGATAAATAATAGTGGGTACCTAGGGGTTCTGATTAACGGCCTTAAGGCTTATAACTGCGGCATAGAACTGGACTATAAAATATTTAAGAACGCTATTAAACTAATACCTTATAGGGATTTTGTATAATAGTCGGTCCTTTACTAAGAGCTATATACTAAGCTGGATATTTATATTATAGTTCTTCTACTAGCGACCTAAAGAATTGTTAACGCTCTGCTATTATAGGCTCGCGTTTAGGCTTGCGATATAACTATTAAGCTATTTAGTGCCTAGTATAAAAAAGTGGATAATAACTGTAGGACTATTTAATAGCATATTCTAAGCTTTATAGATTTAGGGCGTAAATAGGCTAAAGTCCCCGTTAACAAAGAAGTACTTACTAAGTAACGTGCGCGTACTTAGTATAAGTTTATTAAAGGCGACAACGAACCTAATATAGTAAAGTTATAGGGTTATAGCATCTTATAGGAGAATGCGAGTAAGATGCTTAAGCGTAGTTAAATATAATAGTTGTTAAGTAACCGGAAAAGTAGTATTAGTAGTATTAACCTTAACGTCGCTAGTAATGTTAGTATCTATAAATTAAATAGACGCCGTCTTATATAAATAATAAGTAGGTATTCTACTAGTTTTATAAGATACCTAAAACGTAATACTATATGCTATAATATACTCTTTAATAATTTGCATAACAAACTAAACTATAAGGTAGTTGTTATTTAGAAGCTAAAGTATATTTAAAGGTTTAGCTATTACGGAATTGCTATTCTCTATATAGGTATCTAGATTATCTACTAGGTTATCTACTACTAGATAGAAGCCGGCTATATTAAGAGGTTTAGGCGACGGAGAGGTAGCAGCTATACTTAAAGCGGTAGCACTTAGTGTATCTATCTTGCCTAGAGTGGTTATAACGTCTATTACCTAAATTAAAGTAGGTTTACTTATATAATTATTAATATTATACCCTATAACTTTATAGTTTTTATATACCTAATTATAAAAGATAGTTTAATGGTCTAAGGAGCTATAGTTTAGGTAAGTCCGCTTTTTCTTACCTAATAGTTAGGGATAGTCTCGCTTTCTATAGCCTATAGCACTATATTAGTTACATATTACACTAAAATAGTTACTCTTAAGATAACCGGCTTTTCTATAATTATTATATATAGGGTTAGGGTAGTTAGCTTTAAGATAACTGGCCTTACTATAGCCGTAATAAAGTTAAGAAGCTTTTTTAAGAGGATAATTAGTGTATATATGGCCGGTAGATAGATAGAGATAGTATTTTAAAGCGTTATTAGCTAAGAGGTATAGACTACTAAGCTTTAAAAGAAGAGGCTTATTAAGCGTAGGGCCCTTATTATTACCTTACAAGATACTAAAGCCTATAATCGCTATAATTAAGGCAATCTTAAAAACTATAACGCCTTTAGCGAACTTTTTATAGTTATAAACGTAGTTAACGTCGCAAGTTATAAAATAATTAGTAGGTAAATCTATTTTAGTAGTAGGCTATATTAAGCGGTGGTTTATATAAACGTATTAGTAAATATAGATTCTCTATTATATAGCTAAGGCTAAAAATAAGGTAGCTAACTTATTACGTTATAAGGCTCTATAGCTTAAATAGATCTATAGAGGCACTAGTTATAAAGGTAGATACTAGTAGGGTAAAAGTAAGAATAGGTAGTTAGTAGAGTTAGGTTAATTAGTAAAGGTAAGGAAATAAGGCGAGTCCTAATAAAATTATATAAGTAAGGCCTTAGTAGTAAAGTATATAGTTATATACTCTATAGGTTAAACGCGTATAAGGGTAAATCTATAGTAATAAGACTAACCTATAGAGGAAGACGCGGTATAGTATAAGTTATAGAGACTACCCTACTTAGCCTATCTTTTAATATAGGCTAGGTGATAGTCTAGTACTATTAAGCTCTTATAGTTTATAATGCGAGTATATAGATATATAGAAGGGTAAGGGAAAAGAGAAGTAGTAAAGTAAAAGTACTTTACTATAAGTAGGCTAATTACATTATGGGTAAACGGAAACATAAATACTGTAATTTGTTAAAAATATTACTAATAAGCATAGCCTACCACTGCTAGAAAGTATAAGTCTTTTCCTTCCTTAATTAGTAAAAGAAAAGGTATTATTAACTAAATAATCTCTTACTAAAGTACTAGGTGGGGAGTGGGATATTATAAGACTATATATAGTTCTAAATAGATTTAAAATAAAGATATTAAATTTAAAAGACTTTAATATAATAAATACTATAGTAAAATACTAACCTTTTATATAATACTAAATAGATAAATAGCGAGATAAGTTAACGTTACTAAGTGGCTAAATGCTAGTATATATAATATATCTACTGTCCTAAAATACCCTAAAATGCTATAAAATGCTATAAAATACTATTAATTATATAAACTTATAATATAAGATATAAAACCTCCTACTACCTTTTATAGTAGATATGCGTTTAAATAAGTACTAGATATTTATGCATAGACGTAAATTCTACGTACTAGATAATTATTATTCTAAATAGACTTATTTAGTAGGCCCTTAAGTGCTATATAGTATAATAATAATACTAGCGATTATAAAGTAAGTGTAATACGTTGCCGTTTACTAGAAGTACTACCTATTATATACTAAGCACTTCGCAGTAATAGAGTCTATATATATAGATATAGGCTAGCTCTCTAACTCTAGTAGCGCGTATATCTACTAACTTTATATAATAATAAGAAATATAATAATGCCTATAATAAGTGTAATACGTTACCGTCCACTAGAAATACTACCTATTATATAGTAAATACTTTATAGTAATAGAGCCCGCATATATAGATATAGGCCAGCCCTTTAACTCTAGCGGCGTATATATATACTAACTCTATACGATAATAAGAAATATAATAACGCCTATAACCCCCTATAGTCTACTATGCCGTAATAACTAGTTACCCCTTCGCAGGTACTTAATAAATCGCTTGTATTAAAAACTGTAAGAGTTTAATAGTACTAAACCGCTACCTAGCCCTAAATAGGCCAGGTAGGGTAGTCCCTATAAGTTATATAATTATACCCTTATTTAACTATATAGCACTAAGTCTAGCCATATTTACCCTAACTAGTAGTAGTAAATTATAGCCAATTTTACCTCTATATAGGCACGTGCGGGCAATTATAAAATCTACCTCTTTACCTCTTCTTAATTAACTTTACTTATTCTACCTTCTATCTCTCCTATAACTAACCTCTAACTACGTTTAATACTAGAGTTATGCTAATATAGCGCTAGCTAGCTACTGTATAAAGCCCTTTTACTTTAATAGTTACCTTCTACTTAATATATACTGTAATATTGCACGTACCTAACTAAATAAGCGACTTAATAATAACGCAACTATGGGTAAAGCTAGACGTATAGTATAAGGTAAACCTAAAGCTAACTAAAGATATGGATATTGCCTAAGGCTTTAAAATAAGTATTGAAAACTATAATAGACTAAAAGAGAAGGTTAAAGATATTATAATTAAAGTTAAGCCTAAGCACGTAATATATCGCGGCAACTCTATAATAATAAAAAAAGGGTATATTAAGGAGTTTTATAAGCAACTCCTATAATTTACTAATGCTCTACTAGATTAGAAACTGCAGGTAATCCTAAAAATTATAAAAAGTGCTCGTTTTAATCGCGTAAGAAGGGTACTAAGTACCTCTAAGAGTGGGTATGCTCTACGTAAATATACATTACCCCTAAAGACTAAAGCATAAAATAAGACAATACTACCTTAGCTGCTATATATAATATAGCCTATGGACGTTACTATAACCCTATTATATAGTATTCCTTCGCCTTAGCTAGTAACCCTAGTAGTAAGCAACGCAATTAATATAGGAGATATTGAGATTAAAATCTAATCTATAGGCTTAATAGGTAAGTTAATAGTTAGGGTAGTCTAAGTCTTATATCTAATAAGCGGAAACCTATATATAGCTCTAGGTAAGCTATAAAAGGAACTATAAGCCTATATAGAGCTTAATATCGACAGTCCGCTTAAAAAGAATATCTATATATTGCTGTAAAGATATAAAAACCTTATAATATGGTCGGAGGGTATACTTATTATAGCTCTTAGCTCTTAGCGAGAAATAGCATAAAGGAGGCCGTGCTTATAGTATTACTCTTACCTCCTAGCTTAAACTCCTAAGTTGCTGCCACTAATAATATACCGCTAGCTATTAAATTTAAGGCGCCTAAACGCGACGGATGTAGTATAAAAGATAGCTAGTAAGTCCTAACGCCGTATAAGGCTAGCGGTAAGAGTAAATTAGGAGAAGGTAAGAAGCGGAGTTATTTAGGATTAGTAGTATATAGCTCTAATAATAATAGTAAGGGCGAGCCTATTAGATATAAGAAATCAAACAATAGTAAAACTAAATTAGGTAAATATAATAAGTGGCCTTAACTAAGATTAGTAATAAGTGCCCTAGTAAAGGATAATAAAAGCGAGCTAGCTATGCCTAGAAAGTTAAATAGTTATAAGGCTAACCCAAATAGAAGTAGGAAACGCCCTTAAGTAAAATTAGTGGTAGGCACCCTTATAGAAAACAGTAATAACAAGCTAGTTATGCGTAGAAGGTAATTAGTAAAGAGAAGATATAACCTATTTACCTATAAGCCTATATTAGCAAGTAATAGCGGTACTAGAGAAGTTGCCGTAGATAATGGTAAATTACTATAATCTATTACCGAACCTAAAGGTATATACTAGCCTAACGATATAATAGATAACCCTACTGCTATATTACTAACCATTAATATCCCTTAAGATATTACCGTAGAGGATAGTAAATTGCTGTAATATACTAGTGGATACGATAATTAGTTCCTATATTATACTAACTCTAAAAACGTAGAGAGTGGAGATAAAAATAAGGATTTAGTTAATAATAGCGACTAAGATAAGGATTTAGTTAATAATAACGACTAAGATATAGATATAGAGGAAGAACTTAACTAGTAAACCTTTTTAGCCTAGCTTTATAAGGCTAGAAAGGATAACCTAAATAGCGTACTAGCGTATATAATAGAGGCGGATCTTCTACTTACTCTAAAGTATTTCCTACTTATTTTATTAAAAGTACTTTCTAAGACCGCCCTAATTAAACTCCCTAATTGGGGCCTCGCATTAGGCTTTAAATTTAGCCTATACTAAGTAGTATATATAGCTTAGGTATTTAAGTAAGAGAGGATAATTAAAGGAGGCGGTATTTATGTAGATAAACCTAGCGCGGGTAAGACTATATAAATAATTACTTAATAGCTAATAAACTACTTTTATTATTAGAATATAATAGATATTTAAGAGGCCTAAGCTACTGGGGATATAACCCGCTACTTACCTAAGATATATCCGCCGGATTTAAAATGCCTATAGGTAGTAAAGTAGCCGATTATATACTACTGCGAAGATAACTCTAAGAAGCTATACCCTATAGACCTATAGTAAGGCTACTTAGTCGTCCTTATACTAACCCTAGGCCTATTAGGATTCTTAAAAGACGCGAGTGTAATATTATAAAACGGCGCGATTATAAAGCGCCCTAACCCACCCTAGATTATAATTCTCGCCCCTAGCTACAATAAAGTTAAGATATTTGGTAAACTAAAAAAGGATAAATAGCTATAAATCTGTAAGGCTTTTAAGTGGACTAATAAGGAATAATAGGAGAATAATAACGATATATATCTAGTTAGTAAGGCTCTCCTATTATACCTATAGGGTAAAACTAGGTTTAAGAATAATTATAGCTTTACCCCTAATGCGATAAAACCATTAGTATTAAGACACTTAACCTAATTCCTTTTAATTACTACGCAAAATTATATTACCATATAACTAATATATAGGTTTATTACTATATAAACTAATATATAGAAATACCTAAATGGCCAATCCCCTAGAACGTATTAGAAATTAAAGAGTATAATATAGGTTAGGCGTATTCTTTAGGATAAATACTACCTAGACGTAATCGGTAGAGTTTTAATATTATTTATTAAGGATATAGTTAAGGAGTACCGTATTATATATAATCGCAGCCCTATTATATAGGGTGCGTTTAGTACGCCTAATAACGGAAACCTAATATAACTAATGCGGTTTATTATAGCAGGATTAAAGAGGCTAAAGTAGGAAGAAGTTAATAAGCTAAAGGGAACGGAGTTTAAAGTACTGCTTAAGCTTAAAAAAGAAAATATCTAGCTAAAGAAGAAGGAATTTAACCGTCTTTATAAGGATGTAAAGACTAACCTAGTTAGAGTAATAGTAGATAGGAAATTTAGTAAACTGGCTATATTTTTCTATATAGTTATTTTAACGTTTTAGATATATAAAGGGGAGTTAATACTCTAGTTTAACTAGTAAAAGCTTATCCTAAAGAATAGCTGTCTTAAATTAGTTACGTTATAGGCCGACCCTAATAATATGTAAGCTTTGCAGTGTGTGGAATTGAACGAGTAATTTAATTGTAAATCTATGGAAACCAAGTGGTATATATACATGAGAAAGGTGTAGGCAATAAGATAAAAGGGGAGACTAATACGTAGTCGAAATAGGGTAATATAAGGTATACGAGGTATACGAAGGTAGTGCTGATGCAGGTGAAATAAGGTAATATGCAAGGTCCGGTAGTCGGTTACATAATACTAAGGCGGCTATAATTATAGCTATAGAGAACTAAGTAAGGATAAAGTAAAGGCGTTAATATAAAGAACTTCTAGCTATATAGGAGGAAGATAGTAGCGATTTAAATACTAAACCTAAGATACTAAAACTTACCTAAGCTAAGTTATATACTAACGCGAAAACGGTAGTAAGTATAGCCTAGGTTATTTAATACTAGGACTAGTATACCCTTATTATTATTAAGTTTAATAAGTTTAATAAGTCTAATAATAAACGCCTAAAAACTTAAAGTTGTATACCTAAGGACCTAATTATTGCTAAGTAGACTACTAACCTACTTAGTAAGGAGTTTACTAATATACTTAACCGCTATTTTTAACAGAATGTAAAGTTCTTTTAAGCAAAAAAAATTTATAATTATATTTATATTGAAAACAAACGGATAGTTTAGCGTGTAAGATTATTATTATTACTCGCTTACCTCTTATACTAGCTTATTAGTTTAATAGGCTATATAAAAAATATAGTAAAGATAAAGTGCTCTACTATATAGCCAGTATATCTAATATTAAGAAGGCTAAGGCTAGGCAAACCTTTAATATTAATAACTCTAAATAGATCCTACTTTATACCTTTATATTAATTAGGCTATCTATTAACCTATAGCGCGTAAATTATATTATTATAGTTAAGCTAAGATATAAGCTCTTAGAGGTAAAGCAACTATTTACTTAGATAAATTAACGAGGATAGACTAAGCCTATCTACTATAGTACTATTATAGCTAATTAAAAGTTAAGTATTAAGTAAAGGATATTAAAGTTAACTAAATTTATATTATTACTGTATAAGTTGGTATATAAGGAAAAGGCTAATTTAAGCTTAAAAGTAGGCTAAGGTAAGAAGGAAGATACTAAGACTATTTAATATTAGTAACGGTTATAAGAGTATAATAGAACTATAGATAGTTCTAAATACTATATATAGCCGCTATATAGCGAAACCTATTATAATTATATAGTGGTGTATATATAGGCTAAGGGATATATCTTCTAGTAACTTATAGGTAGTAGCGTAACGTATATAGTAAACTTAGTTAACTAAAATATTTCTAGTATTATTATTTCTAAGAGAGCATTAAGCTGTAGCTTATAGCACTTTTATTATTAAGGTAGCGTTTAGCCGTAAATTGTAGTATTATTATTATTAGCGGTATAGTATATGTCGGAATATATGGACAGAAGTTACGTGTCATCGTCGTGTCTTTAATTAGTCATCCTTATGGTAACTAATTAACCCCCTACTTAGGCACCGCGATCCTTACAATCCTTTACTTTCAACAAGAAGAATACAGAACAATTATCATACTATCTACAAACCGTAGCTACGTAATATCCCCCTTATGTAACCAACACTAATTAGTGGTTAACTTTACTATTATACTATAGAATAGCAAGGTATTCCACCAAGAAGAGACGAGCCACTATATCAGTGCTACTCGTGCTAGAGGAAGCTATCTTTTAAGGTTAGAACTGGTCCTAAACCTTAAATAGAACTCTTCCACAAATCTAAGGATCTAAAGGCCAGAACTGGTCCTAAGCCTTTCTAAGATTACGGATTCTTGCGTCTATTACGCAGAATAATACGCTTTATAAGTCTTTGTGATTTAAGGCTAGAACTGGTCCTAAGCCCTATAATTGCAAATATATGTCTAAACGCGTACCAAATAACGAACGCGTACTAAATAATAAATATATATTACGAACGCGTACTAAACGACAACCCCTATACTAAACGATAATCCCTATACTAATAACACTTCCCTTCCTCCGAAAACATGGCTATTCTAAATGACTAGAGAGACTCCCTACTACTAGGGGTAGCTATGTACGCGAAACTCATCGATAAAGATTGGGATGAATTTACTATTAATATAATAACTTATACCGTAAAATAAGTTAATAGCTTTCTCCTATATTATATTATATTCTACTGAAATAGACACTAGGCCGATTTATAGCTGTGGGAGTATTTTAGGGAAGATTTTATAGGATGGACCGCCGATACCTAGGCACTTAGTAACGCTAGTATTATTTAGGATTTTTAAGACTTCCTCCGTAGGAATGGGGTATATGTTACTGAGAACAGTAACTTAATTACTAGTAATATTTAGGCTGTTATTATTAGTATAGAAGAACTAGTATGGACGGAAGCTAAGATTATACGTTAACTACGGAAGCTAAAAACCAACCGATATTCTTTAAAAGGTAACTTTAATTCGTATTAAAACCCCCAGAACGCTAATCTCCCACTTAGTCCTCCTCCTGCCCAGCAGCAACGTCCGCAGCAGCCTCCGTAGCAACCACAACGTCCGCAGCAACGTCCGCAAGAACTTCTAGAAGAACCTCCGTAAGAACCTCCGCAAGAACCTCTATAAGAACCTCCGCAAGAACCTCCGCAAAAACCTCCGCAGCAATCTCTATAGCAATCTCCGCAGCAACCACTACAGATAACCTCAGGCTATCAAACACCTTAAGTTCCTTAAGCCGCTGTACCTCAACTTATACTTTAAGCTCTGTCTCACCAGAGATTTTTAACCCCGTTTAACTTAAGCACCGAGATGTTTCCTTTAACCCCTACTATACCTAGATAACTAGTATAACAAGCTAGATCTATAAATAATATCCTAACCCACTAGCAAAAAGGATATAGTAGAGGATATAAATATAGCTACGGCTAATATAGAGGAGGATTCCATAGTTCCCAAGATAGCTACAGAGGTAGCTACCAGCATAATTTAGACAGGAAGTTCTTGTGGAGGGTACCATAAAGGATAGGTAAAGAGAGAGTAATATAGGGGGGAAGCGGTTAGAACGGCATAGTTACGCAGGCAAAGTATAAAGAAGAATTGCCAAAAGTACTATTAGAGAGCTTACCTTACAGATAGCTGTTAGGGCTATTAACGATTCCGCTAGCCCAGATAGGCTCATACCTATGTTGCTATCACAGGACACCCCGTAACACCTTATACGCGCCTACCTATTTCCACCGCAATATTTATAATATCCAATCTGCAATATCCGCAATATCTATAGCAATATCCGCAATATCCGTAACGATATCTACAACGCCTGCGAACCAACCCTATAACAAGACTCCGTGCCAATCTACCTATAGAACTAACCCTACACTAGCACCGCACTGCCATATAATAACGACTATAAGTACCGCACCGTATTACCATATACCATCGACAAACTAATAGCGCCGCTATGCCTGCTATTATAATACTAATCGCGCTAATACGCCTGCGATCTACCAACCAAATAATCGTGCCTATACGCCTATAAATGAGATAACTGCCGTACCAATACGCCTACGGACAGACAAGAATTCGTGCCGATACGCCTACAAATATAACCCCGTTGCTAGCATTATACTACCACCCAAACGACCCTGTCGCTGGTACCGTACTACTACCTACACAGACAATAATTATGCCGATAAGCCTACGACCCAAACACAACCAGGTAGAGCTTTGCTCTATAGAATACAACCCCATTACTAGCACCGTACTGCTAGTATAGGAATATATAGAAAAGAGGTTATATGGTCATGTGCCTTAGAATAGCAGTTTAACGCATAAAGAAAGAACTGCTAGTGTCGGAATATATGGATAGAAGTTACGTGTTATTGTCGTGTCTTTAATTAGTCATCCTTATGGTAACTAATTAACCCCCTACTTAGGCACCACAATCCTTACGATCCTTTACTTTCGACAAGAAGAACACAGAACAATTATTATACTATCTACGAACCGTAGCTACGTAATATCCCCCTTGTGTAACCAACAGTATATAGCCGCAAAATATAATTAAATACGGCTAAATACTAAAATTGCTTAATTAGTATAAACCTAATTTAAGATACTAGTAAATTTTTTTATAATACCGCCCCGCCCCCTATACTTACTAATATTAATAAAATATATATAAAATATAAAATATATTATTTTTATTAATAATATTAAATTTATAAAAATTATACTTTTTATATACTTAGTAATATTAATAAAGTGTATAAAAATTATATATTTATATATTGTAACGGAACCTTATAGCAAGAACTACGGTGGGTCCTATTATTAGGCTAGGTGTGTAGGAAATGCAAGTATAAAGTTAACAACGTAATAACAACTAGTGGAGTAGTTGCCTAATAGATTAACTCTAATTATATTCTAAGAATTACTATATGGAAGGAACTATCTAGGTAGGGACTAAGGGTCCTTAAATACACAACCGTACTCCTATAAAATCCTTCTTATACGTAATATATATATACTCTATCTACTCTATTACGGATTATATAGATTCTATAGATTATATAGATTATATTATATAACTTTAGTTACCATTCCTCGTTATATAGCTCCACTAATTTTATTCTAAACCATACTTAAATTAACTAATTAGCTTCTTCCGACTCTTCCCTAAGTAGTTATAATATTATACTTAAAGCGTCCGTAACACTATCTCCCTCCTCTTTATCTTTATTTTTAAAGATCCTTAATATCTCTAAGTTATTTACTAGAGGTATAATGTCTATCTAATTAATTTGGTTAATATTGTTACTTATTATACCTAAAGTAATCTCTTCTTCTTTAACTGCTTGTTATACTCGCACTATAGCTATAATACTATCTCTTAGTAAGATTATACCATCTCTATATTCTTACTGTTTAAAAGAGGGGTTAGTTTATATTGCGTTAGCAAACCTATTTTCGCGATAACCGTCCTCTTATTTAGAGTACACTAAAGCGAATATTTATTCGTCCTGTAATGTTTACTTTATCTCTAATACTAAATATACGCAACCTATTACTCTTAATAGTTGTCTAGTTCCCTAATTAATTTATCTTAGGGTTTTATATTTAATCTACTGCTATATAGCTAGATAATAAACTGTCTATTACTCTAGTGGAGTTACGCTATTTTTATAAAGCTAAATAAGAGGCTGCCGAAGCTTAGTAACGGGCCCTTAAGTCTTATCTTACGGCGTCCACTTAGTTAATCCGTCTTAAGAAGGTTTATAAGAAGGTTTATTCTAAGAAGTAGAAACTTATAAAATAGGGTCTACAGGAACTTAGTAATAAAAGAACAGATTCTCTTTTAATAGAGAAGGAAACAGGTCCAAGTAGTTCAGTAACTGCTCTTCTTAGGTCCCCCTTAGGTAACTTATTCTTTAGCGATCCTTCTTTATTAATACTACCTAACCTAATTTCTTTTAATACTCCTATACCTTTCTTATAGCATTCTTTAAATTCTCTAGTAGCTCCTAGGTAGTCTTATTATAGCCTATCCACTTAACTTTATATTATATTTTATTGTTAATATCCTTATAGCTAACGATCTTTAAAACTTACTATTCGTCTTCTTCTTGTCCTCTATACGTGTCTGCTTTATAAACTAATAGCTTAATATCTCCGTATACTGGCTCTAGCATTACAATATACTATATAGGGTAGATCTTTATTTTAGCTAGTAGGTTTAACTTAAACATAACTAGTGAAATTTTCTATATAATTTTAAAAGGTCCTAGTCTAACGTAGTTTAACTTCTTACTTAGTCATTAACTCTTGAAATTTTTATATAGTAGCTATACTTTATCTCCCTCCTTAAGATCTAGTCCCTTAGATCTCTTAGTATTATAGTACTTTTTTATTCTTTTTTATACTTTCTTTACTAATTCTATAAGGTCTATATAAAGATTTATTAACGTCTTTATTCTTTCTTTAGCTATGCTACTTATCTTCTTTACTTATTATAGTAACAATAATATTCTTAGCTTATATCCATAATTTGCCTTAAATAGTAATATACCTATCCCTTTTTAAGGTGTTGCATTGTATACAAACTATATAACTAGTAATAGCGATACCTAATTATTCTGTGTATAATTAATATAGTGCCTTAGATACTACTCTAATGTCTAATTTAATCTTTCTATTTAACCGTCTATTTACGGATAATATATAATAAAAGTTGCTACTCTAACTCCTTATTCCGCTAAGAATACCTCCTAGAATACTGCTATAAATCTTAAGTCTCTATCCGATATAACCTTACTTAGTGCTCTATATTTTATAAACACTTCCTTAATATAGATTCTAGCGACATCTTCTGCTAATATTTCTTTTATATATGCTATAAAGTATCCCCACTTTATAAGCTTATTTACTATTACTAAGATTACGTCGTAATCCTGTCCGGTAATAGGGTCTCTTAACTTTAGTAACTTAATAATAAAGTCCTATAATATAACCTCCTATAGTCTCTCTAGTGTTTTAATAGGTTATAGCCCTTTATATAGCTTATGCCTTGCTAGTTTATTACTTTAGTAATCTAGATATTCTCTTATAACCTTCCTAGCTATCCTTTAGATTCTATTAATAATGTATTCTTCTTAGAGTCTTAATACTAAGCCCGTGGCTCTATTATGTTTTTAAGTTAATCCCTTATAGAATTCCTCTATAAATTGCTTTGCTATACTTCTTAGGATATATATTACCTCTTAATTTTTGTATATATCCATCTATAGATCTTCTAGCTATACCTCTAGAATTCTTTATGCCTAAAAGCTTCCTAGTAACTTATAAACTCCCTTTAGTTTCTCTTAAGTTACTATAATCTTTAGATAATTATACCTAATTAGTCTGTCTATATCTTTTCGCAGTAAAGCCCCTAATGGCTTTTCTTTGTTTTATAGTTTAGCCTTCCAACTTAGAGTATCTGCTTATGTGTTATCTGTACCCTTAGTATACTAAATCTTAAAATAGTATTCTATAAGCATCTCTGCCTATTTAACCTATCTTTAGTTAAGTTCCTTTATTATTAGAAATCCTATTAGGTTTTTATAATCCGTCTAAACTATAAATAGTTTCTCTATGCCTTATAAGAATGCTTTTTATTTCTTTAATACTATAACTATACCTAATAACTCCTTATTATAGATATTATAGTTTAACTCTAGTAGTATTATTTTTTGACTGTAGTATGCTACTAGGTGCTATCCATCTTAATGTTTTTATATAAAGTACGCCCCTAGCGTATAGTCTAATACATTTATTTTTATAACCGTCTCTAGTCCTAGTTAATAGATCTTAAAAACTGGCTCCTAGGTAAACAACTTCTTAATTTTCTTAAATAATTTTTACTGCTCCTTCCCCTATGCCTATGGTTCTTCTTTCTTTGTTAATTACATAAGTGGCTTAATATCTTTTAACCACTGCGCTATAAACCTTCTATAGTAATTGTAAAACCCTAAAAATAATCTTAACTATGTAACGTTCTCTAGTTCTTACTAATTTACTATAGCCTCGATTTTCTTTAGATCTATACTAAGTTGGCCTAGTTTAATAATAAATCTAATAAAATTAGTCTTCCTAGTAAAGAACTTATATTTCTTAATTATAACTAGCATCTGTTCTTCTTATAGTCTCTTTAAGACCTATTTAACGTGTTCCCTATGTTCTTCCTCGCTTATTAAGTAGATAATAATATTATTAAAATATACTATAATAAATTCATCTAAGTGTTCTCCTAATATATTATTAATACGCTTCTAGAATATTGCTAGTGCGTTTATAAGCCTAAATTATATAACTAATAGTTTATATAGTCCTTTCTTTAACCTAAAGGCTGCCTTTTATTTGTTGCCTTCTTTAATCTAGATCTAATATTACGCCTATCTTAGATCTATCTTTGTAAAGATTTGCGCGTTGCCTATTCTATCTTAGATTTCGCTAATTAAGGGTAAAAGATACCTATCCTTTCTAGTAATGCTATTTAACTGTCTATAGTTAATGCATAGCCTTAGCTTGCCATTTTTCTTTAGTATAAATAGTACTGGATATTCTACTAATAACTGTAATAGTCTAATATATCCCTTTTATAAGTTTTCTTAGATAAACTCTTTTAATACTCTACCTTCTTTTTCGGTAAGCTTATAGATTAAAAAAAACCTTAGACTTATTCCTAGTTCTAATTCTATTTTATAATCCTATACTATATACTTTAATAGCTTCTTACTTTCTAGTAACTATAGTTTTCTGCCGTACTTATGGTATCTCTTTAGTATATAACTTAGTCCTTTTTCCGTTTCTTTATAGGTTGCTCCTACTTAGTACTATACCAACTTAGCTTATTATTATATCTTATAGCGTTAAGTATCCCTAATATTGACCTAACCTATAATCTAATTAATCTTTAAATTATATTCCTGTAACTAAGGCATTCCTAATACCGCCTTATCCCGTCCTAATAGTAGGATATTAAAAGACATCTTAATTTGTCTCCCTTTAATGGTTAGCTAAATAGGTCCTATTTTAAGGTTAATAATCCCCCCTCTATAGGTT
>Ga0307515_10007317_pt1 | contig 21849 bp, 36 predicted proteins | sample 17_EM_MG_FD_194513 | JGI IMG/M metagenome (GOLD analysis project Ga0307515, IMG submission 194513) | Populus trichocarpa ectomycorrhiza microbial communities from riparian zone in the Pacific Northwest, United States - 17_EM | ecosystem: Host-associated > Plants > Roots > Unclassified | place...
TCAGTCGAGGCAGATGATCATCGTAGTTTCGGATGAGTATCACCGAACATCCGGATGAAGTACCAGGTGGGCAATCAGGAACGCCCAGGCGTGGTGCGAGGCGTCGATGCCTGTCTGTCGATATTCGCAAGGATTACGCTGACCCTGAGTTCACCGTACCACTCTTGCACTTTATTTCTTTCTTCGTATGCGAACTGGGGTAAGATGGCGTGACGATTAGGTAAGCCTACTCATGGTCTTACCAGAGTCCCGCCTTTCAAAAAGCCTCGGGCCCAGCGTCGGTTTTGCAACACACCCTCCTCCTACTCCTACTCCTCCAAATCTACTCCAAAATGTCTGCCAACGGTAACGCTCTCACCCGCCCACCTCTCGCACCTGGTCACTTCCTCTTCACCTCCGAGTCAGTTGGCGAAGGTCACCCAGACAAGATCTGCGATCAAGTCTCTGATGCTATTGTGCGTAATATCCGGTACCTTCGCCTCCTCGGTCCCTTTGACGAAGCTTGTACAGCTCGATGCCTGCTTGGAGCAGGACCCATCTTCCAAGGTCGCTTGCGAGACCGCTACCAAGACCGGAATGATCATGGTTTTGGGTGAAATCTCCACCAAGGCCCAAATCGACTACCAGAAGGTCATCCGAGACACCATCAAGGACATTGGATACGACGACTCTTCCAAGGGTTTCGACTACAAGACCTGCAACATCCTCGTTGCCATTGAACAGCAATCCCCTGATATTGCTCAGGGCCTTGACAAGGGTTCTCTCGAGAACCATGGTGCCGGTGATCAGGGTCTCATGTTCGGATATGCCACCTCCGAAACCCCGGAATTGATGCCCCTCACCATCGTTCTCGCGCATAAACTCAACAAGGCGTTGTCCGTTGCCCGACGGACTGGTGCCCTCCCCTGGCTCCGACCAGACACCAAGACCCAGGTGACTGTCGAGTACAAGCGTAACGGTGGTGCCGTTGTCCCCCTCCGAGTCGACACCGTCGTCGTTTCTACTCAGCACTCCGACGACATCAGTACCGAGGACTTGAGGAAGGAGATCCTCGAAAAGGTCGTCAAACAAGTAATCTCCCCGGACCTTCTCGACGAACACACCGTTTATCACGTTAGTGATTCCCAACTTTCATGTTTTTGTTTGCCGGAACAATAACCATCATGTAATATCTGATAGATCCAGCCATCTGGACGGTTTGTTATTGGTGGCCCCCAGGGTGATGCCGGTTTAACCGGTAGAAAGATCATCGTCGACACCTATGGTGGATGGGGAGCGCACGGTGGAGGCGCCTTCTCTGGCAAGGACTTCTCAAAAGTTGACAGGTCCGCCGCATACACCGCTCGTTGGATCGGTGAGTTGAATTCAGTTGTGGGTTGTCGATTAAACGGCTGATCGGTCTTCACCTTGATCATTAGCAAAATCCCTCGTCTCCGCAGGGCTCGCCCAACGTGCTCTTGTTCAGTTGTCTTATGCTATTGGTGTTGCAGAGCCACTTTCCATCTTCGTTGACTCGTATGGAACCGGAACGAAGAGTGACCAAGAACTTGTCGAAATCATACGCAAGAACTTTGATCTCCGACCTGGTGTGATTGGTATGTTTATCCCTGACAAAGAATGCGTTATCGCGATTTACTCAAGGCGTTATCCCTCCAGTTCGTCAACTTGATCTGCAGAAGCCCGTGTACCGTAAGACTGCTTCGTACGGTCACTTCGGTGTGTCCCTCTTCGCGTCTTTTCCCTGCATCCCACGACGGGAATTAACCACGCTACCTGCTTTAGGAAACCCCGAATACACGTGGGAGAAGCCCAAGCAGCTCGTGCTCTAAAAGCTCCAACATGCTCGTCGTTTCCTCACCGCAGCGGTGGTGATCTCCCGCGTTTTCAATTTTCTTGATTTTACTTCCTCTGGAACCGGACCACCCACACCACAATTCTTTTCGTCTGTCGCCTGCTGTGTTTTGCATTGTAATCTTAATACCCGCAATTTGATTTGTGTTCTCTGGTCGGTGCTTGGAGCCGTAGAGTGGGATGTTTAGAACCGGGCAGAACCGAGTGAATAAATATCGTGTCGCGAGTTCCGAACTGACCCTCGTGTAGTAGGTTGCCGCTATAACCGCAGCTTGATATTCGACCATACGGTCCGAAACAAAATTAGTTATCCTACAATGTAGACGGTCGGCGTCTACCGCCCGGGATCCTTTTCCCATCATCCTCGGTGATTTCGAGGGCCCTGAGCAGAGGGTCCCCCCCCCTCCTGAAACAGCACACAACCCTCCGTCCTCTCCCTTTTCGGATTTCATTATGAACAGATGTCGAGCAGATGCCTCCGGATTTTGATATTCGTCGAGGAATTCGAAATCGATAACGGAACGGGTCAGGCTGTGGCTATCGAATCTCTTCCGACTTCTCTCGATATCTTGTAAGTCGTGCGTTTTCCCAGGCTTACCACCCAAAACCCTGCGACCTATTGGCGTTTCCTTTCTAACTCTTATATAAAGCCTCCATAGCTGCGCTGGAATGTTCTCCTCATCCAACCCATCCTCACCGGGGCTCACCCCTACCCAACGCCACACCCAACAACAATAACAACAACAACCTTTTGCTCCCTTTCTCTCTCGTTCCCAGCAGAACCTTTCTCTTTGCAATGCCCTCTATCGCCGATGCTAGAGCTTTCGACGTCGTGTCCGACGCTGTTGACGAAGGTACACGCTAAGCTTGGACGCGTTCTTGCGGCTGTGGTATCTGATGCCCTTTCGTCGTTTCGCGTGCAGTCAACGTTTTGAAGGGCAAAGTCAAGAACACTGGTGCCCACACCCAAGCCGCCCCTTCTTGGGACGACGACTCCGCCTTTGATAAAGGAAAGGAGAAGGATGGTTTCCGTCAGTACGACCACGCTTGCGACCGGGTCAAAGAGTTTTATCGTGAACAGCATGGTACGCATCTCCGGCGATATTGATGCTTTTTGACTCTTGTCTCACTGATTACCTTCCGCATTTGGACGGGTGACGAACAGAAAAGCAAACCGTCGCGTATAACCTTCGGGTGCGCGAGGAGTTCAAGCGGACCGTCAGAGCCCGAATGGGTATTTGGGAAGCCATGGAAAAGCTTAGCGAGCTTGTTGATGATTCGGATCCTGATGTAGGTGTTTTCCGATTTTTACATCGCGTTCCCTGCGCACGCGCGGTCATCGCGCCTTTCCTTTTCCTCGGAGTATCTCCGTCGCATTAGCGACCTTGGTATCCGACAATGCGACCGGGCGTTTCCACCCGCCTACACCCATGTCCGGGTCGGGATTTTGATCTCACGTGCTTTTCCTTCACTCTCCTAGACGACCGTCTCTCAAATCGAGCACTTGTTGCAAACCGCGGAGGCCATTCGACAAGATGGGAAGCCGGAATGGATGCAAGTCACCGGACTCGTGCACGACCTGGGAAAACTTCTCTTCTTCTTTGGATCCCAGGGCCAGTGGGACGTCGTTGGGGACACTTTCGTCGTGGGGTGCAAGTTTTCGCACAAGATCATTTATCCAGACACGTTCGAGAACAACCCGGACTCCAAGGACCCCGTGTACTCGACCGAGTACGGTGTGTACAAGCCACACTGCGGATTGGACAATGTTCTGTTGAGTTGGGGACATGACGAAGTGAGTGGAGAAAATCCCATATCTCCTTCTTCTCCCCTCTCCCTGGCCATCACAGATCCACCCACGGTTGGGTGTGATCAGTGGCTAGAGCACCATGCTCCGCCGCCCCCCCTCTCGCACCCCTGATCGTCGATTATTCAATGCTCTCTGATGCTGATCGGTTGCCCTTTCCCCCCTCCCCTTTTTCATTTGCAGTACCTATACAACGTGTTGAGGAACCAGTGCAGCCTTCCCGAAGCTGGCCTCCATATGATTCGGTACCACAGCTTCTACCCGTGCGTCTCTTTTCCATACTTTCCTTTTGGTTTGACACCGTTCCTCATGTCATTGGTTCGTATATCCTCTAGATGGCATAGGGAGGGCGCGTACAGCCATTTGTGCAACGAGGCAGATAAGAAGGCGTTGGTTGCCGTCAGGGCCTTCAACCCTTACGACCTGTACTCCAAATCCGACGAACTCGTTGATCCCAAGAAACTCAAGCCGTATTACCAAGGGTTGATCTCCAAGTTCTTCCCTCCCGTCCTCGACTGGTAACCCCGTCGCCTTCCGTAACGCCCAGGCACCCTCTACACTCCCTGCTTAGTTCTTCCACTCCCACTCCCACGACCCGCTAGAAACAAAATGCTGGCGCGTGCGCCCAGGAACGCTTTTTTTTAGATATAATTTATAATTTCTCATATGGGGCGATGCAGTTACTCTATGCCATCTTACCCACCCTCCCGCTCCTACTGTTTTCATGTTTTTCGAACGTTTCCGATACATACTAGAGCATTTCCGTCTCCGCTGTTCTCTCGCGCATCCTAGCACTTAGTGTTTAGCCTTTACATATTCTTCGTGTCTCATCCCTGTAATCCCGTAATTCTAATTCCGTTTTCGTCCTCTCCTCTGATCATCCCATTCATCTTCGGAGCCGCTCGAGGAGCGTCTCGACCTCGAACACGACCTGAAGGACTAGATTCTGTGCGCGTGGGATTCACTCTAGGTACTCCACGTGTAAGTGACCGATCTAGTGCTCGGAGACATGTTCCGGAGGATATGAATAGTAGACCCATCTCGCAGCCAATACAACATACAGCGGTTATCGAAAACACGGGAACAAGAAAGGGACAAAGTAGCCCACCCTAAGGCTCCAAGGGCGGGCCTTAACGTGGTTAAGCGAATGGGAGATTGTTAGATAGTGAGGCTGTACTCGTACTCTCCACTACTGCTCTGGGATATCCAAAGTACGATCGCGGAGAGCATCAACCCGATATTCTGCGACACGTTACAGTAGCCGTAGTAGTTGTACATCTCGGGATAGTCGTTTAGAATGTACTTGAGGATCAGGACGCTCTGGAGGGAACAGGCCACGCGTTAGACGCATGTATCGGACACGAGGTGGAGGGGAAGGTGTTTCGAAGAAAACGTGCAACAATAAACACTCACAACGCTCCCAGCGAGACCACCCGCCATCAAGGCGAAACTGATAAACAAAAACAGCCTGGCCCTCCAAACCGCCCTCGAATCGCCGAACCCGTCCTCCCCGCGTACCCTGTCCTTGTCGATCAAGTTGACGACGAGCATTCCGAGGAGAGAGCAAATTCCTGGGATCCAGTCGACAAACGTGACGTGCACCAACACCGGTTCCGTCTCGTGTGGAGGTTGGGCGTGCGCGGAGAGGATCGCAGCATCGAGGAAGGTCCAATTGGCGATGGTGAACTACACACACACACACATACCGCGCGGTATCCATGAGACCCACGGGGCGTACACACGCAAGATAATAATCATGATGTTCATCCCACAAGTTCACCCGCAGATATGCAAATAAGGAGAGATACGGGATGAGTTTTGGGTTCGGAATCCATTTGCGAATCGGAAGTGGATGGGGTGAGAGAGAGGGACGTACCAATGCACCGGCGAGGTAAACACCGACAGTACGCTTCTGCTTTCCGAGCCCAAGCGTAAAGTTAGGGCATGGGTTAACACACACCCTGCGTGGGTCGTAATCAGCTCGTGGTAAGGACATTGTCTTCGGTTATGGTCGAAAACTGAGGGGATGACGGGTGGGGTGGAGGATCGCAAGGGCTGCGTTACCATACGTCCGATCCATCGAACCCGGATCACGTGGGTGCCAGTCACCTCGAACACGTTGTTCGCAACAAGTTTGTGGGGCAAAGCCTCGAGGTTATGAGTAAAAGCCGATATCATCTCAGAAACATCTAGATACAGAGGGTAATGTACACGTGAATTATTCGTCATACTGAGTCAGCTATCAAGGTAAGAGCGGCGAGGTCAGCGCATGTTCTCGGACGGACCAAAAAGAGAGGGATTAACGAAGGAAGGGGGGACTTACATCAAGGGTTAACGTCTGGGAGCTGTTCACATCTTGGTCACGGTAAATCCCAACAAGGGAGTTGCTGCGTTCGTACAGTGATCCCTTCAAGCTGATCACAATGAACTGGAAGGTGTCCGATGCGTGTGACCGGATGTAGTTCGCGATCTTCGCGACGTTGGTGTTGTCCAGCGCAGCGTCAACCTCGTCCAATACGAAGAAAGGCGATGGCTGGAAACTTGAGGTCGCTTAGAGTCAGAAATGGAGTTCTGGGCGCAGGGGTATAGAAGACGTTTCGTACCTATGAATGGCAAAAAGAAGGGCCAACGCAGCAATCGTCTTCTCGCCACCAGACAACTGTTCCATGTCACGGAACCGTTTCATCGGCGGCATAGCATGATACTTGATACCTGCAACGTAGGGCTCCTACGGGTGGCGTCAATCCCGTCGGAAACCGAAATGAAAAGAAGAAAACAGGGAGGCACCTCGCTGTCTTCCAAACTGAGATATGCCACCCCACCCATCGGCGCTGCTTTTCCGCGGGTAAGATCCTTGTATACCGCGTCAATCCTCTCCGAGACATGGTTGTAAGCCTTCATAAAGAGTTCATATCTAGAAGGGGAAGGAGATCGTCCACGTCAGACTTAGACTGATTCGGCGTGTAGATGCGTTGGGTGTGTCACCTTCTCTGTTTCACGTCGTTGAATTGATCACGAGCGCTCTTGGAGTCCTTTCGGGCCTTCTCGGCCTCCTTCTCAGTCTCCACGAGTTTGGCCTCGACATCGTCCAATCGCTCGACGGCCTTGAGGTTTGGGGCCATGCGTTCAATCTCCGCGGTAACCTTGACCATCTCTTCGTCATAGCGGGATGCAGCTTCCGGCGAGGAATCCTCCATTTCTTCATCCTCGAGCTCCGAATAATCGACTTCGATACCGTAGTCTTGAACTTGTCGCGGTCCCTCGTTCTCATCTTCGTCTCCTTCCAGTTGCATAGCCACCTCATCACGTAGGTTCTCATCCATGGGAACATTTCTGAGGTTCCCATTCAGTAACGGGATCTTGATTTCGTCCATCCGGCAACGCCTGTAGATAGACGAACGCTCCAAACCGAGCTTCTCGATTTCGCCGTTCTAAATGGGGAACAGTGAGCGTGTTTTTGAAACACAACAATTTACATACCTTGGTTGCGATGTCTTTGAGAACCTGGTCCACCGCCTTGGCAGCCTTGTTGAAGGCCTTCTTTGCCTGTTCGACCTCGGTGGTGCGGTTCTCCAGATCCTCGTTTGCTTTAGCGAGATCTTCCCTGAGTTCTTCGATGCTGGCTTCGGCATCCTGAATTCCCGCTTCGATCTGCAGTTTTGTTTGTTCATGGCGAACCAGCGCTTCATCCTCGGTTCGGATGACGTTTTCAAGATCGGTCAGCCTCGCCTGGGTAGCTCGGAGTTGTTCTTCCTCGAAATTCACCCTACGGCGGGTCAGAAGACATACAGAGCGTTGAGATGGAATACGCACTGCGTTGTGAGGCGAGCAATTTGGGTATCGAACCGATGTCGTGCTTCGCTTACTGCTTGGGCGACCTTCAGCTGGCGCTCCTCGTAGTCGCGAATACTGCCAACTCCGATTCTTCGGCAGAAATCCCCGAAAACGCTGTCGTCAGCTTCGCTGATAACGGCTTGAAGCGTTTCGACCTGTTCGCGCAATTGATCATGGGCAGCAGCAGCAGCGTTGACTTGAGGTGCCAACGCATTCAGTTGGTTTCTGACGTGCTCCAACTGCTGCAGGATGCCAGTTCTACGGAGCCGGGCAGCGTTCTATGGAGGCTCAGAACTGCAAATGCTCGCATGGGTCCCGACCACCTACCAGATCGTCCCTAGTGACTACCAGGGAGGATTCCAAACGCTCGATCTCGAGGAGGAGAGCTTCGTCTACTTTCCCCCTTGGTTTTTTACTCTGAAGGTCAGCCAATTGATCATGCAGGTTTTGTTTAACACGGTTCAAGCCTTGGTCGATCCGTTTCAGACAGGGCTCTCGAATGGACCAAGGTAAACATACCCTTGACATCTGTCTCATCCCACTTCTTCGTATTGTCGCGGGTGCTACGACCACCAGTAATCAAACCACTCTTGTGGATCACAGTGCCGTCCAGAGTCACAGCTATGCCAGAGTCAGGGTGCGATGAGGTGAGTCAGAGGGATTCACGTACCCTTTACCTCCTGGCCCTTGTCAAACACGACATAACGGGCAACTTCCATGGTATCGCAAACAAGAGCATTGCCACAGGCGTGCTGAATGGCACGTTCAACAGCAGGCTCGTACTGGATTACATCCACTGCGAGCCTCGCCCCTTTGGCGAAAGACCGGTACTTGTCATTGATGGGTTTCACCTGGATGCTATCAAGAGGGATGAACGTTGCGTGACCCGCGCGGTGGTTGCGCATATACTAGAAGCGATTCCCCTCAGCGCCTGTATCCCGAAGGGTAAGTATCACTTACCTCAATACAATCGATGGCGGTCCTTTCCTCTTCGACAACAACCGCATCCATGTTTCTACCCAGAACGACTGCAACCGCCAATTCGTACTTCCTCTGGGTTGGTTTGCATAAGTCAACAACACGTCCGCGGACACCTACGACCAAGGTCAGTCACAGAATCACAAACTGGAAAAAGGTGTATACCAGGGAAAATTCTTGATAGGTTGGTTAGCGTTTCCTTGAGTTTGGCCTCTTTTTCAGATTCCTGACGGTCGACACTGGCTTGCAAGAGTTGCTGATAGATCTCGCCCAACTTCTCGTTTACCTCCTTCTCGAGTTGGCTATCAGGGAATAAGGTCAATGGGAGTGATATACATCAATGTGCAACCTACTGGATCCGCGCACGTTCGGAATGCTGCTTTTCCAACTCTTGTTTCGTCTTCTTAAGATCCGCCTCCATGTCCTTAACTTTCCCTTCCAGCTACAAGGAGTGGTAAGGTCAAGTTTATGCCTGTCGATCTGTGTAGCTCACATCATCGGACTTCTGCTGAACCTCATCCGCGTCTCGGTCGAGTTTGTTCCTCTGTTCTCCGAATGTGTCGACCCTCTCTTTCAGTTGGTCCAAAGAACGCGTTGTAGTCTTAAATTCACGATCTAACGTCTTCAAAGACTGCCGCTCATCAACAGCGAGGACATTGGCATTAGCTTTCCTGTGACAGAATCAGATGGAGGCTGGAATGTTCAATACTTTGGACCTACAGTCTCCGATATTCCTCCAGATCCTCTTCACTAAGTGATGCACTACCCTCGGTAGCTCTACGTTGTTCCTCTGATATGTGGTTAGGGGGTGAATAAAACAACCGGGAAGGAAATTTCACCTTGCACCCTTTCTGCTTCTTGGCGCACTATCCCTAGATCCCGATGGTAAGATGCGATCTTCTCCTGTTTCTTTTCAACATCTTTGGTAACTTGTTCCTTGAGTTTGGCGGAGTTGGCCTTCTTGCGAGTCGCATGAGAGATCTGGGCTTCCGCGGTTACTAGCTCCGGTCTCTGTTGCACACTCGTCATCAGATCTCCAAAGTGGGTCCGTAGTGGGGTGCCGCACACACCTTGGCTTCCAATGTCTTCTCGGCGCGCTTCAACTTTCTCTCCTCCCGAGACACTTCGGTTTTAGACTTTGCTTGCTCCGCGCGGGTACGGTCGAGGGCTTGCTGTTGTCGGTTTTGGTCATCCCGAAGGCCATTGAGAGCCCGGCTCTGTTTTTGAATCTCCGACGCGTTCGCTCTGAGAGATTCTTCGATGTGATATAGTTTGTATAGAGCGCGCCGCAAGATCAGCTCATCCTTGGTGAAAGAAAAGAACATGAGCAACAGAGCGGAATGCGACCGTAATCTCGGATCTAACCTTCTGATGACACAACTTCTCGTACCTATCAACTTCGTTCTTCTGTTCCTTGTACTGCCTGATTTCCCCGGTGATACCTCGCCGTTTCGTGAAGTTGAAAGTAGCGTTCTCAGTAGCACGTTCCTGAGCCTCCTTTGCTTTCTCGTACTCTGGGGACAGTTCAAGGGAACCGCCGATTTGCTCAATTAGTCGTGTGAGCTCTTTCGGGGATTGTGAGGCGACGGATTCAACATCTCCTTGGAAAACCAGGAAGTTCTTCGCCTTGACGAGAATATTGTGGGAGACAAGCGCAGCATTATAGGCAGAGTACGTGACGGTTCTGCCATCGAGTTTGTATTCGGACGTTCCGGAAGTGGAAATTCTGGGTGGATATACCTTTGAGTGGGCCCAATGTCAAACATGACGCAGGATTTCTCACATTCGCTGGAAAAGCCATTCCTTCTTTCCGTCGTGGAAGACAGCCAGTACCCATGCCTTCTTGGCCGAGGATTCGGGCTCCTCATCCTCGTCGATTTGCTCGGACGGTTCGTCGGGAGGTGCGGCCAGTTTCCTTCCACGATAGACAAGGTCTTTCAGTTGGCTGCTTCGCAATTGGGCACTCTTGACTCCGAGAACGAAGGAAATGGCGTCCATGAGGTTGGATTTCCCAGCCCCATTAGGACCAATAACCGAGGTGAAGTTTCGGAATGGTCCTATCGTCTGGTGGCCCCTTGTGACATCGTCAGCCGGTAAACATATGGGGCAACTGGATGATCTACCTGTAGGACTTGAAGTCACACACTTCAATCCTCACCAAAGGCATGTCTAAGGTAGTGAGGTATCGGGTGCGTTACGACGCGTTGTTATCTCGAACTCGACGCGTCGATGAGTTGGGTTCAAACCACAACGCGATCGATGACGCCCTCTCAATTATCCTTTCCGATTCCCACGACTCCGAGCTGCAAATCTACAACACTGGTCAGCAACATTTAACACATCATGCATCATGCATTATGCATTAATCCTCGCCCCGTGAGCCCTGGTGCACATGCACAGATCACAAAACGTTTATGCGTTGATGAAATCGAAATTTCGCGGATTCCGCGTTCGGGCGATTTCGATGCTACCTGTTCATCTCTATATCGTCAACGGTCGGCCACCGGATGTCATGACCACGCACAACAGCGACGGATTTACTTTGCGCCGGGTATCAATATCACTCACGAAGTCTGATAGTACTACGGTCAAACCTTAGGAGATGTGATTGCCAAGAACCCGTCTTTAACATTTATCCGTCGCATAGTCACTCAGATCTCCTTCGGGAACGAACCGTCGTATAAAAGCACAAAACCAGTCCCCCCACTGATGTCCACCAACACCCCCGTGTCTCTGTCTGTAGCTGAGGATGAGGGGCTCTCTCTTCCTTAGCGTCCTCGTAGCATCGTCCGGATCCGTGTGTCGGGCTCTGGATACCCAGGCATACAACTGGAAGAACGTAAAGATCGGTGGTGGTGGTGGCTTCATTCCCGGGATTGTCTTCAACCCTTCCAGGAAGGACCTTGCTTATGTTAGGACTGACATGGGCGGTGCATATAGGCTGAACCCGGATGGAACCTGGAGTCCGCTGCTGGACTTTGTTGACAATGCCCGATGGAACTACTGGGGAGTGGACGCGTTAGCGACCGACCCTGTAGAACCAAAGAGAGTTTACCTCGCCACCGGAATGTACACAAATTTCTGGGACCCGAACAATGGTCAGATTTTGGCATCCGTCGACTATGGTGCAACTTGGACCAATTCACCTCTACCATTCAAGGTTGGTGGAAACATGCCAGGACGTGGTATGGGGGAGGTGAGTGTTACCATGATTTTTCAAACGCAACGATTGTTCTCATAGATCCTGTCAGCGTCTCGCCGTTGATCCAAACAAAAACTCGATACTCTACTTCGGCGCCCGGAGTGGAAACGGCCTTTGGAAATCTATGGATTTCGGAAAGACGTGGAACAAGGTGACGTCTTTCACAAACGTTGGTAGGTCGTCCACGCTGTTCGACAAATTGCGGTCTGACACGCCATCTAGGTACATACATCCCTGATCCGGGCGACTCGTCGGGGATTAGAAGGTAGCTTTTGACCATTACCCCTGAACCGTAGCTCACCGTGCACAAGTGACCGCATTGGTATTTCCTGGGTGACGTTTGATCAGACCACTGGCACCAAAGGATCCGCAACTCCTCGCATTTTTGTGGGAGTAGCCAGTATTGGACAAGACAACGTCTTCGTATCGGAGGATGCTGGCGCAACGTGTTAGATTGGTCTCCTTCCTCAGCTGGCGCCCCACTGATAACTCAATCTTGTAGGGAAACCCATTGCGGGGCTCAACAACGCGTTTATGGCCCATAAGGGTGTGATTGATCCTTCCGCCAAGGTTTTGTACATCTCAGCAAATGATGGCGCGGGTCCCTTCGATGGAAGCAATGGTATGGGTGGCTCCCCCGATGTTCCATTGTCGACAACTAAGGTCCATTCCAGGCGCCGTATGGAAATATAACTTAACTACAAAAAAGGTCACGAACATAACACCCCCACCCAAGATCATTGGAAGTCAAACCTATGGATTTGGAGGACTCGCGGTTGATTACCAGAAACCCGGTACACTTATGGTCGCTACGTTGAATATTTGGTGGCCAGACGGGAATATATTCCGTTCAACTGACGGTGGCGCGACTTGGACCACACTTTGGGATTGGGACAAACCGGGGGTCTCCGCCAAGAAGTTCTATACCTACAATAATGCCATAGTCCCCTGGTTGAGCCCGAACCATACGGTCAGTACCCTTGATCTGAAGCAGATTGGGTGAGTACATTACACGCCCTTCACTATTCGGACACCGAACGTTTGTCCGATAGGTGGATGATGGAAGCATTGGTGATCGACCCCTTCGACTCGGATCGATGGATGTATGGCACTGGTGCGACCATTCAAGGAGGCCGAGACTTACTTAAGTGGGATAAGACTCATAACATCACACTGCAATCGATGGCAGATGGAATCGAGGAGACCGCAATCTTGGGTTTAATTTCTCCACCAACTGGTCCTCGTCTCATTTCCGCTGTCGGTGATATCTGCGGTACATAGAACCCACTTCACGTTGTCCCACAGCTACTTAAACCTCACTCGCAGGATTTGTTCACAATAACTTTGCCGCTCCTGCGTCTAACCCATTCTCAAACCCGACATGGGCTACGACCGCCGACCTGGATTTTGCTGGCGCCAAGTCTAATATTATCGTTAGGATCGGCACAGATACTGGAGGGTCAGCCTCGATCCGGAATTTTCCAGTCGAATGGTATCTGACCATCCCTCAGGTCGTCGAAACAATTAGCGCTTTCAAGTGACTCCGGCACCACCTGGTCCCCACATCCCGGTGCTCCAGACGGTTTAGCAGGAGGAAAGGTGACCATCTCTGCGGACGGAACCTCTATTTTATGGAGAACGGGAACCGGCCGCATCTTGGTTTCTGGAACCACCGCGGCGTTTACGGATGTTAGCGGCCTTCCCGGGGGGTCTGTTATTGCTGCCGACAAGAAGGATGCTCGCATCTTCTATGGTGCATCTGGTTCTTCATTTTATATTTCTAGAGACTCCGGCCGGACATTCTCCAGTAGCGGAACTTTGGGCAGCAACTCTCTCCCATACAAGATTGCGGTCCACCCGACGGTTGCCGGTGATGTCTGGGTTTCCACCGACACCGGACTTTTCCACTCCACCAACTTTGGAACAAAATTCGAGACCAGACAGAGCGTCTCTCGGGCATGGGACATAGCACTTGGCGCTCCTTATAGTTCTGGTGGGTATCCCGCCATCTTCGTTGTCGCGAAGGTTTCTGGAACGGAGGGGGTCTACCGTTCCGATGACACTGGGGTGAGTCTACCTCCACTCATGGGGATGATATTCTCACGCACCTCTTCTTAGGCTTCGTGGGTCAAAATCAACGATGCCCGGCATGGTTTTGCGAACCACGACACCACCATCCTCGCTGCTGATCCGAGAAAGTATGGCCGGTATGTCCAATCCCACTCCTCTGGCACAGCTGCCTTCTAACCAGACTGCGCAGGGTATACGTTGGTACGAATGGACGTGGAATCTTCTACGGCGAAATTGGGTCTTAACTATCGCTACCCCAACACATCTTATTTGTATCTATTACAATTGTCTATACCCTCTCTCATAATATTTTCAAATCAATCCGCATCTTGTTATGTCGGACTTACTTCTACTTCGCTATGCCCGCGCTTTGCATGTGTCTCCCACTTTTGTCCACACGTAAACACATGCGCATCTTGTTTTCTATCCTTTGTTATCATTCGATAAAAAACGTAGCTAATCCCTTCCATACCCTTTCATACGCCACACTTGTATTTACCGTTAGAACAGTTCGCTGCGCTTGCTATCTAAATAAATCAATACAGTGTTTACTTTTACTTTTCGCGCACTGAGCTCGCTGTGCTCACTATATAGCCCGCGTCCACTCGAGACTTTCCGGCTCACGCCCCCTTGTGAAACATATAAGCGTCACGGATGTGTTGCAATCGTGGGAATTGGGTGCACGCGAGATCGTCGACGTCATGCGAGGTGATCGCTTCGACTATCGTTTCACTCGTACAACTGCAACGATGGGCGAACCAAGGGGGCCAGATCCCATTTTGTTGACACTCTTCGCCAACCGGTTCATGAGTGTCGCGGAGGCTATGGGTCGTAGCCTCCAACAGACTTCCATCAGCACCAATATCAAGGAACGACTCGACTTCTCCTGCGCACTGTTTGGCCCTGACGGAGACCTGGTCGCTAATGCACCGTTCATTCCCATTCACTTGGGAGCGATGAGTTTGTGAGATTCCGACACAGTTTCTCTGCGACACCATAAATAACCATCCGCAGCGCCATCAAATATCAGATGAGGCTACACGCGGGAACTTTGAAAGCTGGGGATGTCCTCATGTCTAATTCCCCTCAGGCGGGTGGATCGTGAGTGTCAAGTGTTGTCCTCCCCCCTTTCCAAATATAACCTCTTCCCCAGGCATCTCCCTGACATCACCATCATCACCCCAGTATTCGACACAAAACCCAACGAAATCATCTTCTTCACCGCTTCTCGTGGTCACCACGCAGATATCGGAGGGATACTTCCAGGATCCATGCCGCCCACCTCAACCACGATCTTTGAGGAAGGTGCGAATGTCAAGAGTTTCAAGATCGTCAACGACGGGATCTTCGATAAGAAGGGGCTAGACAGACACATGATTGAGGTCCCATCCAGTTACCCCGGCAGCTCTGGGTGTCGGAATATCCGTGATGTGGAGAGCGACCTGAAGGCTGTGCGTCCTCTTACCATATACGTCATACTTAAACTTATCTGTTCAATAGCAAATCGCGGCGAACCATAAGGGGGTCCAGTTAATTCATGCAAGTCAGCATCGGAATGTCCTCGGTGTCGGTTTTTCGCTGAACCCCATTAGTTATCGACGATTACGGTTTAGAGAGGGTTCAAGAGTACATGTATCATATCCGCTCGAATGCGGAGAGATCGGTACGTAACTTGCTTCGACAAGTGGTGCGGGAAACAGGCAAGAACATACTCCATGCGATTGATTATCTGGACGACGGCTCCCCAGTAAGCGAAATGAAACGGACACTCTCACACTGATATTGACAGCGATATAGATAGAGCTTAAAATCGATATTGACGAGAAGGAAGGATCTGCAGTCATGGATTTCACTGGGACAGGGTGCGAGGTCCGTGGTAACCTCAATGCGCCGGAATCAGTGGTCCATTCTGCTATAATCTACTGCATGAGATCGATGCTGGATACGGACATTCCGTTGAACGCGGGCTGTCTGGCTCCTCTTCAAAGTGCGTTCCCATGCAATTTCTCGTGGGCGAATGTCTGATATTTTGTTCAGTAAATATCCCAACAGGGTCACTGCTTTCGCCATCGAAGACAGCTGCAGTCTGCGGTGGGAACGTGCTGACCTCTCAGAGAATCGTTGATGTCGTACTCAAGGCATTCCACGCCTGTGCCGCCAGCCAAGGTTGCACCAAGTGCGTTCCAGAAGTAACGTGAATTTGGAACTACGCTCATGAGAGTACCTTCCAGTAACCTCACGTTTGGCGTCGGAGGAAAAGACAAGGATGGAAAGACCACCGCTGGTTGGGGATATTACGAAACGATCGCTGGAGGTTCTGGGGCAGGCCCAGGATGGCACGGAACGTCTGGTGTACACACCCACATCACAAATACCAGAATCGGTGATGTGGAAATCCTGGAACGGAGATATCCCATCATGCTTCACCGATTCGGTATCAGGCCGGATTCTGGAGGAAAGGGCCGGTGGAAGGGAGGGGATGGTGTGATCCGAGAGATCGAAGTATTGCAACCGCTACAGGTTTCCATGCTCTCCGAGGTAGGCCATCATGATTGCCTGCAGGATCCCTCATTCAGTTGCGCTCTGTAGAGGAGAACGAGACAACCGTATGGTATGGATGGTGGGGAACCCGGCGTGATGGGTAGGAACACGTGGGTTAAGGAAGCTCGGAGGGAGGACGGAGACTACCCAGAAGACGTACAAGGCGAGCCTGGACCTCGCAAGATCAACATAGGCGGAAAGGCAACGATATTCATGGGGAAGGGGGACCGGTTACTTATTGAAACTCCTGGAGCGGGAGCATGGGGGCACGCCATTGACCCAGAACACCTCGACCCAGAGGACCTTTCCCATCTTAAAGCTTGGGAGCCGAGGGGAAGCTTGAGGAGTAAGTCACAACCCGAATTTGGTGGGTTCTGAATGTGGTAAATTTCCTATGTTATGAACCATTGTACGATAGTACACCCGAGAAAAAATCCCGTGTTACCGCGTGGTACCCGTTCTACGCCTGTCACCGTGGTGTATGAATTCATAACATGACTTCCCGGGGTCTACCCCGATGATTTCTTGGACCTGGGCCAGTTCGAGCAGACAAAACGCCTTGACGGACGGGACCTTGCTCATGACATGCTTGACGTTCTTTTCTGTAATCCCGGGGAGCGATCGTAACAGCTCTTCAGCTGCGGCATTTGCTCCTCCATCCACTTCGGGATTACCTTCCGCACCTAACAGCACAGCTCTTTCGGGGTCGGGTTCGGGGTTGTTTAACTTTAGATCGTTAAATATCTCTGCCGTTGCGTGTGGGGAGGATGACCAAACGATGCGCAGCCGTGGGAACGCAAGTGTCAGCATCGTGATTTTCTCCTGGAGAGTCGGGATGTATTCCGGGATATTGGTAGGAGCGTTGGATGGAAATTTCCCTTTCCCCTTCGCGTAAGATCTTGCTTCGGTAACGTGGACCTGGAGAGGTCATTTTTCCGATCCTCTTGTCAGTGGAAACAATCGCTCACCTCCAGTGAAAAAGACTTGTGCTCCTCAAATTCGATGAGCAAGAGTGGATGTTTGTAGTGCACTGACATCAGCTCGCACTGGGTGTATCTGTGGAGTTTAGTGATCAGCAGCATGGTCAACCGTGATGCCAAGATGGATGCACAATCGACCGCTATTGAAAGATGAAACGAGATCGGGAATGCTCTTCCGTTCCACGCAAATGTCGGGGGTCAAGACGTAGTCGGCAACAGTTAGTGTGGTGGGAATAAGCTGCAGCCTCGACGCGTGCAGAATCGACGGAAGACTAGAGCGGAACTCCCGCATATCCACGATGACCTAATAGGATACATGTAATTGATTCACCAATGTACGATTTATTGGCTGAGTTACCCTGGATGGCACCTGACTTATCTCCCTCCTACCGCCCGCGAACCGGGTGCTAATGGTCTTGATCATGGCATCCGCGGACGTCAATTCCGCCCGGGCATCGCCAAGATATATCGGCATTTTCTGTGGGATGGGCGTCAGGCGATGGTCCCCATCGGGCAAAGATTGGCATACCGCGTGCTCTTCAATCAGTCGTGTGAACGCGTTTTTCTCCCTTCGCAATCCCAATAAGTACTTATGTTCTTCACTGCACTCCTCGTATATCAGGAAGTAAATACGCAGGGGCAGCCCAGGATTCGAACTCCGATAAACCTAGTAAGTTCTCAGGAGGGATGCACGGGACAAGAAGTCGGTCAAATACCTCCATTCTCCTGAGAAATTCCAGGTTGGGGTCAAACATCACCACAAAACGTGGGCGAAGTTCCATCAGGATCATATCGTCAGAGTCGTCAGAGTAGGCGCGGACTATGACAATTTCCTCCGGCTGCACGAGGCCGTAATTCATATCGAAACCTTGGTCACGCGACAACAGTCCTATGAACTCGACATCCGGTATTGTTACCGGGTTCTCCCCCGTAGCAGATGACTGTTCACCATCACCAACTATCTGTGTTGCAAGACTGCAGACGATCAGGTCGATGAAAGAGGAACGCGGATGATTCTCACAACTCGGCTATGCTTGTAACTTCGTTCACCACATCCTCCTCCACAGTGGTCGCAGGTGTTGTACCTGTCCTGCTGGACCCAGGTATGTCAGGAGCGCCTCCGCGCACCCTGCGCCTACTCGCCGCTCGATTTGCCTTCTCTTGGTCCTTTTTCAGAAGAGCTGCACTGATGGCGGTTGTCCCTTGAGCGTCTTTGCTCGTATCCGTTCGGTCATTTTGTTTGTTGGAACCTTGGACCTCCGCGAGATTGGCTCTCCACGACAGATATCCTCGGAATTTCCGCTCCATCATCGCCCGACCTCGCTCACCAGGTTGAAGGTTTCGATCACACGTTGAAAGGTACTCGCTGACAGTGGCGGCCGACTGAGATGTGGCTGTCATGACCAAAATCGTATTCGTTCCGGGGGTACCTGGAGGTCATGATCAGTAGGGTTGTATGGGACGAGTACGAAAGCCCTCACGTGCCCAGCCACCAGAAATTTGCTGGGACCGAATCTCCTCCTCAATCTCGTTGAGAATGTCAACCAACCTAGCCCACTTTGGTTGTTCCTCCAAAGTAGGTTCCAACCCTTTGGGCCACGCTGACTGTTTGTTCCCTTGACCAGCGATCCTACCACCGACGATACCTTCGATCTCATCTAGGGCTTCCCATGCCTCTGCGTCCTCATCTGCTGGCGCGTTCTGGAGCTGTTTCGTAGTGGACAGGGAATAACAGCGCCTCTTCCCCTCGCGAAATATGATACCGGCTTGATCTGTGAGGAGCCAGGGGGATTGGTGATTTGCGGCACCTTTCGCTGTTGTTATCGAGTTTGCAACTTGGATGGTGTCAAGGTACCCCAGAAATGCCACAGCGTCGTAAGTAAGTAGGTACCTTGGAAGCATCGTCGATTTGAGTTCGATTGCGGGGTCACAAAACTCACGTCAACAGGCGTCGAAGGGTGGCAAGGTCAGCAACAAGTTGCTTTGTCCTTGGCCCGACCTTGTGCCACACTGGATCGAGTTGTCTGCGCACGATAGCATCGAAGGACCGGAAGTACGCGTTATCTACATTGAGATCGTCAAGGTCGAGCTGTAATTGGATAGGTATGCTTCCGATATACATAGGGATGATGCTTACGTTCGTATGAGATCTCTTAAGCTCCGACATGGTTGAGTTGATGCACTGGATAATGGCACCGTGGATCTCCTTCATCGATTCCGTGAGACCTTGTAACAGTTGAATAATATCGATCCGTTTCTTCTCCAAAGTCTGCTTGACCTCATCGTGAAATCTGTCGGCCATGAGAAACGGCGTGCTGTTCGGGAGAAGAAAGTACCTAGGATAGATGTGCACGTGTTGTACCCTCAACTCCCTGACAATGCTCCTTAATGGAGCCAATCCGCTGCTGATGTGCTCCGGTTGATCAGAAAAGGCTTTCACAAATGCCACCTCGCTTTTTTCGCGCAGCAAACGGACAATGAATGCTTCCTGTGATAGAGCTGACACTCTAATATCCTTGTCAGATTACAAACTGCCGCGAGATAAACTGAGGTCAGACCTCTCCGCATGTAATATCATGATCCCGGTTATCAACTCTGTAGGGAGCGTCGATTGCAGCATGTCCACTATTAAAATTTGTGACGTGACGGAAAAGATTCCACCGCGGCGATACAGTTCCTGCCTGCCCGTTTGTTGGCGTTGTTCGTTAGGGCAAGCGTCCTTCTTACCTCGCCTTTTTGTCTGTCTCAAACCCGAGGACCGTGAAGCCAGGACTTCGACATCCCAGAAGGTTAAGTTCTTCTCCGATACCGTTCTCTTCTTCTGCGGAAGCGTTCACGAGACACACCAAAGATTGGGAAGAATGGTAGATCTGCAACAATTTACAGACGATCCTGCGCAAACCAAGTCCATGCGCAAGTAAGAGAAGATCGTTGTTCGCAGGGTCGCAGAGCTTATCCGTTATTGAAACGTGGAAAGGGAGCAGAGCCGACATCCCGGGACGAAGGTGGTGGTGGGGAAGGAGAATCGCCGACCAGTCACGTGCCCACCCACCTCAAGGCTCATGTTGAGCGCGTTTCAAGCCCGGAGAGCGCGGTTGGCGGCCAGCCCTGGCGTGCAAGAGCCGACTGCCTCATCCCTGGCGGCCGCCAGCCCTGATCCTCAATCTTCTTTACCGGATTCCACGCCCAGACGGCCATCACGTAAACGAAAACCAGATTCTGTTACCAGGGATGAGACGCACCAGCCACAACGGCGAAAAAAGACGGACGATCGAAACGTCGAGGGCAAATTTCGTTATTTCAACGCCCCAGTCGACGTACTAGAACCCGACTTGCGCTCGTTAACGGATGAGGATATTTCGTTATCGGACCAGGAAATTCTCTCACAATCACACACGCAGCCACAACGGGCGTGGTCGCCCAGCCAGCCTCTCCTCGACTCATCAGATGAGGAAATGGAAACAGAAGCTAGTGGTATCCAGGCCACCGACCCTCATATTGTCGCATCTGCTGCGTCGTTCTCTGCGCAGCTTGACATCAACACCTTTCGTCTGACCCCCGAGGAATGTTTCGCGCTGATCAATCTCGAAGAACCAGCCGCTGCCATGATTATCCCCGTTCACTCCAGCATCACGCTTACTGGGGTGTATCAGCTGACGGTGCTACAGGGGGCTGTCATGCTTCTGGGGGTGACTTTGATGTCTTCGGACATCTCTCACGCCGTCTTCGCCCCGAAACTCTCCCCTCTCCCTCGTATTGAGTCGCTTGGGAACACCGGTCCTACCTCTCCGCTGATCAACCATGTGCCCGACAGGCTCCGACCGTGGATTTCCCCAGAACATGCTGTGATTCTACTCCGCTCTCACTCCACCGGAATAGAAGGCCTTGGACGCGTCATGCGGACTTTCGAGAACGTGCTCCAACCCTCTCAGCCGAGCAGTTCCACCCTTAATCTCGGGATTCCGGGTGTCCAAATTTACGTGGTGTGTACCCCATTCAGTCTCTCCAAATAGCAAAAATTTATTGACCCGTAAGTGGACACAAGAAGAACGAAACCTCGAGGGATTCGTTCTCCCAACGGCTTGGGATCAGGAAGCTTCTGACCTCCTTGATGTGCAATCTCGCCTAGACGGAGGCAACGCCGCAGTTCTGCGGCCAATCGTGTGCCAAATCACCGGCCCAAAATCTTCTGGGAAAAGTACCTATGCGAGGATGTTGTTGAACAGATTGGCAATGCGGTACGGTTTTTTGAATCCACGTGATCGGCACAAGCGCTTAATTACTTACGCTTTAGCTATGCTCAGGTCGCGGTTATTGACTGCGACCCCGGTCAATCGGAGTTTTCACCCAGCGGGATGGTGGCACTAACTGTCATCTCGAAACCCCTCTTCGGTATGCAAAGCTTCCACCAAGATTTGACCCCAAATCGGTAACCCCCCCCCCCTCCAGGTCCCCCATTCACCCATCCAATCATCCCACACGCAGCACATTTCATCGGTTCCCCCACACCACGGAATTCTCCCACGCTCTACCTGAATGCAATCCAAACCTTGATCCAAACGTACAAACAAGAACTCGAGTTTCCT
>Ga0307515_10007318_pt1 | contig 21847 bp, 13 predicted proteins | sample 17_EM_MG_FD_194513 | JGI IMG/M metagenome (GOLD analysis project Ga0307515, IMG submission 194513) | Populus trichocarpa ectomycorrhiza microbial communities from riparian zone in the Pacific Northwest, United States - 17_EM | ecosystem: Host-associated > Plants > Roots > Unclassified | place...
AGACGACCATATACCTTTTTAGGAACCAGTACGATGAAGAGGGTGTGGGTTTAATTTTGCATGTCTGATGCAATTGTGCTTGTTACTATGAGAAGCAGCTCTGTCTCGTTAATTACATTTTGGTAAGAGGAGGATTTGATAGCTTTCTTTTCCTTTTGTTTTCCTACTATTTTGTATCTCTCTCAATCATAAACATTCATCGTCAAGCGTTGAGAGGCTAATTAGCAAGAACACATAGCCTATGTTATGTCAAACGTCTAAGAGATGTCTCATGTGATAGCCTCACTCGAGAAGCATTATGCAATTACAGAAGAAAGACGAAGAAATATTACATCAAATTATTTTATGAATTTTATTGGGTTTAATAATTTTATTTTATTTTAAATTGTTTTTTTAATTATATAATAAGGACCAATTAAATGACAAGACATCATAAAAAACAAAATAAAAAAAGATCAAGATAAAAAGGAAAAAAAAGGTATTGAAGCCCGCATCACATTGTGGGGTTGGACAAAAAGAAAATTGAAAATAAAAATTTATCTAGAACATAGGAAACTCTTAGTATTGTTATTAAATTCGTTTAGTGAGTAAACTTTCGACCTTTGTGATTTTATTTTTTACTTAACTCGAGTTTCAATTAAATTATATAAAAATTATTTTGATATAATTCAATTAACTTAATGGGTCTAAAAACAATTTAAATAATCAGTACAAATATAATTTGACCTTAAAAAAATCAAGATAATATTTTTTTAATATTGTAATGATAACCTATTGAATCGACCCAGATATGTGATTCAGTTAACTTAATGGGTCTAAAAGCAATCTAATCTAGATGATCAGTAAAAACATGATTTGACCTTAAAAAAATCAAGATAATATTTTTTTTAATATTAAAATGATAACATATTGAATCGATCCGGATTTCATGAATTAACCCGTCAAACACACAATCTAGATCATGGACTCCAATAATTTTAATAGCTCATAAAATCTACAATCAATCAAATCTCTATACATTATAGAGCAAACAAGATAAAAAAAAATTGAAACTGAAAAAGAAGAAGAAGAATATATGAATAGGTGCATGTCACCTCAGTTTTTTTTTAATTTCAATTTTAAATTAAGCTTGACTTGTCAAACTTAGTGCTTGTTTACTATTGTATAGTAGTAGCAGTTGTTTTTCAAAGTGTTTTTCACTTAGAAATGCATTGAAATTTTTTTTTTGTTTTTAAAAATTTATTTTTGATATCTGCACATCAAACCATCTAAAAACAGCTAAAAATAATTTGAAGTAAAAAAAATAAAAAAATTCATTTTATTTTAAAAATATTTTTGAGACGCAAACCTTGTTTAATTTGATAGGGAATTTCAAGCTAGTATATACCTTAACTAGGATATGATGGAAGGATAATTTGATTACCAATTATTTTTATTATTTTTAAAAAATCTTATGAGGACCCTAACCGATAAAGTTAATTTAAGGTATTTTAGTAAAAACTTGTTTTTACTTGAAAATACTTAAAAAAACACCATATAAATCTTAAAAAATCCATTTCCAACCTCAACATCCTCTAATCTTTCTAAAAAATAAAAATTAAAAATTAAACAGATTTTAAGGATCTTAAAATATTTTTCATGATATAATTTGAGATGAAATTCACTTCCATTAAGTTCCCCCCTAACAATACAAATATACCAAAATAAATGTTGCTGGTGGTTTTCTTAGATTTTTTCACAACTCTCCCTCGAGACTAACTATGAAATAAAAAATTAAACCCAACGAACCAAATTATAGTTTTATGCCCCTTTTGTGGCCAAGGGCTTTGTTTCTTTCTTGATGTCATTTTGGTCCATCCATTAATTTTCAATTGTTTTTTTTTAAAAGCTAAAATTTAATCTTGTAAAATTGTTCACTAATTTGACGCTCGAATATTTTACAACATGAGATTCAGGCGAGATGAACACAAATTAAAAAAAAAAAAAGAGTATATGAAATCATGGAAAACAAAACTTGGAAGGATTGAGTTGAAATGAAAAGAAGTTTAATGGCCGAAGTGAACAGTGATAAAAATATAAAAGATCGAAAATGAAAAAAATTGAATATAAATAATGGAGTGAACATATAAACGTGAGAGGATGAACAAATGGATGTACAGTTAAACACCTATATATACATATTTTAGTATATAGTTAATTAATAATAATAATTGTGTCATAACCAGCATCATGCGGTCGTGCCTATACCATTCATGTTTGTAGAACTTCATTTACTCGAAGAAAGAAAGAAATATTAGATTGAGCTGGACGAGAGAGTGAGTTGGATTTACGTAGTTTTGCAGGGATAATTGCAATATTAGCATAGAAACTTCATATATATATATATATATATAATTTTAAATTTATACCAGACGTTAACGTAATAATAGTACAAATAAACAATATAAGTTTTAAAGTTTAAACCGAAAGATATAAATCAAAGTGTGAAAAAAAAATTGCTACCACCATCTCGGAAATAGCCTGGAAGTGAACGACAGTCCACTCCGATCATGACTTCATTAGAGTAAAGCATTCGAACTCCGAATCCCCAGATTACCCGCCCCTAAACCGCATTATTACCATCGGTCAGTCATCATATCACCCCGTTAAAGTTCCCTAATTCATTAGAGAATGCAGGGCAATACTGTCACACAAATCTCAAAACCTGACTTTTCCATGAGACAGAAAAACCCAAAACGCGATCTAAATCTCAAAGCCACTGAGCTCTCTCTCTCTCTCTCTCTCTCTATCTCTATCTCTCACTGTTCTCTTCATTTCGATTTCTCTATTATGCACTTCACTGTCTCCTCTCCAAGCCATGAAATCTAAAACAACAAAACAAGCCCTAACATTCCCTCTCCAGATCCGAGCTCACTGAGTCACGGACCTCACTCACCTTCCTGACTCGGGAATGGCTTCCTCGGAAGCCGATTCCCGGTTAAGCCAAGTGGTATCCCCTGCTTTAGAAAAAATCGTCAAAAACGCATCGTGGCGTAAACACTCGAAATTAGCACACGAATGCAAATCCGTCCTCGAGATTCTCACTTCTCGAAAACCCCAACAACAACCTCCTCCGACTTCCCCGTCCGACGACTCCTCATCCGAATCCTCTCTCCCTGGCCCACTCCACGACGGCGGGTCCATCGAGTACTCCCTCGCCGAATCTGAATCTATCCTCAGCCCTCTGATCAACGCGTGCAACACTCAATTCCTCAAGATCGTCGATCCAGCCGTTGATTGCATCCAGAAATTGATCGCGCATGGGTACCTACGTGGCGAGGCGGACTCCACCGGAGGTACTGAAGCGAAATTGCTAGCTAAGTTGATTGAATCTGTGTGTAAATGTTATGATTTAGGGGATGATGGTGCTGAATTGCTGGTTTTGAAAACCCTATTATCAGCCGTTACGTCGATTTCGTTGAGAATTCATGGAGATTGTTTGTTACAAATAGTGAGAACTTGTTATGACATTTATTTAGGGAGTAAAAATGTAATTAATCAAACGACGGCGAAAGCGTCTTTGATTCAAATGTTAGTTATTGTGTTTAGGAGAATGGAGGCTGATTCTTCAACGGTTCCGGTTCAGCCGATTGTTGTGGCTGAATTAATGGAACCAGTGGAGAAAACGGATGTCGATGGATCAATGGCGGTGTTTGTTCAAGGTTTTATAACGAAAATTATGCAGGATATAGATGGGGTTTTTAATCCGGGGACACCCAGTAAGTCTTCGATGACAGTGGCACATGATGGGGCTTTCGAGACCACTACTGGTACGGTGGAGAGTACAAATCCGGCAGATTTGCTTGATTCGACGGATAAGGATATGTTAGATGCCAAATATTGGGAAATTAGTATGTATAAGACGGCTTTGGAAGGCAGGAAAGGGGAGTTGGCTGATGGGGAAGGGGAGAGGGAGGATGATTTGGAAGTGCAGATTGGGAATAAGTTGAGGAGAGATGCATTTTTGGTGTTTCGAGCACTTTGTAAGTTATCTATGAAAACTCCGCCCAAAGAAGCATTGGCGGATCCACAGTTGATGAGAGGGAAGATTGTTGCATTGGAGTTATTGAAGATTTTGTTGGAGAATGCTGGTGCTGTGTTTAGGACTAGTGACAGGTACGACCTATGTTATACCTTTATAGTGTATATATTCTTTCTGGATTTTGCATTTTTTTGCATTAATTTTTTGTTTCACATTTGATTTGAAGTTAATTGTCATAAACATGCTGATAAATCTTATCACGGTGCTTTGTAAAATGATAGGTGCATTTACATCATTTGTAAGGTCTTGAAGTATTTCTTCTATGTAGCTATATAAAACTATTACTGAGTGGAAACCAGACTTGTTCTAGTGGATATATGTGCATTCTAGTGAATTTGGTTTATTTTGTCAACAACAAAGAGATGAAGCAACAATTGTTAGATAGTATATCCATGATAAAGAGTCTTCAAGGTAGATCTCAACTTTTGTATCCAGAGTATATTTTCTGTATAGCTAACCTGACCACTGGCGGCAGGAAAACAGATAGATTCTAGTGGACACAGATGCATTCCAGGGCGCAGTCTTCTGTGCAGATGGCCTAGAATGAAGTTACAATGGTTAGTTAATATTTACGTAAAAGAAGAGTCTTCTAGGTTTTAGATCTAAATGTATCCAGCATAAGCCTTCCTTATCCTGAAAGTTTATTAAAATGCTGCCATTGTTATATCCAAGCTTCATAGAGAGTCCACAGGTAGAGCCATCAATAGCTCATGCAGAACAATCAGCACTGTAGCTCATTCTGGATCTGAATTGTTTAAAACTCGTTTATCAGAAAGATCTTAAAATAGAAAATTGAACCACGGGGAGAGATAGGGTGGAAAACTTGTGGAGGTCAATTGCTTGCAAATGGTATGGTACTAGTAATAGTAGCTGCTTATGCTACTTGGGAGAATCGGTATAACTTTGGCTGTAAATGGACTTCTCCTATTTGAAGGATTCATGTGCTGTTTGTGCTGTTAAGATACGGGATTAAGGATCCATTCGGTAAATTGCTTAATGATCTTTTCATTTTCCGTTGTAATAGGGTTTTGAACACATGGCTGAAAGCCTGTAGACAACTGTTGTGTGGCTATATCAGAACTGAGTATTGTTGTTACGTATTTCAGTAGTTAATTTTAACCACTATTTATCCCTTTCATTTCAAGGGATTAAGGAGTGTTGTTTCAGGTGTAAGAGTCTTGCTTTAGCTTGGCACTTGGGATTTCTGATGGTAGGACAAATCCTTGAATGCCTTTTGGTTGGATGTAAGCCAGGAAAGCATAGCTACCAACTCTTTTGGGAGGCACACTGATCTCACATATTCTAGGTTAGTTGAATCTTAGTTTAGAGCGTGAGTCAACTAGTGCTATTTTTCCATCAACTGGCTTCCTTTTCCTCTCTTGGCTTCAAAGGTACCATGGTATTAGAAAGGGTCACGTTTCTGATATTTTTATATTTTAGCAATCTCAATTCTCATGTGGTTATCAGCACCTTAAAAATTGACTTTGGAAATGCTGGTTCTCTTGCCTATTATTTTTGCTCCGAAGTTGAATGGTTTTATTTTGGTTTCATTTCAGTCCTTTCTATATCCATAAGCGCCATTGTTATGATCTTAATGGTATTTGATGAAAAATTGAGATTTAGCTTTTATCACTTCCATGCTCATGCAATTATGTTGCTCATGGAATGCTATTCGCATAACAAAGCCTCTCAAAGTTAAATTTGTGATACATTAAATTTCCTTGATTCTTGCGCTGAAACAGGTTCTTAGGTGCCATCAAGCAATATCTATGTCTTTCACTGTTGAAGAACAGCTCGTCAAGTCTTATGATCATTTTCCAGCTTTCTTGCTCCATTTTCATTAGTTTGGTTTCAAGGTTCAGAGCTGGACTGAAAGCAGAAATTGGAGTATTTTTTCCTATGATTGTTCTCAGGATTCTTGAAAATGTTGTTCAACCTAATTTTCAGCAGAAGATTATAGTACTTCGGTTTCTAGATAAGCTCTGTGTTGATTCCCAGATCTTGGTAGACATTTTTATTAATTATGACTGTGATATCAACTCATCAAACATATTTGAGAGGTATGCTTTTTTTCCTTTCTATAGAGATCTGAGTTTGTAATACAAATGATCTATAGCATTGACAATAATATCACGTATTAAATTGGTTGATGAATTCTGATTTGTTATCTTGATCATTCAGAATGGTCAATGGACTTCTTAAAACTGCTCAAGGTGCCCTGCCTGGTACTGCCACTACAATGGTGCCACCTCAGGAGGTGACCATGAAACTTGAAGCTATGAAGTCCTTAGTGGCTATTCTGAAATCAATGGGAGACTGGATGAATAAACAATTGCGCATTCCCGATCCTCATTCTGCCAAGAAATCTGATGCAGCCAAAAACAGTCCTGGACCTGGAAGTCTTCCCATGACAAATGGTAATGGGGATGAGCCTGTTGAAGGATCAGATTCTCATTCTGAAACCTCAACTGAAGCATCGGATGTTTCAGCTATTGAGCAACGACGGGCTTACAAGCTGGAATTTCAGGTAACTGATTTTATTTTATTTATATGCTGACAACTGCAAATGGAATCTAATTTAAAATTTGTGGCAGGAAGGTATATCTCTTTTCAATCGGAAGCCTAAGAAAGGAATTGAATTTCTAATCAATGCAAATAAAGTGGGGAATTCAGCAGAAGAGATAGCAGCCTTTCTTAAAAACGCATCTGGCTTGAACAAGACTCTGATTGGCGATTACCTTGGGGAAAGAGAAGATTTTTCACTGAAAGTAATGCATGCTTATGTAGATTCTTTTGACTTTCGCGGCCTGGAGTTCGATGAGGCTATCAGAGTCTTTCTACAGGGCTTTAGGTTACCAGGTGAGGCACAAAAGATTGATCGAATTATGGAGAAGTTTGCTGAACGTTACTGCAAATGTAACCCAAAGGTTTTTAGCAGTGCTGACACAGCCTATGTCCTTGCTTACTCCGTGATACTGCTCAACACTGATGCTCATAATCCCATGGTGAAGAATAAGGTGTGTTCAAATTCTTTAGTTTTATTCGGTGGATATTTCAGGTAGCATGATGGATAAGTTTGTGCCCTCCTCCCTCACTTATCTCTCTTGCAAAAAAATAAAATAAAAATGCAGATGTCAGCTGATGACTTCATAAGAAACAACCGTGGCATTGATGATGGGAAAGATCTACCTGAGGAGTACTTGAGATCTTTGTTTGAAAGAATATCAAAAAATGAGATCAAAATGAAAGAATATGATTTAGCTCTCCAACAAAAGCAGTCTTTGAATTCAAACAGAGTTTTAGGCTTGGATAGTATCCTGAACATTGTGATCCGCAAGCGGGGTGAAGAAAAGAATATGGAAACAAGTGATGATCTTATCAGGCACATGCAGGAACAATTTAAAGAAAAAGCTCGAAAATCTGAGTAAGAACCACTGCCTCTCCTGTTCTCCAAAATCCTTTTGCATCTCCATCCGAAACACTTTGGTAACTGATCCCAACCTATCCAGTAATTTGGGTTCTGCACCCTATTGGGCTCTCCAATATGTGGACAGGGTGATAATCTTTTTGATCTTAATTCTATTGATAACTATGGACTGTTTTCATTGTTAAGGTTTGATTAGTGCCTCCTGAAAAATAAAAATCCTTTTTGATGTATTCTTTTTCCCAAGAGAAATGTAATCACGTCTGTGTCCTATGATTATGCTCTCGGTGAAGTTGATATTTGTAGCTTGAAGGTTATATTTAATTCTCACAGATCAATTGTGGCCTGGCAATTTGCAGGTCAGTTTATTATGCTGCAACAGATGTGGTGATTCTTAGATTCATGATTGAGGTATGCTGGGCTCCTATGCTGGCAGCCTTCAGTGTGCCTCTTGACCAAAGTGATGATGAAGTGGTGATAGCTTTGTGTCTTGAAGGTATCCGCTATGCAATCCATGTTACTGCTGTGATGTCCATGAAGACTCATAGAGATGCTTTTGTGACTTCATTAGCAAAGTTTACATCGCTCCACTCCCCTGCTGATATCAAGCAGAAAAATATTGATGCTATCAAGGTTCGTGTTTGACATAATATCTCTTATAGATGCTCCTGCAGATTACTTTAAATAAAATAAGTATTGTTTTGTGATCCTACTTTTCTTTACGTTGTAATTTAAGAAATCCCGTTGAGATTATCATTGCCTTGTGCTACATGGGAGTATATCTTTTATATTTTAATGGCTTTATGAGGCTCCCTTCAAATTTTAACATTGCAAATCTTTAGATGGGAAGTAATAGTAGGATGGAATTAGATGTTCTAGCCAAAGTTTTTTTTCTCCCTCAATGGATAAATTGATATCTTTTGGAGAGGGGGGTACAAAATTGGGATCTCTTTTTTGGAGAGAGATGTTTGGATAGAAATAGGTTCTCTCTGTTAATGTTTCATGAATTATCTTTTTGCAGAAAATTAAATGGTTAAATGAATGAACATGTAATATGAGAAGAGCCAATAGAAGGTTAGATGGTAGCTTTATTGAACCTTCTGCTAACTACAAATCTCTTGCAGAAAGTCTGCAAGTTGTCACAACATTTGTATGAGCATATTATTTTTTGGAGCTTTAACTATCAATGATCCCAATATTATATTCTTTTCTTCATTCCATTGCAATATGCCCATGGCTCTAATAGTGATTTGGGTTTGCATTGTTTACAGGCAATAGTTACAATTGCAGATGAAGATGGGAATTATTTGCAAGAAGCTTGGGAACATATTTTGACATGTGTCTCACGCTTTGAACATTTGCATCTCCTGGGAGAGGGTGCTCCTCCAGATGCCACTTTTTTTGCTTTTCCCCAAAATAACTCTGAAAAGTCAAAACAAAGCAAGTCAACCATCCTCCCTGTTCTGAAAAAGAAGGGACCCGGGAGGATGCAGCATGCAGCTGCTAGTGTGCTGAGAGGTTCATATGATAGTGCTGGTATTGGTGGAAACGCTGCTGGGGCTGTCACAAGTGAGCAGATGAACAATTTAGTTTCCAACTTAAACAAGTTAGAGCAAGTTGGCAGCTCTGAGATGAACCGCATCTTCACACGGAGCCAAAAGTTAAACAGTGAGGCAATAATTGACTTTGTGAAGGCTCTTTGCAAGGTTTCTGTGGAGGAATTGAGATCAGCTTCTGATCCACGGGTCTTTAGCCTTACAAAGATTGTTGAGATTGCGTAAGAATTATTCAAATTTTCGTTCCTTTCTTGGGACTCTTGTCTTTTCTGATTCTTTGAAATTTATCTGCTGTTACTGGAAGGATTGCATCATAAATTTGATTTGATTTCTTACAACAGGCACTTTAACATGAATCGCATCAGGCTTGTATGGTCAAGCATCTGGCATGTGCTTTCTGATTTCTTTGTAACCATTGGCTGTTCTGAAAACCTTTCCATTGCAATTTTTGCAATGGACTCTTTACGCCAATTATCAATGAAATTCTTAGACCGAGAAGAGTTGGCAAACTATAATTTTCAGAATGAGTTTATGAAGCCGTTTGTTATTGTTATGCGGAAGAGTAATGCTGTTGAAATCAGAGAATTGATTATCAGATGTGTCTCGCAAATGGTCCTGTCTCGTGTCAATAATGTTAAATCTGGATGGAAGAGCATGTTCATGGTATTGAAATCTTCTGATTTTCAACCTTACTTATGGTGAATTTACTGTTAACCATTAAATTTTAGATTTGATTTTATGAGATATTCTACTAGCAATACTGTTTTTGACCTTTTGAAATCATATTGCTTTAGGTTTTCACAGCAGCAGCTTATGATGACCACAAAAACATTGTACTCTTGGCCTTTGAAATAATTGAAAAGATTATTAGAGATTACTTCCCATACATTACGGAGACTGAAACAACCACCTTTACTGATTGTGTGAATTGCCTGATAGCATTCACCAATAGTAGATTCAACAAAGACATTAGCCTTAATGCAATTGCTTTTCTTCAATTCTGTGCCACAAAACTTGCTGAAGGAGATCTTGGATCTTCATCAAGGAACAAAGACAAGGAAGTCTCTGTAAAAATTTCATCCCCTTCACCTCGGACCGGAAAAGATGGAAAACAAGAGAATGGAGAAATCAAAGACAAGGAAGATCATCTTTATTTCTGGTTCCCTCTGTTGGCTGGTAAGGAAACTGGATAAGTTGGCACTTTGTCCCATTACAAACTATTTGCTTTTGCTCAAGTTGTAGAACCTCTTTGTTTTAATTTCCTCCTCTTCAGATTTCATCAATCTCAATCATTTTTTCACTATATTAATTATTTGTGGTTGGTTTGTGCAGGTTTATCAGAACTTAGCTTTGACCCTAGGCCTGAAGTCAGGAAGAGTGCCTTGCAAGTTCTGTTTGAAACTTTACGCAATCATGGTCATCTTTTTTCTCTACCTTTATGGGAAAGAGTCTTTGAGTCGGTCTTATTTCCTATATTTGACTATGTGCGGCATGCTATTGATCCTCCTGGAGGCAACTCCCCTGAGCAGGGGATTGATGGTGATATGGGTGAACTTGATCAAGATGCATGGCTCTATGGGACATGTACCTTGGCTCTCCAACTGGTTGTAGATCTTTTTGTGAAATTCTACAATACTGTCAATCCGCTTTTAAGAAAGGTGCTATCGCTTCTGGTTAGCTTCATTAGGCGTCCTCACCAAAGTCTTGCTGGTATTGGTATTGCGGCATTTGTGCGTTTGATGAGCAATGCTGGAGATATGTTTTCAGAGGAGAAGTGGCTGGAAGTGGTTTTGTCATTGAAAGATGCTGCCAATGCAACACTCCCTGATTTCTCTTACATTGTAAGTGGAGAATCATCGGTAATAGCCGATGAACAAAATAATGGAGAGACTGCTGGATCTGACATGCCCGAAGATGAATCAGAGGGACTGGTGACACACCGTCTTTATGCTTCTATATCTGATGCAAAGTGTCGAGCTGCTGTTCAACTTCTGTTGATTCAGGTACTCTTAACTATTTATTTTGATATCATGGAAATTTTACACAATTATATTTGTGTGTGTTTGTGGGTTCTGTGCTCTCCTTCCGCAGCTCTGCTTAGGTGTGAGTTTGATGGAGATATATTAAAGAAAAGAAAAATGTAACTATTCCAAGGACATCATGTTGGAATCTAGTATCTACAATTCTGCAAGAGGGTGACTGTTGCACAATATTGATACCAGGTCGTCTAATCTGAAAAAACATACACAGTTCTAAACATAAGCATTCGTGCTTCCTTCCTTTTTCTGAAAGTTCTGAACATTGGCATTTGTTTTTAGACAAATTGAGGTTAAAGTAAGAAAATGAGCTTGATTTTCAAATCTGCAAGAGGGTGACTGTTGAACAATATTGATACCAGGCCGTCTAATCTGAAAAAATATACACAGTTCTAAACATAAGCATTCGTGCTTCCTTCCTTTTTCTGAAAGTTCTGAATATTGGCATTTTTTTAGACAAATTGAGGTTAAAGTTGAAGAAAATGAGCTTGATTTTCAAATCTTGTCGAGGTTGCTCATAATTAGGAGATTCAGAAATTATTAAATTCTAAACCAGAATAAAGTTGAAGGGCCTCAGTTCCTTCCCTGATGCTGGTGTGTGGGTGCCTATGCGATTGCATGTGCCTCAACGACATGAATGTTTTAATGGTTTTATATGTTGGTTCGTAATTGCTTAATCAGAAATGTTAGTTTTGTGATTCAATCCACTGAACATGGAGTGTGACCCTTCCATTATTGTATTTGGCAGGCGGTGATGGAGATCTATAGCATGTACCGGTCTCAACTTTCAGCAAAATGTGCCTTGGTGCTCTTTGATGCTTTGCATGAGGTGGCATCCCATGCTCACAGTATCAACACAAATACAACATTACGTTCAAAACTACAAGAGTTTGGCTCTATGACCCAAATGCAAGACCCTCCACTATTACGCCTGGAGAATGAGTCCTATCAAATTTGCCTCACATTCTTACAAAATCTTATGCTGGACAGACCTCCACCTTTTGATGAAGCTGAAGTGGAATCCTGCCTTGTCAACCTCTGTGAAGAGGTTTTACAGTTTTACGTTGTAACTGCCTGTTCTGGACAGGCATCAGAAACTTCTACCAGTGGACAATGCCTGTGGCTGATTCCTTTAGGTTCTGGAAAACGAAGGGAATTGGCTGCACGTGCACCTCTTATTGTTGCAACTCTCCAGGCCATCTGTAGTTTGGGAGACTCTTCGTTTGAGAAGAAATTGCCTCATTTCTTCCCTCTTCTTTCGAGTTTGATAAGTTGTGAGCATGGGTCAAATGAGGTCCAGGTAGCTCTCAGTGACATGCTCAGCTCATCAGTGGGTCCTGTTTTGCTTCGGTCTTGTTGATCTTGGTGAGACTCAACTGCATTTTGGGTTGTTCATATACGTTATCCTTCTTAGTTGTCTTTTTCTTCATTTGCTTTATTATAATTTGTTACTGGAGATATAGATTCATAGAGTATGAAGAGGTAGATGATTTTGGATCAGCCAATACTTCTGAACGTTACTGTAGTTTATTCAGGAGCTTGGCTCATCCTTTGTTCAGAATTCATAGATTGTCATCAGTTTTGATGTTGTATGCTAGTCATATATTTATTTTCCAACCTTCCTATCAAGAAACTTTAGAACAATAATTACCTGTAAAAAGTTGCCTATTCAGAATGTGAGGTAGAGGTTGTTTTCCTACTTTGATAATTTATTTTACTCTGGGTGACTGCAATGTTGGAATTTTGAGTTGGACTTGGATTTTAGACTGCTATTTTTTCTTATGTACTTGAAGGAGTCAATAGTGCTATTAATCTGACTGGATTTCATAAACTACGTGGGATAGTTTTAGGGCAGGAAGGCAAGTATTGGATATGAATTCTGATGCCTGGATTATTTCTGTCATAAGTGTATGATAGCGAACTTGATGTTTCGTCACCAATTATGTTGCTGAGATAAGCACATAGAACTATCTATGAAGGGCTCTCGTGCAGTTTTCACTCTTGTCATGTTATTATTTAGGTTATAATTTATACATGGCTGTCCACAAATTCCGACGTTGAAAATACCAATAAGAGGACTCGATTAAAGTCTAGTTTTGGAGACCCCAACATGTAAATACTAAGGCTTATGCTGGTGAAAACACGCATGTGCCTGCTCTTTTTAAGCTAGGACTTGATCAGTTCTTCAATGACGCCTTCGCTCAAAGCATTTGATAATCCCAAGGTACTGACTAGAAGGAAGGTCTGTTCTCTAAGTAGGTCTAATTGTATCCGTAGAATTATTGCAAGGCGACAAACCCAGATGCTAATTTCTGCCATTCCATAACGCAAACGCAAAGGACAAATCCATGCTGGATTCTTCCAGAGCTTGCTTGAGCTCTCTACACAGGAGGGCGAAAACCTTTCTTCAACAGCTGAGAACCATGGATAGAGTTAGTAATTGCAGGAGGAGGAAAAACAAGAGATTATTGTCTTCTAGTTTTGATCTCCTAACTTCATCTTTTGCAGCCATGGAAATGTCCAACTAGTTCTAACATGTTTTCAAGGTCATAGGCACAAACGGGGATGGCAAAATATCTTGCCATGAGCTCAGTGCAGTTCTTCTGTGTCTTGGCTATGAAAATTGAAAGGCTACTTGGGGAGCTGAAAGAATGGTGAGAGATGGATTTATTGTGTTAGATAAATTTGTCGATGCTGTTAATGATGATGGAAACTTTAGTAGCGGTAACAAGTAGGATTATCTCATGGACGCTTTTCTAATTTTTGATACTGACAAGAATGGCCAAATCTCGGCGGGGGAGTTGCAGACTGTTCTTATTAGCCCCGGATGCAAAAAAAATGCAGCCTTGAAGATTGCAGGCGTATGATAAAAGATAGTGATGGCTTCGTGGGTTTTCATGAATTTCGATCGGTGACGACAGCAAGTGCAAGCTAGCTACAAGATTAGCAAATGAGCCATGCACGTTGTCTTGGACTTTTTCGATGTTTCTGCTTCTTCAAGCACAAGTGTTAGCGAGTTGAAGCCAAGTGCGGATATCAATTATTGAATGGAAGAAGCGACTTTACAGAAAGTTGGGAAAATTATCAAATAATTGAAGTGGGGTAGTTTGCCATTCTTTGCATAAAAAAGGGCATTTTAAAAGAGAAGAAAGCTCGTTTCTGATGAGTTTACATCTGCATGGCAAAGACTAGCTAATTTTATCATCATGATTCGAACATGGTCAAGTACAGCTGTTTATGCAAAAATATTTATAGTGGATAGATAGAGTTCGTCCATTAATAATATCAGATAGGAGGAGGCCCCGTCTCGCAAGCTTTCTGATGTGCCAAGGAACACACCAAACCATGAGAAAGCCCATAGACGACAACTTAGAACAGGATATTATTCTACATGCAAACAAACATGTGCTCATCATGTTTCTTATTTGTCGATTTCCGTAGTGGAAATCTCTGTTCCAGAGCTCCTTGTCTTGTCCTACTCTTTCCCCTTTCGGAGATCCTTGTCCCTCTCGTGGCATACTCCTCGCCCGCAAGCCGCAAAGAAAGCAGTATGATTATTTGATGTGAATTGAGTAACTGGGCTTTGAAAATGAGCCTGGATCAATTGCTATGAATCCTTGTACCAGTAGCTTATTAATTACTAAAACAATTATTAAAATTAAAAGCGTGGGATCGGTTTATAAATCAAGTTAATATATTATTTTACGCATTTTATAACAAAATTCTATGAATTCTTGTAACAGTAGCTTACACACACACACACAATACATACATATATAATCGCAGTGTGTAAAGCAAATTGCTATTCGAGAATCATTCAGCGTCTAAGTAGTCGGTTTTCATATAAAACTTATTATAGGACTCGCTAATCAAATCGATATATATATATATATATTGGTTTAGTGGAAGGTTTAACATGTCTTGGATTATATAATATGATCAGATCATTTCCATTACATAATTATAATCGAGAAACTTATTTCATTAAAGAATTTCTTTAATAATTAATCATTAAACTAAGTCTACCGGATTTTGTATATGGATCATTGTAAGTATATGGATCGTGGAGCATGCTTTTCCCAAGAGTTAGTGCCCATCCCATGATGATTCTTGTTTGGTACAACATCAAGAGCAAATAATCTTGAGAAAAAGCTATTTGGGTTTTGTAGCTTCTCTCGTCGTGTCATTGTGGATTGCATTGATCCTGTATTATGAAAATCTTATTCTTCCTTAGACATGAAAAGGTACAATTTGATTCCTGGAGTTTTTAGTGTTAACATTTCGATTGTAAAACTTTATTTCTCTATGTTTCAATTCTTGTAGGTGCTTTAAGAGAGATAAAGTTGTCTATAGAAAAGGAGATAAGATAAATTTTGACTAAACATATTTTTGTTATGAAAAATATTGATTTTTGCATAAATAAGTTTGTTTTAAAGTGAGGAATTTTGGCATAAAAAGTATATTATAATCTTCAAAGTTTGTTTTGATTCGATTTAGTTTTTCGTTATGAGACTAATTATGAGGTATTCTGAGGTTGAAAAATGAAGTTATTGACACTTTTATAAATTTTTTAGGGTGTTTTTAGCAAAAAAAAAATATCTTAGTTTTTTAGAGACCAAATTACTTAAATTTTAATTTTTCACCTATTAAAAATAGTTGAAATTTGTTACAATAGACGATACATTATCTACCTAGACAGATGATGTACCATTGATCCTTTCACTAAAAAAAGCTTTAATGGATGACGACTTGTTGTCCATTCAAGTTTATTCTTTAAAGAAACATATGCAACTAGGTTTTTTTTTAATAAGTCAGTGCATGAACTAGCCCTTTAGATCTAAGAATTTCATTAAAAAAAAAACAAATTATAGGCATGCGAGCCCAGGCTTGATTCTTTTTTTTTTTTCCTTTCTTTATTTAATTGTTTCATTTTTTATATTTTCTAATAAGATTAATAAAATGATATTTAAAAAAATATTCAGTTATGCCATAATTTTCAAACAAGATTATACCTTTTAATGGTAATATTAATAATTACTTTATAAATAATTATATAAAAACTTAATACATAGAATTATTTTTTTAAGAAATTAATTGTTCATAAATATTCAATGAGAATAAAGTATATTTTTTTAATCTTTTTGTGGATTTTTTTATAAGTCTTCTCGAATTAATTAATTTTTTATATAGTCAAGTAAAAAAGGCATGTTTTCATCAAAATAAAAAAGAAACACGGAATATATTTTTTATGTCTAACTTAAATCATTTGAGTTTATATGAATATTTATTTAAATTGTCTTAACTTTTTATTCAAAGATTATATTGTTAATAGATAAAAAAAAAACATTTTTTGCAAGCATAAAAAAAGAAACAACACATGAATAAGAAAGAGAAACTTTGATTAAAAAAATACATGTTCTTAAGAATTTAAACTATTGAGTTTATTTTAAATATCTATTTTAACTTGCTACATAATTTCATAATTATTTTTTCAGAAAGGGCTCCGCAACGCTACATCTTGTGAGCAAACTGGCTTGTTCTCAACAATTGAAAGTAGCCTAAAAATGTATAACGGGCTTGAAGGTTATTGGACGGACACATTCACTAGAGAAGGAGTTTCATCCTAGTAATTTTCTAACGGAGGCCCTAAACGTTAAAGGCGTAAAGGATTAATTATTTACCTTCATTTGTCAAATTAAGCACTCAGAATTTAAAGAACGGTTTTTATGGTCTTAGAAACAAAGAAAAATTATTAACTTTGTTATAATACGGAAAAGAAAATGATCAATCAATCGTTAACCACAACTAACAGCAGCCCACGAGACTAATCTCCATTGGATGAAAGTTTAAGAAATTATTTATCTTCATTGGAAGTGTTTGGATGAAAATTTTTAATTGATAGAGGTATTCAATGTTGTTTACCGAACATGCTAGACTCATTGTTTTTACAGTGATCCGGAATGGTGCAAGATAAATTTTAAAGATTAGCTTGTAGACTAATCTCCAGTAGTACTACTTAGAGTATTTGGTTGTTGAGGAACAAAATTGTTTTTGAAGAGAGAACTATAAGGTTGTTTGATTGTTTCTTCACCATCTTTTATCGGGTTGCTATTTGGTTGCATACTCTAGATTCAAACTTCACTTATACAGGAAATAATCTCTTCAGATCTTCTAATGACATCAAATTATGGTGTAATAAGAAATTTTAGGTAATCTTTTTATTTTTGTTGTAGTAGATTAATTAATTAATTAATTTTTTTCTAAGTTCTTTTTTATTTATTTATCATGTTCTTGTATTTTACTTTGTTTATTGGTTTTATGACCTTTTCAATATACTATTGCTAATTATATATAAAAAAAAAACAGCAGCCCACGAGAAATCCCCATCAAAGCAGAGTAATATCTGATCGAAGCTTGATTAGCAAATGACATTTTGCTTGTTGTTTTAGCTATCTCGAGAGATGTCCTATCGATATGTTCTTACGATTCCAACATATGATTATTTATACATGGAAGTCCTTAAAACATAGAACCAGGCGTCGAGATTGTTGTGATGATTAACGTTTTGGAAAAGGTTAAACGACTGTCTAGGTACTTTAAAACCCTACCTTATGTTTAATCATTAATTCACAACCCATTGCAGCTCATACAAAATGATTATCTTAATAACTCTCAATTAATTTAGTTTAAAGATCGTATGAGCTAATTAAATTGTCACGCATTTCCCAGACATGTCAAGCACAATCATTTTGTTTTCTATGCATCTATTAGGATATTGAGTTGTCTTTTGGCTTTCATCATCATGATCATGTCTTTCAATAGCAGTTCTTACAAAGCCGATGAAGTAGTAAAAAGAAACTAGCCGGTTCTTCTCATTGTGAACTTTAAGAAATGCGATCGAGAGGAACCCAACTAAAGATTCGAAGCCATCATTAGATTAGCACATTCACATTGCCTTCCGAAACAAAATTTCACATAGTGTATGCATAATATAAATATCATTAGTGAAGTACCAATCTTTTCTTAAAAAATTATCAAAACTGTCAGAATTACTTCATCCGACTTTGATATGTGAGAGGGATAATCATCAAATCAATTTGTACTTTGTCATCTGCACTCCCAAATATGCAGGAACCAAATTTTATAAAGCCTTATAGCTAGTATTTCATGACTTATTATAGTCAGTCAGTAGTAGTCGTTTGCTTAAAATATTAGGTTCATTGAAATTGATAGTGGTTAAACCAGGATCCATCTATAGGGTTATAATGGGAGAAAATTACATTTCTGTGACAATCACCGAGTTTTGTAACACTTACTAAAGAAAATACAAGTGATGTGACAAGTGATTATGGGTTGGTTCAGGCATGCCAAGAATTGTTTTAGTAAAAAATTTCAAGGGTTAGCAGTTGTAGCGCAATAGTACCTCAATAATTATCGTGGCAACAGTTGACCACACTCTTATGACCTGTGCTTATATATATATATATATGACATGATAATCAACGTCTTCAGGGTACTTACCAATGTCAAAGAAGTTTGAAACTTCGTGATAGACCATAAAAGAGAAAAGGAAGACTTGAGACTTATCGTTCCTAGTTGATAAGGAATTAAGGAGCAAAAGTAGGGTTTACTAAAATAAACTGGCCTGCTTTAAATCAACAACAAATGTGAAAAAAAATCCAATGGTTGACAATACGTTGCACTAATGTTTAACTTTTGAAGAGGTCATATAAACAGATGAAGGGATCAGAAGACAAAAATGATTCCAAAAGGAATCACTATCAATCACATGGGAACCTAAGTTTGGTCGGCTGTTTAGTGTCTAAAATATTCGTGGTGCTCTAGGTGATTACGACTAATTAATTAAAGCAGGAAGGCCTTCAATTGGCCTTCCATGGAGGACAGGAAATGGTTGCAACAATCTCAAGCCACTTTGAGTAAAAAGTGGCTTCTCAAAGAGGGAGAGAACATGCAACATCATGCTAGATTCGAAGAGATCATCAACCATCGGTGCCCTTCACATGGAAGTAATGCTGTGTTTTTCTTTGATGTGGTCCATAGCTTTACTCAGATAATTGTTTATTGATTTGGACAAGATAATGGGTTTGATTTGTTTAATAAAGGAGACTAGAGCTAGTTGATTAAGATAAGCATATTAACTCTATGTTGTCGTTGTATTTGTATGAGCACGAAATGCGCATCAGTTTTCTCCGCTTTGATTCGTTCATATTTTGTTTTTATTTGTTAAGGGAAGACCAAGTCTTCTTGAAGACTTAAAAACCTTGTTATGTTCACAACAGGACTCAACAACAATCAACATTTTGGTTTACTTTCGGAGGTTAGTTTTGTTTCAATGGCGTCCCCGTGAATTCAACGCCATATGTAGACACATAAACTTTTGAATAAGTTGGACTGGAATCTCGACCGTCAGTTTCACCATCAACTATGTAATCACTCAAATTATTTTTAGTTTTTGTGGAGGGAAATGATATTCCGAAAAATCTAATGCGGTGGAATTCAATATGTAAATCGCAAAAAAACAAAGCATAGGTCAACTACAGATGAACTCAACATATTTTGCCTTCGAAATTCAATAGAATTAATTGTGCCACTAGCTCAAATGCTTAGCGTATCACTGCCATGGAACTTGTGGATGGTTAGTGATGATGTCATTAAAAACGGCAGGCATGAATTGAACTTTCTAGCTAGGCTGTTTCTCGGGCTCGATTGAATTTAGGCTCTAGTCTGAGTGCTTACTGCAAAAACAAGTTTTTTGTGAAAATAATAAATATTTTGATATTTAAGTTAGTAAATATATATATAAAAAAAAGTAGCTTCATTTTTTATATAAATAATAAAATTTCATAACAAACCACATGTTTATTCTATTTGTTCATTAACATTAAATCTATGTGTTGTATTGATTTTTTTTTCCTTCTTATTTGATAATGGAGTTACGGTGATTCCTAAGTTTTTTCTTTAATGATGGGACTTGAAGCATTGTCCAAAAAAAATCAACTAAATCAACTTAACAAATCACCAAACATTTCCAATAAGTTTATTCTGTTTGTTCATTAACATTAACAAAACACTAAAGAATATGGTTAAATTGATGTGGTAAGTGTTGTGACATGCACGATGTTGAATGACGGATCTACATACTTCATGAGAAATGAAAAAAAAAATTTGAATTTAATCATAAAATTATGATTATGAAGGTTCAGGAGTCGTTACCTAGTGTTAGGTCACTAATTAGGAAACCTAATTGCGTGAGTCCAGGTAAATGACTAGTTGTGCAAGAAAAAAACACATCATCCCTAGTGCACTCTACCTAAGATAAACTACATTGTTATTTAATTGTTATTCTAAGTCGTATTTCTGTCTATTGGTCTTATCTAAGGTACAAGACAAATCTCTCTTCTTGAAAAAGACTCTACCTTATTGGGTTAAATCCTGACCATTCTAAGGCCCATATTTATTTATTTATTTGATATAACTAAGTCTTAGCGTTCCGAATAACAAACTAATTATAATGAGATTTTTTTTGTATTTTGCCCAAACCCTAATAGATAATCATAAATCGGATATGATATCCATTTTGCATTTCTAAAACATGATAAAAATGATTTTATCTCTCTTTAGAAAATATGCATGAAAAACTTTTAGGATTTGGCCGTATGCACGAAAACCAAACACATTTTTTTAAAAATGAAAGTTTATTTTTAAATTTTTGGATTTTTTTTGAAGTTTTGGAGAAAAATAAGTACTTTTAATATCTGGTTTGTATCTTATAGTGTAAGTCTACAGCCTGATATTATACAAAATTATTGAAAAAACATACGTGGGACCCACAAATATTTTTAAAATGCCTTTTGAAAAATATGATTTTTTTAATATTTTAATATTATTAAATTATTTAGCATAATTGGGTCGGCTAATGGCATAACAATCCTCTCTTCTTGTTTTTTTTTTTTAATATTGGGCTGAACTTGGCCTAGCTATCTAGGCTGGGTTGAAACAGGTCCATCCCAGGGCCACGTGGTCGCTTGTCCAGCCCAATGACGATGCAAATTTTCTTCATTTTCATCCAGAACGAGCTCTCGTTCTACATGAAAATGGCTATAAATTTAATAGCTAAAGAGGAAGGAGAAGGTTTCTAGCATGGGGGGTGGCTAGCTGGTAATGCTAAGAACTTTAACTTATGGCTGGTGGCGGCGTTGACGATGGAGGTAATTCATGGGCAGGTAATTCGGTGTGTGTGGAGAATTGAGTTATGCTATTTGTGGAGATTGTGGTGCTTGGTATGCTTGGTCATTGTCAGGAAAAAACCATTAGCATAGAAATATGGTGTCTGCTCTATATAGAAAAATATGGTGCCTAGAATTTAGGTGTTACACGGTACTTGTAGCTGAAAAATACATGGAAGTGATTCTAGTGTCAAAAACAGCATAGAAAGATGTGGTAACTACATTGAAAACTGAAAAAAATGTATAGAGGAGTGTGTTATGCAAGGATATCTTTGATTGGTAAACATTTTATTTCTTTTTCATAAGAAAAGTGATGGGATTGATAAAATAATCTAGATCAAAGTAAAGATGAAGTTCTTGGTAAATGGTAAAGAAATTGATATGGTTATATATAATTAACAAATTAATTCATAATGGATGTGAACAATAGTGGGTGAACAATGAGGTTAAAAATATATGATTTTAGAAAAACCATTATGCTACTATTTGATGAAGAGGTTATG
>Ga0307515_10007319_pt1 | contig 21846 bp, 13 predicted proteins | sample 17_EM_MG_FD_194513 | JGI IMG/M metagenome (GOLD analysis project Ga0307515, IMG submission 194513) | Populus trichocarpa ectomycorrhiza microbial communities from riparian zone in the Pacific Northwest, United States - 17_EM | ecosystem: Host-associated > Plants > Roots > Unclassified | place...
TCTACTTTCTTTACCTATTTTTCTAATATATCTTCCCTACTTTAGGGTTGTTAGTTTATTCTCCTATAAGGCGCCCTAGGGTCCCTCTATAGTTTATTTAGGCGTATCTTAATATACTTTATAATATTAGAGTTGCGTTTATTTTACGCCCTTTATATTATAGCGGCTTTAATATATAGTTATAGGGGGGGAATATTAGCTTCCTTCTTAAGCAGTACTGTGGCCGTTCGCTTATATCCGCCTATTATACTCTAGAGGCAGGCTGTTTAGACCTTTTAAAGTAGTTTAAGGAGCGATTTAGGGGGGCCTTTCTTAGATTCTCTAATGGCCTAAATACTAGACCTATACGTTATGGTTAGCCGGACAACTACTATATATAGTAGGCGTAACCTCTAAAAGCATGGGCCCTATATAGAATTAACAATCCTAGATAATATAATATACTATACTTAGCCCTTACGGGCCGCTTAGGCCGCATATACGCTCCACTAGAGCTTACTGTCTACCTATACTCCTAATACTCTTAGGCCCTAAACTGGCTAACCCCTAAAGCCTTAGATATGAATTATATGCTAAAGATCTGCAGATTAGTTGTGTTTTCTTATAAAATAGATTAGCTAGTACTTCTCTAGTAAGAATTAGACTCTATATTGTCTTACCTATTCTATATAGGTATTATAAGCTTTCTCTAGCGTTTTACAATTCTCTGCGGCTATTGGCCCATATATAATTAGGTTTGTGTCGTTAACAAAGCCTATCCCCTAGGTCGCCCCTTCCTTAAAGGAGTTAAGTAGGTTGCTTATAAAGAAAAGAAAAAGTATAAGCAAAAGGGGTAATCCTTATAGTATTCCTGTTGCAACTGCGATAGGGGGGCTTTAGTATCCGCTAAAGACCAACAATATTTCTTTTTAGCCTATAAACCCTTAAACAAATTATATAATCCATTCTAGGAAGCCTTTTACTCTAAGGATATATAGAAGACGCTTATAGGGTACGTTATTATAGGCGCCACTAATATCTAGGCTGAGCATTAATACTATAAAGTCCCTTCGCATCGCCTATGCTAATTTAATAGTGGCAGTGAGTAGCGTAAGTGCTAATAGTATTAAGCGGTTCTTTCTTACCCCCATTTAGCTTTATAGTAGTAGGGCGTATTCCTCTGCCGTGTTTACTATATAGTCCGCTATTACCCTTTCTAAGATCTTGCTAAGGGTATTCTTTAAGGCAATAGGGCGGTAGCTCCCTAGAAATAAGTAGTCTGCTTTACCTTCTTTACATAAAATAAACGTTATTATAGCTCTTCCGAGTCTTGGGTAGTAGCCTATTATAAAGTATACTCTAGCTACATCCGCAAGCTAAGGTGCTATTAGTAGTCCGCAGGTCTTTAGGGCTTTATTTAGGATCCTATCTAGTCCTAGTACTATATTATTTAAAAGGCGGCTAATAGTTCTAGCCATTTCTTCGGTTATTATATCACTATTAACCCTTAGGCGAGTTACTGGTGCTTTACCCGTAATATTACTAAGGTCTACTAGAGCTAGTTAGGGGAAAAATCTTTCTATAAGGATTTTTGCCTTCTTATTATTATTGCTTATGGCTAATAATTTACCTAGTCTTCGCAGGGGCGGAAGGTATAGATCTTCTACTAGACATCCTACCTTTCTTTTTACCTATTTTACTATCCTCCAAAGACCTTTATTATAGGGGAGGCTTAGGTTAGTAGTATACTTATTTATAAACTATCTCCAGCTATTCCTTACTTCTTTTTTTAGGGTATTCTTTAGCTAGTTTCTTATGTCTTTATAATGTCTCTCGTCTTTAAAATCATAGCTACTTATATATTTTCTTCTTACTCGTCGTTAGCTAGTAATAAAAACCGCGTATTATACGGACCATACGTATTACGCGTAGGGGCCCACTTTTAAAACTAGGCAGTACTCTTCTAACCTATTTTTAATTGCTGCCTAGATCCTTTCTAGTCTTTAGTTAATTTTCTTAGGAGTAGCCACTAAGCCTCGCTTATTTGGTATTAGGTAGATTTCTTCTAGGTCTTAAAGTTGTTGTTTAACTATATTAAGGAAGCTATCTATCTTAAGCTTTCTTATTGCGTATCTTTTACTATTTAATTATGCCTTAATGTCTAGATCTAGCTATATTTAGATAGGGATATAGTTTAAAGCGAGTGCCTATTCTTCTTCGGGGTTATATCTTTTAAGTCTCTAGTATAGGCCTTCGTCCATAAATATAAGGTCAATTATACTTTTAGCGGTGCCTTATTGCCATATAATTACTCCTAGGGGGGTAGCTAGCTTAAGGCCCCAGGTATCTATAGCTTTTAGTAGGTACTTTACCTATCATTCGGCAGTAATATAGATACCCCCCTACCGCGGGTAGTAGAGGTTTATATCTCCTAATAGAATAGACTCTATATCTTCAGTTTCTAGTAAGCTTATTACCAATATAATATTCTCTATTTATAGGACCCCTTTAACCCTAGGGTTATATACATTAATAATCTAAACCGGTCCCCTATATATCTAGATTATTATAACTATAATATCTAGGTTAACTGCCTGCTATAACTATAAGAATAGGCTAATAGCCTTACTAATTATAAAGCACACGCGTATGGCTGCTTTTAGTTTATATAGGAGCTAAAATCCTTAGGGGCAGTATATTAATTATATATAGGCATTATAATACGGCTCTTATATAGTAAGAATATAGTATTTCTCTAGGTCTAAGCTGTCTAGCAAGGGCCTTGCAAGACAGTAGTTTATATTACCGCAGTTATACTATATAATGGATAGGTAGCGGACCCCCGGCGGGGGTCCTTCGCCTCTCCTTCATTCCTTACTTTCTCTATTTCCACTTTCTCTAGGATATTTAGAGCTTCTATCTCTTATATCTATATCCTAGTTACTACTTATTTTATATAGAGCTTTTTATTCCCATATCTTATGTTCCTAGTAGCGCTTCTATATCTAAATCTATTATTATCTCCAGTTCCTCCCCTATTTTTACTAGTTAGCTATATGCCCTTTAAGAGTCGGCTATAAATATTATATTTACCGCGTTAAGTCTAATTCTTAATTATCCTAGTCTTAAGCTTGCTATAGCTATTTATAATAGTCTTCCTACAGGGCATCCTCTCCCTTATGTCCCCTATAACCCTTATATCCCTATACAGTCTAGTAATATCGCGCAGCGACGCTTCTAGCCTATTAAGGCTTGGGATAGCTAGCCTAGCCCCCCGGTATTAAAGGTAGGAAATGCTAAAAAGGCACCTACGCCCCCCTAGCTTATCGCCTATTATTTCCATTCATATAACCTAGCGTGCAGTTATTTCCGCAGCTGTTAAGCCCTTACCTTCTATCCCCTATATTTAATGCAGTCTCCTCTCTCCCACGCCTTATATGTGCTTTAGTGGCAATTTACGCATTTTATTTAGTCTTAATTTAAGCAGTTTCTTATATTGTAGGGGCCTATATAGTGGCCGCAGCACACCTATACTGCGTATATAGATTAGGTGTGTCCCTATTATACGCAGCGGTAGTATTATTCTAGGCGGAGTTTATAGTTATAGAGCCTTGCGTTATATATAAGGCCGTTTATAATAATACCTTTTTAGATAAGGAGTTTTTGCATTCCTAGTATATATATACTAATAATAAGGGAGCTATACGTTTAACCGGCGTCTCCCTAGTAAGTCTCTAGCGACCCTTATATTCTTTTATTATTCTTATTATATACTTAGTTTACATTTTCCTATTAAAGCTATTAAATTTAGGTAATCTTAAGTCCTAGTATAAGGCGTTCCGTTTATTTTACTATTTTATATATAGTTACCGTATTATCCGCCTAGCGTCCCTTTTTTACCCTAAGGCTTAGGGGAACCACTAGGACTTTAACTAGGTAATCTTTATAGAGCACTTTTATGCTAATACGTTCTCCTAGCCTATCCTCTACCCTTATAGCTTATTCCTTTACCTATTGGTCCCTTAGGGTAACTCTAATATCTCCACTCCTAAGGTGTCGGACTGTAATAGTGTTATAGACCTCTTTACAAATTTTTATAAGGACTTCTATTTCTAATTGTCCCCTAAGCCCCTCTACTTTCTCTATATTTAGTTATATTATAATTATATATCCGGATATTGTCTTTAGGGGGGTAGGCTCCCTATACTATAGAGGCGTAGCTACGGCAGCCTAGGTACGGTTCGCCGGTAGAAAGGAGTTTTATTTATTTTTAATTTTATTTAGCCGTTAGAGGATTTAGTTAAGGGTTTACTAAAGGGGCGCCTAAGGTACGCTGGATTGGCGGAGCCATTCTGCTAGCTGCATTAGTTCGTTATAGCTGACGGTCGCTCCCCTATAACTGCGGATACTAGACGCGTCTAATAGGCTTTATATTTTATCAGATGCCTTCTTAATAGAGGTCTTTCCATTTTATAGTGTGGTATTCGCCCGTTCTTATTGTAGAGGGCCATTACTAGGCGTAGTTCTGGTAGGCGCGCGCGAGTGCGAACCACCGTCGTTCAACGTATGCCTCCCCTGCGATGCATACATCTTAGGGGGATTCTCTGGGTGTTTTTTAGGGTTCTTTTGGTTGTTTTTAGTCTTTTTAGGCTAGGTGCAGCAAGAGCTCCTTTTTTCGCTACCGTGCTAGATATATAGATGGAAGGAGGCCCGACGGCGTTAATCTATTAAGCCTATATTAGAACGCGTCTATATAGGCTCATATATAAAAGAAATCGTAGGCTATAATACAGCTGTAGTTATAATTAATAACCCAAAAGGGAAGAGATAGATATAGCTTTTAGGAGCAGCCTTTATACCAGGCTTCTATACCAACTTAGTATATCTTAATAAGCTTAATAATAAGGGAGTCTACTAGAATAATAAAGAGAATACTTTCTTCTATGGCGACGATAAGACGTACGCCTATTATGGCCGCTATTATAGTTAAAACACCATCGAATATAATAAGCCAAAAAGTGACTTACCTAAGGCTTTATTTGCGACTTAATTAAAGCTAATAAAGTATTTATTAAAGCCTCTGCTAAATTAGGCAGAAGGCCATATATAGCACTAGCAAATAGGCCATATAGGAAAAGACGCGATTAAGTAACTACCTTAGTTAGTAACAGGCGCGATTATAAAAGGCCCAACGATGGTAGAATATAAATCGTATAGAGTAAGTAAAGCTTATAAGGTGGTATCTAAAAGACCTCTAATTTAGTCGCTAGTTCCTTTCTATAAAATCCACCTTAATTTAATACCTAGAATAGTCGTATTTAATAGTAATAAGTACGCGGTATACTTCCTTAATAACGCAACGCGAATAAATAAGGTAGAGATAATAGCTAAGAAGTTATCCCTTACCCAAATTGTTATTAAATATTATAATGTTATTAAACAACGATATGGCTTTAAGGTAGCTATTATCTATATAGATAGAGAGACGTCTCTTATAGGCGAATTTAAGGAATAGGCAGCTAAATAAGAAATTAGTATTAAAAGATTAGCACCTAATACTTAATTACAGAACGGTCCAGCAGAATAATCTAGGGGGGTAATTATATAGAAGGCTTAGTGTATAAGAATTAAGGCTTATCTATTAAAGGAGCTATGTCCTAAAGTCTATAAAGCAGCTGCCTATCTACTTAATTAAACGCCTAGTAGAAAACTCGGGTAATAGACGCCTTTTAAAAGAATCTAGTTAGCTATAGGTATATCACTACTAAAACTAAATATAGGCCACCTATAAGTTTACGGCTGTAAGGCCTACCCTCTTAAGTATAATATTTCACGCCTAAATAAGCTCGCGCTAAGGGCCTATATAGGATATTTAGTAGAATATAATTTAATAAATATATTCCGAATCTATATTCCTAGTTAAAAGAAGGTTATAAGAACTAGAGATATAAAGTTTAATAAGCGGTTACTTTATAATAACTTATAGCCAGATCTAGCGAATATACTCCAAGTTAGAACTAACCAAATATTAGAAATTATTAATGTCTATTAAATATAGGATTTTTAAAATAAATTAGAATTGTTATCTAATAAAAGTAATAAGACTTAAAACGAGATTTAAGTTAATACCAAAGGAAGACAATAGGTAGAATCTAGTAGAAATAAGGAAGAGCCTAATATTAAGAGTAGTAAGTAATAAGATTTAAGCTTTAAAGACGACTTAGCTTTAGGGCTTTCTACCCTAAACAAGATACCAGAACCTAACTTACTGGAGCCTTTACCACCGTCCTTAAATACCTTAGTAAAGAAGCCGCACTATATCCTAGTTCTAACTAATAAAGCTAAGCTAAAGAAGAAGATTAATAGCAATATAGGAGAGCAAAACATAGTTAAAGGAAAGAGACTTAAAGGACAATTAAAGATCTATATAGGCTTTCTTACTAATATTACTAACTAGAGCCTTTCAGCTTAAAGATTAGCCTTTAATATAGGGCTTACATTTCATAAAAAGCTACACCGCAATTAGCTCCTACCGCCGCCTAGAAATTAGAAGGAGCTTTAAAGATATTAATATAAGGAAGAGTTCGCGGCTGCTGCTCGGAAGGAGTATATAAACCTTTAAAATTAAGGAACATTTTAAGTTATTAATAAGATAATCCACATTAAAACCGTACCTATTATCTGGGTATTTATATATAAGACTAATATTAACGGATATCTAATGAGATTTAAAGCTCGTCTTTACGCATAAGGTAATCTATAAAAGTTAGTTTATAAGGATACCTATACCGTAACTTTAGTAGCAAGATTATTTAGAGCCTTAATGGCTATTGTTATAATATTTAACCTAAACTGCTAGCAAGGCAACGCTATTAATGTATTCGTAAATAGCGTAATTAATAAAGTTATATATATTAAGTATCTAGATAGATTTCTAGTTAAGGGTAAGTACCTACTTCTCTAAAGAGCGCTCTATAGATTGAAGTGATTACCTCTACTATAGCACGGTAACTTAACAACAACGCTAAAAAAGGAAGGCTTAAAGCTAATAGCGGAGGAATCTTGCCTATATTATAACGATTAGCTAATAGTCTTCTTCTACGTTAATAATATTACAGCTATATTTAGGAAGAAAGATCTACTTAAGCTCTAAACCTTTAAGGAGCACCTTATAAGAAAGTATAAGATAAAGGACCTAGGTAACCTTACCTAGTTTTTAAATTTTTAAATTATTCGCGATAAAAAGAATAGGAAGCTTTAGCTTAGCTAGAATTCCTATATTAATAAAATTATAATAAGCTTTAAAGTTAAAGATTATCGCAAAATATATACACTAATAGGTATTAAGGAACTTAAGCCTAATTTAGAGCAAGCCTTTAAATAGGATACCTACGCCTATTAGAGGAAAGTTAGATCTATACTCTATGCAGCTAATATTACTTATCTAGATATAATAAAAACAGTAAGTAAGCTATTAGAATTCTTATAAAATCCGTTACTAATTTATAACGCAGCTGCTATAAGGGCAATTACCTACCTTAATTAAACCAAGACTCTTGTAATTAAGTACTTAAAGGAGAATATAATGAACTAGATCTTTATAAGGGCCAGTAATATATTATTTAGCGACAACCTAGTAAGTAAAAAGAGCATAGAAGGTTATCTATTTACCTTATTTAGAGGGCCAATTAACTGGCAATCTATAAAGCAGAAGTTAGTAACAAAATTAAGTATAAAAGTAGAGCTTTTAGCCCTATTGTATGCAGCTACCAAGTTAATTTAGTAGCAGCGATTCTTTAAAGAAATCGGATTTAACCCTAATAAGAAGTAAATAATATATTGCGACAACCTATAGACAATTTAACTACTTACTAAAAGTAACGCGGAGCTTAATACTAAGCTTTAACACGTTAATATCTATCACTACTAGCTCCGCCAGGAAGTTTGTAAAGGAAGCATTAATATTAAATGGGTGCCTACTGCGGATATGACAGCAGACAGCCTAATAAAGGCTCTGCCTCGTCAAAAGTATAAGACGTTTATTTAGTAATTAAACCTCATTAATATTAAGGATCTAATTTAATTTAATTTAAATAATATTTAGGTAAGGTAAATATATAGAGGATTTCCTTTAACTTAACACCAAATTGCTATTGTGACTTTTTAGTATTTTCTACAGCAGCCCAGAAGGCTCTATGCAGCTAGGGGGGTATATCGACCTAAATCGAAGTTCCTTACTACCATCGTAATACTGTCTAACGACCTAGATCGTCTATACGAACTATATCTCAGTTGTCTCGTATCTTAAGCTCGTATGTCTCATCAAACGTCTCATTACCTGTTTCTCTTAACTATAACCTACTACATAACGACGTCATCGTTATTGTATTTGGGACCTACCTAATGTATATAAGAGAGCTTCTAGAGCCCTCTTTAATAAAACAGAGTTCTCATTCCTGATCGTCCGTTCAACAATATGCAAGTAACCCTATTCAAACCGGTTTTTCTCAAATATCAAATCACCTTGTCGCCCAAAACCCTAAACACAGCACTCCCACTCCCGGGTTTGCTAACTACAATGGCCTCCTGTAACCGCTCCTCACTAATATCCGGCCACTTCTTCCTATAGTACCCGCGCTCCCAGGCCTTCTTAACCGCATCGACCTTCTCCTTGGGCACAAGATGGACGCTGCATCCACCCCAACCAGCACCAGTAAGCCGACTACCGTAGGCGCCAGCGCCGCGAGCGAGGTCGCACAGCTCATCGAGCTCAGGACAGCTGCAATCGTAGAGATCGCGGCAGGAATCCTGGGTCGCGTTCATCAGGCCGCCAAGGGCGTGGAGGAGCTTGTCGCTACCGCCGTCCTCTGCCGAGGGGGGAGCGGACAGCAGCTGCCGGAACTCGATGACGCGGATTGCTTCGTTGAAGACGTGCAGGGCGCGCTGCCGCAGCATGAAGCGGTCGGCGCGCACGGGGAACTTGGACATGAAGCGTTCGTTGAGCTCGTCTTCGCCGATGCCGAGCAGACTGCAGATCTCGCCGCGCGTGTAGCCGGCTTCGACGTGGAGGTAGTCTTCGGTCAGCTGCGCGAGCTTCTCGAGCTGGGCGCGGAATTCGGGGACGGGGGTCTTGGTGTTGTCCGCTATTCCCTCTTTCTCTTCGAAGTAGGCGTCGTGGAAGCCACGGAGGCTGGTTCCGAGGGGAGAGGAGTCGGCTGGAAGGGGGCGTTTCAGGTTAAAGACTTTGGAGAGGAATACCGCGGCGAGAGTGCACTCGACTACGCGGAGGTTATAGTAGACCGGCGCCGTAACATGTTTATCTGCTGCAACAAAGCTTTGTGCGATGACGAATGTGAGTTCGGGGGCGGTATTCGGAAAGGATATTGGCGTTGCGGAGAGTGTAGGTTTGAAGGAGACATAGAGGGCATTGCCTCGGAGAGAGAACACAGAAGCTGATTGATCCATGCTGTAATATTACCGTGAGCAGCTGGCTTTTTAGGTTCAGGAACCAGTCTCACCCTCCAGAATTCACTCCTACAGCACGCTCCGACACAATAGCTAATTCGCAGAGCTCTTTCTTGTCCACCTTCTCTTCCCCGTTGGCTTTCATAACCGCTAGAGCACTAGCACAGACAAACGATGCACTGCTAGATAGTCCTCCACCACTTGGAACAATACCATCGGACAGTATGTCCATGCCCACCGAAACGAAGTGTCCGTTGTTGTGCTTCTGTTGTAATAATTTGGATGCTCCACGAAGACCGGACTTAAAGTAATTCGTCCACTCATGTGTAGATGCATCAATTGGCACTTCTCCTTCCTTAGGTATTTCGAATCCCCGCGTGGGAAATTTTTCCGAAAGGATATTTGAAATTCTGACTGTAGGATTCTGTGACACGGGCTGCGTAGCAACGGCCATGAGGAAGTCTGCAGTGATTGCCATAGGAAGAACTCCGTAGAGGGAGTAATCGATATGCTTGAGCAAGATTCCTGTTAGTTTTCTGTCGCTATCAAAATGGCAGAAGTATACAGACTTCGCCTATAATATTTACTCGACCTGGGCTTCTAGCGAGGAACTCGGCCGGTCGTCCATACTTCTCCTTGAATTGCGCCAGCAGTCTTTCCCATCGATGTCTCTCTACAGGAATAGCATCATCGGGATAGATATCACGCAGTGAGGTTGCTGTTGGTACCTCCATTTATATGAAAAATCAATTAAAGCAGCTACTCGCGCGACCAAAGTCGGTATTCCTAAAGTCCTTGATTGACTGGTGGATATCGGGTAACTGACGAAAAAGAAAAAGAACCTGATACGAGAGGTTTCAGACAGATCATAAGGAACGCAAGAGGCTTTAGCAGGCGGAATTGATGTGGTAGGGTGATGGGAATAGCTACGTTGGCAATGTCGCACAACGGCGCAGGGGGTTTTGCAGATGCCCCACACGTTGTGGCCTTGAGCTTAAATTGAAGCGAGGCTTATTTTTCCGCCTCCGTCATCACGACCGTCCCAGCACGCGGGTGACAAAAAAACTGGCACTGCAAAGTAGTCATCTTCTTTATAGCTTAATAATATAACAACCATAGGAAGATATAAAATAATAAAAGTATAGGTTTAATATTTTAAGGTACCTTAACACCTTTATCCATTTAAAATATAAAAAACCTACGTTATTGTGGCTTAATAAATCCGTAGAGTTAATCGACTGTTGACGTTTCCCGTAATTTGTATGGTTTGCAGTGCCAGTTTTTTTGTCACCCGCGTGCCAGCTAGAAATCAAAATGTTATACCTCTTAACACCCTAATCTATAAATACCGCCTGGTTGCGCTAGTACTACAAAAGCAACCCCCACTATTCCATAGTAGGGTGCTGGCCCTAGATATTTACATTGCCCTGAGAAGTTTGCCGGTTTAGACTAGACCAAAAAAAAGAGACATGGTATTCACACGAATACACAAAGCATCCCGCGTATGATGCGGGGCATATTATTACTTGGGGGTTAGAGATTTTAACCATCGGCTCAATCATTGCTAAACATGCGGAGCGTGCCAATCATATAAATAGATTTGTTCGTTATCTTATAAAAAAAGCCGTTAACAGTTAGAATATCGGCGGTTCAATCCTTCAGTCTGCTGACTTCCTAAAAATGTCTAAGATGGGGCATCTAGAAGACCCTATTGAGTAGTATGTTGTTAAGGGGCTGTTTCTGATGTAACTCACGGCTTTGAGAGGTTCCCTTTGGGATAGATCTGTGTAGTGAAGAATACGCAAAGGTGGAAAACTTAATGTAAAAGCGTATCTTTGGTAACCATATCAGGTGAAGACATCACGAATGATACCCACGACGTGTTCTATCGCACAAAGACTAGAAGCGTGTATCCTAGGCAGCGTTATCAAGACGGACTTTATCAAATAAATGCACGCCAGATGGTCGCGCATCATTTCCAAAAAGACAGTTTAACTAACTTTTCTACAGACTAGCTGCATACCTAAGTCTTCGTAGCTTGATTGCACCACGCAGGAAGAGATAAGCATGTGCAGCCATTTCTCCAAGAATGAATATTGGCCTTGTTTCTAAGGGTGTACTGGCCATGTCCCACAAGATAAAGAGGAAGCAATAATTGGTTGAGAAGAAGAAGCATAACCAAATGCCTGAAGCTAGTCCTGGGAGTCCTTGGCTTCTGGTGGGTAACTCAACGGGAGATACCGACAGTAGTTCTTGCTCGATCAAGTGATGGAGCAGGCATTGTTCAACAAAATCGCCTACTGTTTATGCCAAGCCAATATCTTATGCTTACCTACTCTCAAATGCGGCGGCTGACCGAGATGCCGCGTGCCAATGATTGGTGTTGCAAGTTCGCTGTAGGGAGGAGGCAAACATGTTTGCATGTGAAGGTGCTTAAGAGAAAACGATAATACGAAAGACGACCCGTTGTTGGATCAAACGGTCTTGGAGCCTGTTCGCAAGGGACATCAGACGGGTTTGAACCCATTTTTAGGCCTATATGTCTTCCATTGTAGTTATTACACGATCGCAGCCTTGCGAAGTCTCTTGCGTCCATCATAGTCATTTGGGAAATAGCATCCGCTTTAAACACGGATTTTAACCCATCAGATTGGAGGCATCGGCACCAACCAGCTAAGTTATAAAATCTCGGCCCTAATGCTCTGGGGGCTGAGAGTATCGTCGGCAGAATGAGACAATGTAAGGCCACGACCCAAAGATTTTAGAAGTAAAAGATAAGTAGGTTTCAATAGGACAATCAGAGCAGGCAGAAGCTAAGCATGGCAATCAGCTTGTCGTGATACCACTCATAATCTTTTAATGCAGTGAGAAAGACATGGGTGGAATTAGTCCGAACGTCAGCGAAACCCTAGGTTTTCGTAATACAACCACGACAGGCCACATCTCCCTCAACATCGGGAGCCCGATTTGGGGGCCAGATATTGACGGCGAAGGTTGAATCATACAATATCTCGTGACAGCGCCATTCAGCTTTGGCTATAAGTTTGTTGCCTGGCAGGCAGCAGGCATATCCTCAGCTGTGCGGTTGCGATGCGCGGTCCAGATGGCGGTCGAAAGAGGTGGCGAAGCAGCCTAGCGTCGATAGCAGGGAGGAAGTCAGTGGACGCGGAAGATTATGAGAGGGTTCAATGTATGGCGAAAGACTGGTAGAGAGATAGTAGAAGTAACGGAGGTGTGAAGTGCAAGACGGCGTGAACGAGTGATGCGGGTAAGGCGGTGTGGTATGTCAGCGGGTTGAATTGACTCCGCCACCTCGAAAGGACTGGAAGGGCTGAAAGTTTGGAGCAGAGCCACCTTCCTGGACCTTCTGTCTTTTCATATCATTCGGCATCGGCCGACCACGAATATGGTTCGCTTTTCCCACTACTTCCACGCGGGGCTCTAGATTGTGGCGCGAGCCACTGTCCATTGCGTTGCTGATCAGCACTGTCAAGCGCAGCGGTGAAGAAAAGCTTCTAGTGACTCTCAGCTCGCTCGCGCCTCTTCTCTTCCCAACCTCCATCATCGAGGCGCCGCCTAATTGCGAAAGGGAACTCTACTGGCAGCGCAGCCCTAAAGATATTATACATCTGCAAGTATGACTACCTATCTCAAAGTGACGCAGTGATTTTCCCACCCCTCATCCAGAAAAGAAGGCGCCACTCGCCTTCCCTTTTAATCTACCTCCCAACCTCCATCTACCTTCTCTTACCCTCCCACGTTCTCTCCCCATAGCTTTCTCCCCGCCTAGACATTGTGTTTCTGCATCTTCGCCAACCCGAGATTCATACTCACTCCCGAGCGCATATTTTTGCGACCGGCTGAAGGCCTCGGTATACCCATACATACTTTACATACGTACTTCAAATCCACGAACGCTGCCTAGTCGCTCGACTAGCAGCTGCGAAATGAGTCAAATTTCGCACAATGTCTCCGTTCTGCGCGCTCTAGAGGCTTTCCGTTACCTGACTCCTTTGCTGGTAGCGGTCTTCTTTGGAGCCGCTTCCGCTGTCGTATTCTGTACTCTCCAATCCTCTAAGAAAATTCCAAGCAGCAAATCTCGGCACTCAGCCGCCATTTGGTTGACACTTGCAGTCTTGGTGAGCTACATTGCCGAATCTGCTCTCTATGTCTTTCGAGCCCTTGTTCAGCATGGTTGGTGGGCCCCTCAAGATGCCGTTCTCTATGTAATGACTTCTGTCCTCGTATGGGGTTGCATATTCCTTGTACTTTGGGAATCGAAGGCACCCGTGTGGACTCCGTATGTTGGATCCTGGCTTTGCGGCTTCTGGCTCGAAATAATCGTGTGCACGCTGTCCACCATTGCATTTTCCCGAGAAGACGACTTTGACAATGCGCGATTGGCTTTACAAACTTTGAGAATCTTCATCCTTCTTTTTCTATCCGGGAATGGTATTTTACTGGCATATCGCAGTGGAAAAGGGGAAGACCAACGGGACGAAGAACGGCAATCTCTCCTGGGGAATACCCAAAATAGCAGCGCGAGAACTTCAGAAAGTGAAATAGGATACGGCACAACTCCAAAGAATTCTAAAGATAATGAGAGTGGTGATGAGAGTGACGGCGAGGAAGACTCTGAAGATGACAACAAGAAACTCAAAGAGCAGCAGCGTAAGCGTCTCGAAGAACAAGGTGGCTGGTTGGGGTATCTCAAAGGGTTCCTCATTTTTCTTCCCTACGTTTGGCCATCCAAAGACCGAAGAATGCAGCTCTACATTGTCTTGATTGGCCTCTGCTTGGTTGCAGAGCGCTTTCTCAACGTCCTCACACCTCGGCAGCTCGGTATTATTGTCGACAAGCTTTCATTGACCGCGGGTACTGGCAAACTCCCTTGGAAGGATGTTGGTTTATGGATGTTCTACCGCTGGCTTGCCTCTCGCGCTTGCCTTGCAGCTTTGCAGAGCGTTCTTCAACTTCGGATTAACTACTGGTCGTACATCAAACTCACTTCTGTGGCCTTTAGCCATGTCATGGGTCTCTCTATGGATTTCCACGACAACAAAGACTCCGGGGAATTGATCAAGTCGGTCGAGCAGGCAAATGCACTTAATTCACTGATTGAATTGGTTCTATTCGACACATGCCCAGTCGTTATCGATTTGTTCATTGCTCTCGCCTATGTTACTCATCTTTTCGATGCCTACTTCGCCTTCGTAATTATCGTCGTTGGGGTGGTGTATACGATAATCACTTATAAATTCACGACCTGGACCGCGAAGATGCGTCGAAACTACACAGAAAAGTCAAGAAACCAAACCAAGATTCTATACGAATCTGTTAGCAACTGGCAAACTGTCTCATACTTCAATCGCGCTGATTTCGAGCAAGAGCGACTAGCAAAAGCCATGGGTGCGGAAGTTAAGACTGGGCGAGTGTATTACGACGCTACTTATGTCATGTTTGGCGCCCAGGAACTTGTTATGCTGCTTGGTCGACTTACTGTCAGCTTCCTGGCTGCATACCGAGTTTCCCAAGGGCTCAAGCCAATCGGCAATTTCGTCGCACTCAGTACATATTGGAACAATCTCTCATATCCTTTATGGATGCTCGCTTACTCCTACCGGCAATTGACATCAAACCTTATAGACGCTGAGCGCCTCCTCCAACTGCTGAAAACGAAATCGAAGGTTACTGATAGAGATGGAGCCACAGAACTTAAGCTTGCCGGTGCAAGAGTTGAATTTACTGATGTAAGCTTCGCGTACGATGAACGCAAGCCCACCATAAAGGAAATAAGTTTCGTTGCCAATCCGGGCGAGACAGTGGCTTTAGTAGGCGAGACTGGAAGCGGAAAGTCGACAACGCTCAAGCTACTTTTCCGGTTTTATGATGTTACCGGAGGCGCCATTACCATCGACGGCCAAGATGTGAGGGATGTCACCCTGAGTAGTTTAAGAGATGCTCTTGGTGTCGTTCCGCAAGATCCCTCTCTTTTCAATGATTCGATACTGGAAAACGTCAGATATGCCCGGTTAAATGCCACAGACGAAGAAGTCTACGAAGCTTGCGAAGCCGCGTCTATCCATGAAAAAATTATAACTTTCCCAGATGGCTACAAAACAAAAGTCGGAGAGCGTGGTGTCAAACTCTCGGGCGGAGAACTCCAGCGGGTGTCTATTGCCAGAGTTTTTCTGAAGAACCCTCAAATTGTTCTCCTAGATGAGGCAACCTCCGCGGTGGATTCCTCAACTGAGTCCCAGATTCAAGAGTCTTTCAAGAAACTTAGTGCCGGACGCACGACTTTCATAATTGCTCACAGGCTTTCCACAATCATGGACGCTGACCGCATCCTCGTTGTTGATAACGGTGAGATCGTCGAGCGAGGTACTCATCAAGAGCTCCTGGAACGTGGTGGAAGATATGTCGACCTCTGGACTAAGCAAAGTTCAAAGAAGACTTCATCTGAAAACAGCTCTGTAACTGCCGAGGGAGATATTCAGGATCTGCTAATTCCCGGCCTTACACCAAGCTCACCCTCAATCAGCGAAGCAAAAGCCAGCGACTTTGCCAATGAGACGAGTCTCCTAGACCGGGTCGATGGACAAAGCGAGAGTAAACAGCTGGAAAGTTCAGACCCAAAGCGAAGCAGAAGCGTGCGGAAGAGATTCCATAATTTACAGGCAAGGCTAAGGAACGGGCACGCCAACGACAGTGATGAGGCTGGTGAGGATACGGCTGATGAAGCCCCTCTTATGGTCATTTCGCCTCGCCCTACGTTCGGTATAAACGCTGCCGGAGTATCTTCCGAGCCTGGAAATTTGACTAGCAGACGACGCCCATCAGCATCTTCGAAGGGAACGCTTAATTCCACATGCACACAAGTAAAACATGCTGGCAGCATTCACGCGTCCAGCTCCAACATTACAACGACTGCTAACCAGCCATCAATCTGCCATACATCCCATACCTCAGACAACAACTCTAAACAAACAAGCGATGAAGTGTCACACGAAACGAGTGAAGGGCTAGGGCCTCATAATGATACAGCATGAACCCAATGCAGAATAAGGGCAGTGAGATTGAAAGGGGTTCAGCCTATTAGAATATCTAGCCTTTAACAAGGCCTAGTCACTTTTTGCACGATGGCTAAAGGTGCTTAGTAATCAACCTGACAGGCTTTGTTAGGAATAGCATTAGATGCATATGGGGATTATCACGGTAGCATCGGTAGCATCTGTATGGAATTTGTATGAGAAATAATTCATTATATATACAAGGGGCAAATACAAAATACACCTTCAAAGTTTCGTTTATTTTGACACCACCTACTATAAACAGAATCCACCTTAATCGTAATAAGCCTTTAACTTTATAACAGTTAAAGTTATTAAGAAGCTTTCTACTATATAAATATAAAGACTTTTGTTCTTGATTTAACTGTGTCCCTTTAGTCTGCGCTTATATACGGGGCAACGCGGAAGAGCAGAGACCGTATTAAGCTTTATCTACTTAGTAAAAATTAAAGTAAAATTATATCTTAACTTTCTTTTACTATATATGCAAAAGAACGCCGCGTATATAAAGGCTAAAGAATACTAAAAGTTATATATTTTACTTATTTAAAGTTCTTTCGTAAGGCGACAGGCTCTACGCGACCCAAGCCAGACAAACCCACAAAAGGTAAGCGAGTAACTGGCTCAATTGCCAGGTACGCTGCGTAGAACAATATATATACTAGTCGCAGCCGAACAGGTGCCAAGGCATCTGACATCTTTTAAGATTGTTGTTAACGCATAAGTAAATTTTGCCAATAGAGGCAGATTCTATTTATAGTAGGTAGAGGTCGAAATACATGAAACTTTGGGGGTGGATTTCGTATTTATCCCTATATATAAAAGAAATTGAACAACGGAGTTGCGTCTTGATAATGAAGTTCTCGCCCTCTCCATATTTCGAGCATGGTTACTGGGGGTTTCTAGTGCTGCCCGTGTCCTGGTCTTGCATCTGTGGGTCAGCTGGTGTTGAAAGCCAAATAGGGCCTAGTTTGGGGTTTTTACAGGGGAGGTCCCTCCCCCTACATAAATAGCCGAGATCCTCATCGATTTGACCCTCACACAGCTGGACTGCTGGATGTGATAAACAACTATGTCGGCCTAGATATCATCTTGGATGTCAGCATGTTCTAGCATCGTCTCGGATGCCTATTAATGATTCCACTAACTGAAATGTTAGTAAAGCAGTCCAATGGCCGGGTTTAGCAAGTCACCAACAAACACAACGCCCATGGCCGTGCGGGATATATGCCGGGTAATATGGCTCGATGGGGACGCTCTCCTGCACACGTCTTCGCATACGAGTCATGGATGTACGCTAATTTGTTATAGAGCTAGGAATGAAGATTCGTCATCCAATGCAAAGATCATCTTTCAAGCCTACCTTACTATGGTATCCGGCGAAAGTATTGCACTGTCGGTGCGTTGCAGGGGTTTGTATAGAAAACATGAACCTTCTTAATTAATTGTCCTCTTTTTTCATTTGCCGCAAAAGTGAAAAAAATAAGCCGCAAGCCACCCAACCCCCCTGCAACGCACCGACAATGTACAATACTTTCGCCGGACACCATAGTACACCACCTTGCCAACTCCAATTGAAAGCGCGTGTTGATCTTGGTGATCAATCGGCAGAATTTATACCATTTTAACGTATTTTCACCTACTTTTGGGTACAAACGTACGCATTTTGGTTAGCGTGATCAACACGTGCTTTCGACCGGATGCGCCGAGACGGTGTACGTGCTAAGCGTAGACTGACTGACAGTATCCTTGTTCCAAATCGATAAATGGCTCCTGCGGGGTGGAGACCAGCGTGAGTACCTCGGGGGTTGAAGCATAAGAGGTGCCCAATTCTCTTCCCTTTTTGACTTCGTCTGACTAAGTTGTTCTACTTCATGTTTTCCCTCCAGCAGCATCGCATTTCACCATGACAGTCACACTCTCTCTTCAAGACCTGTCAATCCGGACCATTGTTCCCCTCTTGCTTCCCTACCTCCCTTATACACTTGTCTTTGTCATTGTCACATCCTACGCAAAGACGTGGTACCGCCTCCGTCAATTTCATGGGCCATGGTTTGCCTCGATCTCGTATCTATGGGTGGCGGCAGTGGCAGTGTCCGGTCGAATGAACTTCAAATACACTGAAATTAACAGGAAATATGGCAAGCTCCAACTACTTTATTCATATTGGTCTTCCAACTTTATTAGAAGTAACTACTTCTAACCGAGTTTTTACTAGGTCCCTTGGCTAGAATCGGCCCAAATACTTTGATCACAGATGATCCCGACGTCGTACGGCACATGTCTTCTGCCCGCTCTCCATATACTCGGTCGGGGTGGTACGAGGGTGTAAGAGTAGATCCATACGTAGATAATGTAATGTCCACGATGGATGTGGCGGCTCATGACAAGATACGAGCGAAGATGGCTGGAGGGGTGATTATAACGCGCATTGAAAAACGTCAAGAGAACGAAGCTAACTGCCAGTCAGTACGCTGGGAAAGAGAACCCAAATCTTGAGGCAGAAGTAGACGAGCAGATTGCATCGTTCATATCCCTGATCCACCGGAAGTATCTTTCCAAAGGGGCGACACTCCGACCGATGGATTTTGGCCAGAAGGCCCAGTATTTTACGCTCGATGTCATAACCAAAATTGCTTACGGAAAAGAATTCGGGTTCATGGCTAAGGATGAGGATGTGCACGGATACATCAAGACAACGGAAGAGACGGTCCCTTTCCTGGCGTTTTTCACAATGGTACCCTGGGCGAACTCGTTCTTCAACAAGTCCTGGGTCAGAGAGTTAGTTGGGCCATCGCCTAAAGATAAACACGGCGTTGGGAAGCTAATGGGGTGAGACATCCCCTCTCCTCAATATAGATGCCTTCTAAATAACGTTTTGCAGCGTCGCGAAGGAAGTCGTCGGGGAACGGTTCGGGTCTGATAAGAAGGAAAAATTAGATATGCTCGGTGCTTTCGTCCGCAACGGCCTCTCACAGCGGAGAATTGAATCCGAAGTGCTTTTCCAAATCATTGCGGGCTCTGACACTACCGCTACTGGATTGAGGGCAACAATACTGTACCTGATTACTGCACCACGCGTCATGGAGAAGCTTCGAGCCGAAATAGATGCTGCGGAGGCTGCGGGGATTATTTCGAACCCGATTCAAATTGCTGAGGCAAAGGGGCTCCCGTTTCTTCAGGCTTGTATAAAGGAGGGCTTGCGCATTCATCCGCCGTTCACGGGTCTAGTGATGAAGAAGGTTCCCCCTAGTGGTGATACTATTAAAGGCCAATATGTGCCGGGCAATACAAGTATAGGGCATAATACTTGGAGCATACAGAGAAATGAGGTTTACGGAGAAGATCCGGAAGTCTATAGGCCGGAGCGATGGATCGACGCCGATTCTGAGACGGTAGTGCAAATGGAGCGGACGCTGGAACTTGTGTTTGGTTACGGCCGATGGGGATGTTTAGGGAAATCAATTGCTTATATGGAGTTAAATAAGTTCTTTGTTGAGGTAAGTCTTCGTCACCTATTGATGTGTTCACGGTTTGCGGGTTGCTCACCCATTGATGACAGCTCATCCGCCGCTTTGATATAGAATTGGTTGATCCGACGAATCCTTGGAAATGCACCAATTTCAATCTCTTCTTCATGGACCACATGTTGCTACGAATTGCGGAACGTGAGCCCAAACAAAGTCCGAAAAAATAGGCGAGGGTCTGAAATGTGTAGAATTAACATGCGCTTGGAAGGTCTTGGTTTTTCTTTTGGTCCTTATTTCGAGTTTTTAGGGGTGGTTGCAAGATTGAAGAATTGATACCATTGAGAGCACCGCATTTCTCAGAATATATTAGCTCCAACTATCACTCCTAGATATCCCCGACGCCGTAGTAATGCAGGTCCCCTACTCTTACAGATTCCACAACGCTCTAGACCTTGAGCCACAGGTTGAACACACCCTTGGCATACTCCACAATTTCATCTCCCCCAAGTTTGCTCTCACCGTATAAGCGGTCAACAAAAGAAATTGGCACCTCTGCAACCGTGAATCCCATTGCCTTCGCCCTGACCATCATCTCCATCTGGAACGTGTACCCCTTGCTCTCCGTGCTCTTGATAACCTTTTGCAGCACCTCCTTCTTATACAATCTGAAACTGCCCGTCAGATCACTCACGCCGGGCCGCAGAAGCGTATCCGCAAACAGATTCGCGCCACGCGACACCAACTTGCGCTTGAGATCCCAGCCGTACACGCCGCCGTCGCCGGCATAGCGGGTCCCGGTGACGATGTCGTAGCTCTTCGTCTTCTGGACGCGAATCATGTCGGCGATGAACTTGGGGTGGTGCGAGAAGTCGGCGTCCATGATGATGACGAAGTTGCCCGTCGCGAACTGCAGGCCGTGGGAGTAGGCCGTGCCAAGACCGAGTTTTGCAGCGCGCGCCCGGATCTGGATGCGGGAGGGGCTGTAGACCTTTTGGAGCTGTTGGGCGACTTCTTGCGTGCCGTCGGGGGATCCGTCGTCGATGATGATTAGTTCCCACTCGAGATTGCTGGTGTAGTCATTAGTCGCGCTTCTGGTGCTTTTGCGGGCGGTGGAGCTACTTCTCGGTGAAGGTCTTGTTAAGGAGATGTTGTTATGGGGAGGTTGCGCCGCTCGTTGTACGTTGGAAGGAGGACGGAGTATTTGTTCTTTGTTCCTGTAGGGGCCATTTGGAATAATTTTTGCTGAGTTTTGTACAAAAGCAATTGACCTAATGAGTATGAGGCTTCAGGTAGTTAAAGGTGTCCTTGCGTTACCTCAGCAATTACCTCAGCAAGCTCAGACGTGATTCCATTGGTGCGGATTTTCAATCGGTCCGCAAGCTGACTAACTACGTTTGTGCGAAACCACTGGAATCACGTCTGAGCCGCATTTCCAAGGTTTCTTAGGCGCTCCGACAATACCCATGATTTTTCCTATATTCGCGGTCGAATCGCTCAACTACAACGGCATAAAATACTACCAAAAGTTGATCGATTAGAGAGACGACCCGATATTTTATAGATATTGGGTCTAAATTAGCCTATAACCCCCCAGAGTTAAGATCATTTTCGTTAAAAAAAAAAAGGCGTTATTAGGAATCCCGTAACTACATATAACTTTATTAAACGCTAGCTAATATATATAAAACTTGCATAGATCTATAATAGCCACCCTAAAGAACCTATTATAGCCTGGTGGATATATAGCGTCTATATTATAGTGTATAATATACTTACTAAAACCTCATTATGCGCCGACTACTAAGTTATAGATATTTAAACTAGCCTATAGTATATTACCATAAAAACTTATTATATAA
>Ga0307515_10007320_pt1 | contig 21845 bp, 19 predicted proteins | sample 17_EM_MG_FD_194513 | JGI IMG/M metagenome (GOLD analysis project Ga0307515, IMG submission 194513) | Populus trichocarpa ectomycorrhiza microbial communities from riparian zone in the Pacific Northwest, United States - 17_EM | ecosystem: Host-associated > Plants > Roots > Unclassified | place...
CGTTGAGGACTCACTTCTGACTGGATCGCTTGAGCCCACGAATGAATGGTATGCGATCGCCAAAATTGCCGGATTAAAGCTCTGCCATGCCTATCGCAAACAGCACGGTAGCGATTTCATCTCGGCCATGCCTACCAATCTTTATGGTCCGGGGGACAATTTTGACCTCGGGTCAAGCCATGTCATGCCGGCGCTCATACGCAAGGCGCATGAGGCCAAGATCAACCAGCAGCAAGAGATATGCATCTGGGGTACTGGCACGCCGCGGCGCGAATTCCTGCATGTTGACGATTGCGCGGACGCCTGCCTCCATCTCATGAAGACCTATTCCGCCGAAAGTCATGTGAACGTAGGTTCTGGCGAAGACATTACCATCCTCGACTTGGGATACCTCGTCTCCAAGGTCGTTGGTTTCGAAGGCAAGATCACGCGCGACCTCACCAAGCCAGATGGCACGCCGCGTAAACTCTTGAACGTCGACAAGCTTCGCGCTCTCGGCTGGTCTCCCAAGATAGGTCTGAAGGAAGGTGTCGCGGACGCCTACCGCTCCTTCCTTGACGGGCATTATCTCGAACGCAGCAACAGGGCTATGTCGGGCGACTTGATCGGTCAAGGCGACATCAGTTTTGAGAAAGCCAAGACTTCGGCGCTGCACGCGCCCACGCTCTCTACAGTCGCACATCATCCCTCGCGCATGGCAAATTTGCGTGAGGAACAATAAGGCCTTGTCTCGGGGGGGACGCGCATGCTGGGGGGAACAAATAATGCAACCAGTAGACATTAGGATTGCAGCGCTAATTTTCCTAATAGTCGTGTGGGTGATGATTATCGGAGCGGCAATGAATTTTTTCGCGGTCGAGATGCCGATATCGCTTGTCGCGCTATTACATGGATAGTCCACGTCGGATAACTCGACGCGCAGCTCATAACCCATTGTGGCACTGCCGAAAAAATCGTCGATTCTTATTTGCCTCGACGCAGCCAGACTCAAAACGCCGGACTGTCTTTCATCTAATGAGCGGCGTTCTGGAGGCTGACCAGCGCAACACACGACCCTGCGAGTTCCCTGGACGCACGCTCGGAAATCACGCGCAGGAGTCGGTTATTCGCCGTCACGAACCTCGCTCCCGTTTGAACCGCCGCGGCCAGATAGACGCAATCGTATGCCGGGTGAGAAAGATCAATCGCAAGGCTCGTTGCCCGCTCCAACAAGCCCGTCATCGAAAGAAAGTTGATCCCCGAGCGTTCCAGTAGCCTGGCTGCAAGAATCGCCTCATCAGGCAGGAGCTCGCCGCGATGAGCCTTCTTCCAGAGGATATTCGCGCATTCCGGGATGAGCAGTTCTGGGGCGGCAAACCGAAATCGCGAGCGTAGATCGACGGCGGCCGCAGTGCCATCTTCCTCGACGACCCATTTTATCGCGATGCTGGCATCGACAATCAGCGTCTCCATCAACGCTCGTCTCGATTTTCGCGCAGGAGCACCTCGGCCGGTGTCTGGTTGCGCGAAGCAGTCAGCTTCCGCAATTCAGCCGCGAGATCGTCAAAACCAGGTTCGGCCTCATTCGCAAGTGCCTGGCGCAGGATCTCGCGATGCTCGGCTTCCGCCGAGCGGCCGTGTCGCGCCGCGCGCATCTTCAGTTTGGCAATCAGGTCGTCATCCAGATTGCGCACATGCAGGTTGCCAGACATCGATTTGCCTCAAATGCTCTCATTGAGAGCAATGATAGCGAGTTCACCGAGCGAGGGCAAGGAAAGGACCACCAAATAGGCAAGGCATTTCGATTTATCTCCGTCCAATGAGGCAGAAGAATTGCGGCGGCAGACAACACCGATCGGCTTGCTCAAGATAAAAGACGATATAGGTAAAGCCCTTGAGCGTCATGCTGCGCAGGTCGCGCAAGCCGAGTTCATCGTAGCGCAACGAGCCCAATGGAGGGTGCGGTACGATCGGTATATGTCGACTACAATGCATCAACGAAGCCTATCGCGATTTGAGCGCCGGCCTCGCGAGGACATTATCCGAATGACCCTTACTCCATTTATTGAAACTCAAACGCCCATCTTGGTATAACTTCTTTGCGATCGTGTGGACTTCGGAGTTGAGAGCTTGAAGAAATCGGCAAGAAGTGAAGTAACTGTTGCTGTTGTAATCCCGGCCTACAACGCGGAACGAACTTTGGCTGAAACAATCAGCAGCGTTCGCAATCAAACGCATCATGCGCTCGATATCGTCGTGGTGGACGACGGTTCTAAGGACGATACCCTGGCTATTGCGCAAGAAATCGTTAAAATTGATCCGCGCGTGCGAGTATTGAAGCAAAGAAATTCAGGCGTCGCTGCTGCTCGAAATGCGGGTTGGCGCTCTACCCCTGCCGACCTGGTGGCATTCCTAGATGCTGATGATCTTTGGTCACCTGATAAAATTGAGCGACAATTGGTGGCATTGGAGACAGGTGGCCCACAAGTCGGGCTAGTCTACACTTGGTATGCTATGATCGACCACAAGAACTACGTCATTTACCGGAGCAATGAGATTTCCATCGAGGGAGATGTGCTCGACGACGTACTTGCCAAAAACTTCATTGGAAATGGAAGCTCGCCACTCGTACGGCGGAATGTCCTCGACGCGACGGGGGGATTTGACTCCTCACTCAAACAGCGCGAGGCGCAGGGCTGTGAAGATTACCTCTTCTACTGCCTGGCCGCTGAACTCTCGCATTTTGTAGTGGTGCCGGATCATCTTGTCGGCTATCGCCAAACCCCCGACAACATGTCAGCCAACCTCACGCGAATGCTGCGGTCCTGGATTTTGGTCGCGGATGAAATGTTAAAGAGACACCCTGAAAAGGGTTTTGCCATCCGGGCCGGCCTACGCCGCTGTGGCCGGTGGCTCGCCCAGAGGGCGGTTGAACAAGGCCAATACCGCGCGCTCATCGGACTTGTGGCTACCATGTCGCGACATGACAAGCCAATTGCCGCCGAGATGCTTGTGGTCGACGCGAGATCAAAGGCAATGACGAACTTCAAAAAAAGGGCCCGATCATGGCTGAAGCGGGAACCTAATTTCTCTCCAAATCCCAATCATCGCTTTGCTCTAGGAACAAAGTACGACGCGGGTTGGACGGTGGAACCCCCCATTCTTGTCTCAGCCAAATAGCAGATTTGCGAACTCTGACTGGGTGATCCCGCGAAAAACCTCCTGTCTTTTCAATGCGAGCGTATCGGCATCCGCCCGCACCGTGCCACCGACGCAGCTTAATCCGATCCGGTAACCACATTGTTCGGCTATGTCCCGGATAGCGGGGTCGAAGTCGCCGTACGGATATGCGACCGCCAGCACTTCTCGACCCAGGCATTTTTCAAGCATAGCTTTGGAGCCGGCAAGCTCTCGCAATAGGCTCTCCGGTGCCAGGGCTGATAAACGTACGTGCCGGACACCGTGGGCACCCAGCGTCACGTCGCTGTTCGCGACTGCCGCAAGCTCCTCCCAAGTTAGCAGTGGAGCCGGCGATCCATAGGCCGAATCCCATATTGCAGAGCCGCCGACCCTATCGGTTGGGACAAAGAGTGAGGATGGGAAGCCGTATCGATGGAGCAGTGGGAGGGCATGCGTCATGAAATCGCGTGTAGCGTCGTCGAAGGTCAGAACTAATGTCTTTTCGGGCGGTTTGGCACCTTCATCGAAACAAGCAAGCAGCCGATCCAAAGTTATCCCGCGCCATCCGGCGTCGCGCAGGAAGGCCAGTTGAGTTTCGAAAGCCTCCGGAGACTGGCGGTATCGAGCAAGCTGTTCCGCACCGTCGTCCGAAACCTGATGATACATCAAGATCGGGACATCGTTCCAGTCGGCGGCCACTTCCACAACTTGCCCCCCTCTCCAGCGTACTTGGCTGGCGACCTGAAGAGGCAAAGGCTGCGCCGTGTTTATTTCCACGCGTGTCGGCTCAAGGAAGCCCCCGTGCTCCACCTTCTCGAACCTTTGGATTCTATAGAGCGGACTCTTGGCTTCGACCGAGAGAGTTAAATCCGGATGCTGGTCAAACATCTCACCTATGCCGACCGCACCGAATTCATGCGGCCACCCAAATCCTGTCTCATTCGGCATATCAATCAGGAGGTTGGCGTGGGCGGTAACGAACCAACCACCAGTGCGAAGACTGCCCGCAATCTTATCGACTATCTGCCGGAGTTTTTCTCTGTTCTCGAAATAGTACAGAACTTCACTGCAGACGATGAGATCGTAAGGCCCTTCCAGCTCGTCGCTCAAAAGATCCAACTGCCGATAGGCTACCGCGGAATCATGGTCCTGAAGCGAGGCCGCTCGAGCGACTGCCGACGCCGAGATGTCGGTCGCCAGCAGGTTGTCGACGCGGGAGGCCAACATCCGTGTAAAGGTTCCTTCCGCGCAGGCCAGCTCAAGGCCGTTTGAAAAGCGCCGATCGTCCAACAGCGAGAGTGTTTGAAGATATTTCACAGTCTCATAGTTGTTTCGGTAGTCCCAAGGGTCGACCTGGGAAAACAGCTCCTCCCAGTACGCCTCCGTATCGTACCTCGGCACTTCATCGCCCGCTGGGCCGGTTTTTTTCGACGGCGTCTCCTTTGACATCTGCATTGAGGCTGCAACCGCCCGCTGGCTTTCCTCTTCAACGATTCGATCGAATTCGGCGCGCCCGGCATGCGCCATGCCCGATATCGAGTCGACACGTGTCGGTGGCGGCTCCTCCTTGCTCCACCAACCCGTTATTCTCGCCATGAGCTTCAGCACCTGTTGAGCTACTCCGCGGTCGCTTGGCGCTGCCATGCTGGCGGAGGCGGCGCGCCCGTCATCCTGATCAGGAAGATTGACGAAGCCATCTTCTGCCAACAAAACTGCTGTTGAGTGCTTCAGATCGTCGAACTCCGGGCCGAACACCTTCCCAAGTCGATTTCGTATGGCATCCGCTTCGATTGCGCCGAAGACAACAAACTCCAGTTGCCCCAGCAGCGTCGGACCTTGCCAGATGCAACAGCGCAACCGCTCAATGCCGGGCAAGATAAGGTCGACGATAGGTCGATCCAAATCAATTGGCTGTATCCTTGTTGTTCCGATCGTGATGGGCACGTTGGTCGGCAGTTGGTCAGCGACCTTTCGCTCCAGTGAACGAACCAACAGGGAACCAAAAGCTTCCTGGGGACCATGCCGATTAAACCAAGCCTCCAGGTCCGGAAGCTTGCCCTGGATCTTCGACCAGAGTCCGGGCCAAATCGGCTCATCCGGGAAGGCGCCGACCACAATCCCGTCTACCATTATTGCGCTGAGCGCGTAGGCATCGGCGTCAGGTGGGATAGGCTCTGCCACCCGGTCAAGCAGTTCGCCAGGATTGTCGCCCTGACCTATTGAGGCGCCGACGAGCCAGATCGCGAGATACCAGCACGCCGTTCCCAACGCAGCTTTTGTTATTCCCTCGGCGAGCGCCGGCACCGGATAGGCGACGCGCGGATCGGAATGGTGGCCGCGCCGGATCACCTTAAGACCAAAATCGAGATGCTTAACCCTGTTTGACGACAGCGAACCGGCCTCTACGCTAACGTCAGCCATCACGCCTTCGACCGGCGCAAACTCGGCGCCAGCTCGGGCGAGGCGCTGCCACAGGTCCCAGTCCTCGCACATTGTCATCTCTGGATCGAAGCCGCCGAGTTCGGCAAGCCGGGACCGGCGAAGCAAGGCGGCGTGGATCGCGAAGGGGCAATAGCGCGCTGCTTCGGCAAATGGATTGTCCATTTTCACTGCGGGGTGAGACTGCCACCAGGGAGCACCATTTTTCAGGCGGCGCCAACCGCAATGCAGAATGTCGGCCTGCGGCAAAGTTCGTGTGTGATCCAGCATGGTTTCGAGATGGAACGGTGCCAGCGCGTCGTCTGAGTCGAGAAAGACGACCCAGTCGCCTTTCGCCTGTGCCAGTCCCGCATTGCGAGCAGCTGAAACGCCGCTCTGCTCCTGCCGCAGCACACGGAAGCGCGTATCCCGAGCCGCGAAACGGTCCGCGATCTCAGCAGTCTTATCGGTTGAACCATCATCAATGATGAAGCATTCCCAGTCGGCATGACTTTGCGCTATCAGGCTCTCCAAAGTCGAGGAAAGTGTTGTTTCCGCTCCATGCGCCGGTGTAATGATGGAAACCATCGGCATAGTTGTTGCTTCCTGCGATAACGATCACGCTAGAGCATGATGCCGAAAAGTGTAAGCGGTTTTCGGACGACATCATGCTCTAACTCTTTAATTTAGAACAGGATTCAGATTTTAGGCCGACCCGGCCTAAAATCATCCTGTTCTAGAGCACCGTGTCAGTTTGCGAGTATGCTGATCTTTACTACTTTGAGGCAAGGTGTATTTAACCGGTGGCAAAAGTGAGCCGAAATGCCTGAACATCTCAAGGATGATGCGCTTGATCGCGCGAAGCGACGGGACCAATACTGGCGTCGTGATCAGTGGAAGCTCTTGATCCACACCTGTCTGCAATGGAACGATTTGCTGCTAGCACTTCTGGCACGCGATCTGAAGATGAGATATCAGCGGTCCGCAATTGGCCTCGGCTGGTCCTTGATGCGACCATTAAGCCAGCTGCTGGTTTTTTCGCTGATCTTTCGTAACGTCCTGCCCCTAGATATTCCCCATTACACCACTTTCGTCTTTTCTGGCGTGTTGGCCTGGGGTTGGCTCAGCACCGCGGTACCTGCAGCGACGACTTCCATAACCGGCAGCAGCGAACTGGTGCGCCGGCCGGGCTTTCCGATCGGGATACTTCCTGTTGTCGCAGTCATCACACAGGCAGTGCACCTTCTGCTCGCTCTACCACTCCTCTTCATCATCTCGTTTATCGAGACCGGGGGCCTGACTTTGAGCGTCGTGGCACTTCCACTCGTCTTCCTTGCGCAGGCGCTGTTTATGATGGGTCTGTCCTATCTTGTTGCGATTGCGCATGTCCACTTCCGGGATACTCAACATTTGGTAGGCGTGGTTTTGATGTTGGGTTTCTACCTGACACCGGTGTTCTACAGCCCACTTAAGGCGAGTGAGCCGATGGCGTTAATTCACACATGGAACCCGATGGCCTGGATTCTCGAGGGCTACCGCGCCATTTTCGTCGAACACGCGTGGCCTCCCGTTGATATCTATTGGAAGACTGCGCTGATTTCTTTGCCGATGCTATGTGCCGGCATTTGGCTGGTCGAGCGTGGCAGCGCACGCCTGGTGGACGAACTATGAGACAAGGCGCCATCACCGTCCACGACGTCGGCAAGCGCTACCGTGCGCAAGGGGGTGCGCGCTCCACCACCTTGAAGGGTTACCTTTTGTCCGGACGGTCCGTGGTACAGTCGAAAAGCTTTTGGGGCCTGCGCCACATCAGCTTCGCGGTTGCGCCAGGGCAAGCTGTCGGCGTGGTCGGGCTAAACGGGGCCGGGAAGTCCACTTTGCTGCGTCTGATCGGCGGCGTTGGTCGTCCCGACGAAGGGCAGATCAAGGTGATGGGTCGAATTGGCGCCCTGCTCGACATCGGGGCGGGCCTGACCGACGATTTGACGGGGCGCGAGAACATCTTCCTGCTGGGGGTCATCGCGGGAATGCGGCGGACCGAGGTTGCCGAGCGGTTTGACGAGATTGTAGCCTTCGCCGAGCTGGAGGCGGCCGTTGAGAACCCGGTACGAAGTTATAGCACCGGGATGCGCATGCGCCTAGCATTCGCCGTGGCAGTCCATGTGCGCCCGGACATCTTGCTTATCGACGAGGCCCTCGCCGTAGGCGACCAAGCCTTCCAGCAGAAATGCATTGCGAGGGTGAAGGAGATACTGAACGACGGCGCCACCATATTCTTCGTGTCACACGACGTCTCGCAGGTAAGAGAAATCTGCGATCACGTGCTGTTCCTGAGAGGCGGCCGCGTCGTGGGCTACGGGCCAATCGACGAAATGCTCCCGCTTTATACCTCGGCTGTCGAGGCGAAGGTCGCCAGCGTCCAGCACGAACCGTTCGCCGCTACAAAACTGCCCGTCGAACTTGTGCCGCAGGTCAGCCGGTTCGGCAATGGCGAACTCCAGATCACAGCCGTAGAGTTGCTGAACGAGCAAAGCACGCCGACAAGTACCATCGTTGCCGGCGACCGGCTGTCGATTTCACTGACCTATGTTGGCGCCACCAGAGATCGCAACGCCGTTATCGTCATCGGCGTCTACGCGGCGGACGATACGTGCTGCTTCGAGACCGACAGCAAGTTGGCCGAATTCGCCCCTCTCGTAGACTCGGACACGGTGCGCATCGAAACAACACTCAATCGCATCGACCTGGCGCCAGGCGACTATCGCGTTACGGTGGGCCTTTTTTCAGCAGACTGGCAGCAGGTCTACGATTATCATGCCGAGGTCTATCCTCTCGCCGTGACCGGTCCCGGCCCAAGAAAGGGTATGCTGAATCCTCCGACACAGTGGCAGCAGGTGCAGTCGCGTCCCACCGCGACTTCGCCGGACCACGGCTCATTGGGTCCGCACAGCTTGGATCGGAACTCCTGATGCGCCTTGCGGTTCGAGACATCGACATTCTTGACCTTCCGCCAGATTTTGAACCGACCGGTGACTATCAGGGTGCACTTGTGCTGATCCGGGTCGCCGGTCGTCCGTGCGGCCAAGCTGTGATCGCCTTCGACACCGATGGCGGCAAGGCGCCAATTAAGGACCGGATTCTGTCTGCGGCCGGTTCGTCGGTGTTCGAGGCTTGGCTGAGGCATCGACTGGCCCTCCCTGACCCGTCGCCGACTCCAAGTCAGTTGCCGAAAGCTTCCGTCGTGATCTGCACGCGCGATCGTACTGAAGATCTGGAGCGATGCCTCACCGGGCTTTTAGCTATGCCCGATAAGGCCGATATTCTAGTCGTCGACAATGCCCCATCGAACGAGGCCACACGAGATTTAGTCGGGCGCTTCGACACTGTGAGATATCTGCGCGAACCGCGTCCTGGTCTTGACGTCGCGCGCAATACTGCCCTTCGCAACGCAGAAGCAGACGTCGTCGCTTTCATCGACGACGATGCGGTCCCCGACCCGCTATGGCTTAGAACCTTGCTTCGCAATTTCGAGGACCCCCTGGTGCTGGCCGTAACCGGCCTTACTATGGCGGCAGAGCTGGAAACGGACTCGCAGATTGCCTTTCAACATTTTGGCGGTTTTTGCCGTGGTTTCAGGCGTCAGGTCTATGACGCCCACAACCTGGACCCATTCACCGGATGGCATGCGGGTGCCGGTGTCAACATGGCATTGCGGCGAACGATCGTTGACGCGGTGGGGTGGTTCGATGAGGCCCTCGACGCTGGAACGCTAAGTCTGGCTGGTGGCGACACAGACATGTTCCGGCGTGTGCTCGAAGCCGGATATCGGATCATCTACGATCCCGAGGCTCTGAACTGGCACCGCCATCGTCGCTCAAGCAAGGAACTGCAGCAGCAGATGTATGGCTACGAGGCTGCATCGTTCGCCATCTTGACGAAGGCCCTCGTATTCGAGGGAAACCCGCGTGCGCTCCCTCGTATGGTTCGTTCGTACATCAGGCTTATTCGGCGATTGTTTCAACCTCGACGGACACACCAATTCAGCCTGCCTTACAACGACGCCTTAACCCAGGTCAGAGGGGCTGCGAGCGGCCCGGTTCGTTATCTGCGGGCGCGGGCGCGAGCAGGGAAGGCAGGGCATCAGCGTGGTTGACATCAGCGTTATCATCCCAACGCATAATCGTGCCGCCATGCTGAGATCGCTTCTGGGCAAGCTCGACGCTCAGCGAGATGGAACCCCAGCGTTCGAAGTCCTGGTTGTGGCGGACGGGTGTGAGGATGACACGTCGACAATGCTCGCGTCGCTTCGTACCCGCGTTCCGCTTCGTACCCTGTCGTTGCCGGGCGTCGGTCCGGCACTCGCCCGCAATGCGGGGTCGCAGGTCGCCAGCGGCCGTTTATTGATCTTCCTTGATGACGACATTGAGCCCGGGGAAAACTTCGTTCGGGCGCACGTCGTTGAACATCAGCGCCACCCCGGGGGCGTAGTGATGGGCCCCTACCCGCCACTTCCGCACATTGCAAAGGACCGCTTCCGCCTCAGCGCGCGCGCATGGTGGACGAGGCACTTCGAGCGCGTGTCCCGCCCTGGACATCAGTTCGCCTTTACCGACGTGCTGACAGGAAATCTTTCGCTGGATGCGGAACTATTTCACGCAATGGGCGGGCTCGATCCTCAATTCGCCCGTGCACGAGAAGACTTCGAATTTGGTCTACGACTGATCAAAAAGGGAGTTCCAATTCGTTTTGCTCCTGACGCATTGGGCTATCATCTCGAACATCAGACGGCGACACTGACCGGAAAGATGGTGCGCAGGCATCAAGAGGGACGCTCCGATGCCTTGATGGCTCGCAAGCACCCCGACATACAGCGGCGGCTCGAGATCCATCGGTTTGCCGGAAAAAAGGGGCGGAAAAAACGTCTGCAAAGGATCATCGCTACCCGCGCCGGTTCTGTCCTTGACCCCCTCGTCAAGGCTGGCCCCCGCGTCCTCCAAATGTTGGAAAAGGCTGGCCTTCGCAGGCTCTATGAGAAGGTAGAGCGACAGCTCAATGGATATCATTATCTTCGCGGCGCCGCGGAAGTGTTGGGTGAGGATTGGCAGCTTCCGACGGATCCGACAGCTTCCACTTGCGAAATCGAGGTGCTCGAGATCAATCTGGACCAAGGCCTTGAGGCAGCCGAAGCTAAACTGGCGGAACGCCGACCCCTCGCTGCTCGTATCATGAATGGGACGGTACCCGTCGGCGACATGTGTCACCAGATCGGCGCCGAACCGTGGGACGCACGGCATTTCCGTCCGTGGCTGAACCGACAGGGAATACGTGGATATCTTCCTGTGGCGCTTGCCGAATGGCAGGGTCAGCCGACCAACGTCCCCCCGCATTTGTCGGACTTCACATTGAACACTCTCAATAACCCCAGTTTCCACGCGCATACAATCGAACAGCACGTCCAGTGGGTGCAGGCGAAACTGCGTTCGGCACTCTACGACAATACGAGTAAATCGTAGCGGCCGACGCTGCTGCAGCCAAGCGCCAGGTTCAGACGTCCTACCGCGCCCATACTGATGTGCCGGCCGTGGGGCAGTTCCGGCTGTCGCGGAGAAAGTATAGCGTCAATGCTTAGACGACTTCAGGCGTTTCATCGCTGGACGGCGGATGCTGGTTTCGCCGATGCCAGGACCAGGCCGTTTCCAGTATATCGCCGAGCGCGGGGATTTTCGCCCTCCAGCCGAGGCGCTCACGAGCAAGTCCGGCATCACTCACGAGAATTGCCGGATCGCCGGCCCGACGTTTGCCATGGACTACCGGAATTGGGCGGCCCGTCACCCGCCCCGCCGTCTCCAGAACCTCCAAGATAGATGCGCCACGTCCAGTCCCGAGGTTTATGGCCGCCGACTCAAGTCCATCAGCAAGCCGCTCAAGCGCCCGCACATGCGCATCGGCGAGATCACTGACATGGATGTAGTCGCGAATGCATGAGCCATCGGGGGTGTCGTAGTCGGTGCCGAATATTGTGAACGGCTTTGCCGGATCGGCCGCTGCGGCCAGAACGAGAGGGACAATGTGAGTTTCTGGTGAGTGTGCCTCGCCAATCTCGCCGGATGGGTCCGCGCCGGCAGCATTGAAATAGCGCAGCGCGATCCATTTGAGATCATAGGCCGAGCCAAAATCCACCAGCATGTGCTCGACCATCAACTTGCTCATGCCATACGGGTTGATTGGTTTTTGAACTGTCGCCTCGGTGATTGGGCCGGGCGGAGGCACACCATAGGTGGCGCAACTGCTCGAGAAAACGATGCGGGAGAGACGGCGAGCCCGCATCGCTTCAAGCAGCGTCAGAGTTCCACTCACGTTGTTGCGGTAGTATTTTGCAGGATCAGAAACGGATTCTCCAACATACGCAAAAGCGGCAAAGTGGATGACGGCCTCGGGACGGTATTGGGTGATTGCCGCGTCTATCGCAGCGCGATCGAGGATATCGCCAACCACGAGCGGACCCCAGCGTACCGCCCATCGATGGCCGTGAATCAGGTTGTCGAAAACGATGGGTTCGTGCCCAGCCAAGGCCAGCGCCTTGCAGGTGTGCGATCCAATATAGCCGGCGCCGCCAGTAACCAATACTCGCATAAGCACTCCAATTCGATAAGTAGCAAGGCGCTTAATAGGATCAGTAATTTTGGCTTATTCGAGCGACTGGACCTGCTGGAAATGAGTAATCGTCCGTCGCAGTCCTTCCCGCAAATTGACCTTCGGCGTCCAGCCCAGAAGTGCTTGAGCCTTGGAGATGTCGGGCTGCCTTTGCTTCGGATCGTCAGACGGAAGCGGCGCGGGCACAATCCTTGAGGACGAGCCAACCTCACGTATCACAAGTTCCGCGAGGTCATATATCGTGAACTCGTCCGGATTGCCGAGATTGATTGGACCCGTGACACTGCTATCCGACTCCATCAGACTGATCAGACCGTTGACAAGGTCGTCAACGTAGCAAAATGACCGTGTTTGCGAGCCATCACCAAAGACTGTGATCGGATCGCCGTGAAGGGCCTGCAACACGAAACTAGAGACAACGCGGCCGTCTGCTGGGTGCATTCGCTCGCCGTATGTATTGAAAATACGGGCGACCTTAATTGGAGTGCCATATTGCCGATGGTAGTCGAAGAACAGTGTCTCCGCACAACGCTTTCCTTCGTCATAACAGGATCTTAGTCCAATTGGATTGACATTGCCCCAGTAGCTTTCCACCTGCGGGTGGATTTCTGGATCTCCATAAACCTCGCTTGTCGAAGCCTGAAGCACCTTACATTTTAGGCGTGTTGCCAGATCGAGAACATTTATCGCTCCCAAGACAGACGTCCTGGTCGTCTGAATTGGATTGTGTTGATAGTGGATCGGTGACGCCGGACAGGCGAGATTATAGATCTCGTCCACGTCATAGTAGATTGGAACGGTGATATCGTGGCGAATGAATTCGAACGACCAATTGTCGCGTAAATGCTCGATATTTTTCTTGGTTCCTGTAAAGAAATTATCTACGCAAAGAATTTCGTGTCCCTGCGTCAAAAGTTTGTCAATGAGATGAGAGCCAACGAATCCAGCGCCACCGGTGACAAGAATACGTTTACGACTCTCATGCAGACGCGGCATCACTCTGCCCACCGTTGCTGTTATATTAGCAAACATACACCGATGGATATAAATTTAAAACATCACTTTCGAAAAGCGGTTAAGATCACAACTTGACCCGCCACCAAGAATTTCTTCCAGAATGGATTAGAGTCCGGCCTGTTGATGAACCGCCCCCAAACGTTGAACCGCCGGAGGCTAGAGTTTTCCGAGGCAACCTTTTTTTGTAAATGGAAGGCCAAATACGGTGGCATGGACGTGTCCGAGGCGAAGGGGCTGGAGGAGGAGACCGCCAAGCTGAAGAAGATGCTCGCCGAGCAGATGCTGGATCTGGCCGCACTTCGCGAGCTTCTTTCAAAACAATGGTAGGGCCTGCCGCGAAGCGTGGGGCTATCGCGCCCGCCGACCGCAGGACGATCCCTTGTCGGTCCAATCGTCCGCCCGAGGCAGAGTTGCGGGCGAAGCTACGTGATCCTGCCAGTGAGCGGCGGCGTTCAGGGAATTCATCGGCGACGTGCAGACCGGGGTCTATCCCGCGCCTCAGCACGTCGTGCCGATCTCCGATATCGGGGGACGATTTGGTGTTCTGGAATACGGAATCGGGAAGCTTTATTTGGCGTTGCGCGGTGAATCGAGAGCACGTCGCGGGACGAGAAAACCCCCCACCTCACGTCGCGATCGCTTGCTGCCTCCGACGCAGTCTGGGCCATAGGATCAGCCAGCTCACCAAAGCAAGGTTGACGCAGTTCCATAGGAAGCCATGCAGGAAGGCCAGGCGATAGGAGCCGGTGGCGTCGAAAATGTAACCAGCGGCGAGGCCCCCACAAGCCATGCCAAGGACGGTCGCCATCAACACCAGGCTGATCCGTATGCCTGCCTCACGAGGTGGCAGGTATTTTCGGATGATCACCGCATACATCGGCACGATGCCGCCCTGGAACAGCCCGAACAGGCCGGAGATCAGGTAGAGCGACGACTGGCTGTTGAAAAACAGATAGAGCAGCAACGCTGAAGCCTGCATCGAGGAGCCGAGGATCAACATCGGCCCGGCGCCGATCCGGTCGGCAACCACCCCGGACGCCAGGCGGCTGACCACGCCCAGTCCGAGCATCAGGGAGATGATCTGCGTGCCGACCGCCACGCCATAGCCGAGATCCCCGCAATAGGCGACGATGTGGACCTGCGGCATTGACATTGCCATGCAGCAGGCAAAGCCGGCGACGATGAGAACAGCCTGCAGCACATTCGGGCTCAAACCCAGCTGGTTGCGCGCTGCTTCGGTTGCGGCCTCGGCCTGGGCGTAGGCTCCGGTCTGCAGACGCCGCCTCAACATGAGACCGACGGGCACCATCACCAGCGGGACGAGCACGCCGATTCCGACATGGGTTGCACGCCAGCCCTGGGTCGTCTGGAAATGCTCGATAGCCATCGGCCAAACCGCGCCCGAGAGATAGCTTCCCGAAGCCGCAAAGGCGACCGCGAGCGCCCGGTGCTTGCCAAACCAAAGCGAGAGATCGGATATCAGAGGTGCGAAGCCGGCAGCTGATCCAAGGCCGATGACCAGCGAGCAGGCGGCGAACTGCCAGATATTGGTGGTAAAAGCGGCTATGATATAGCCAATGCAAAGCAGGAACGCTCCGATCAGCACTGGCACGACGATGCCGACCCGATCGGCCAGGCGCCCCATCAAAACCCCGCCGAATGCAAAGCCAAGCATCGTGCAGGTATAGGGCAGCGAGGCGCCGCCACGCACTGTGTCGAATTCGACCTGCAGGGTTGGAAGAAGCACCACGACGGACCAATTGCCGACGCAAGCAACGGTGCCGAGAATGAGCGTGAGCACCAGCCGCCACCAGGCATAGCCAGAATCGACCTCGCCACGATCAAAACCACCTGCCGCGGTCGTCTTCTTTTCAAATATGGCCACGACGAAGACTCCTCGGGGTCTGATTATTGATCTGACCGCTCTCGAACCGCCGTCAACTGGATCGCTTCAATATAACGAGCTCCAGTGTTTGGGTACCCATCTAACCGACATCGGCTTACCCACGATCGCCGCGGCGAGTGCAGAACAGCTTCATACCTGTCGAGATGTCATCGATTCCATCGCGAGATTTTCCATGCTGTGGCGGAGCCGGCGTTCCAGTGCGCCACTGGGCCGGCATCTCTTGAACGGAATCGAACAACGCAGGGATAGGGCGGATGTCGGGGCTGCATCATTGCAGGTAAGCGTGATGAGCTTTACTCACCGGCCAACGACTGGCGTGGATGCCTTCCTGGCTCGCGGCAGCAATTTTATGTTGTTGTCCGAACACTATCAGATAGTTATCGCTCGACCTTGCGCCAATGAATTGCCTTGAAGCGAGCGGTGCGAGGCAGCGCCGATCAAAAAGACATTCGTCCGCCTGATGTCAAGTGCCAGCCGGCGGTTCCCGGAGCGTCAATAGTACCACCGTTGCGCATGTCGCCGGTCCATTGTATCGCAGGATGAAAGACAGATACTAACTGGAGTTTGCGCTTTCACGATGGCAGACCGTTCGGAGGACTTCCGGCACAAGATCGATCCGGCACACGATGACTACGAGATCGAGGAATGGCCGTTTTATCACATGGCGCGGTTGGTCTCGCTCTATCATCTGAAGATGGACAACGCGCTCAAGCCCATCGGCATGGATGTGCCGCGCTGGCGCGTGCTGAACATCCTGGCCAAGAACGAGGTCGCAACGATTACCGAAATCGCCGGCGAAGCCGTCATTCGCATGCCCACGATGGCCAAGATCATTCAACGGATGACGAGCGAGGGCCTTGTCACTACACGCACCGCCGCCAGTGACGGCCGCTCCACGGAGGTCCTGCTGACCGGAGAAGGGCGAAAGAAACTCGATCTTGCCAAGGTCAAAGCCGGCGTGATCGGTCGCCAGGCTTTCCTCGAGATCGATGACGAAGACGTCAAAAGTCTGAACGACGTCAGCCGCAGGATCTATGGCAATCTTTCGCCTTGAACCTGAGCCCCCGCGGTCTGATTTCGAACTGTCTCTCAGTTGTTCAGTTTTGAGGTGACGCCTCTTTCAATCCGGCCAGAAGCGGATGGTAGGTTCGGTCGAACCAGATCAGCGTCTCGGCGGGTTGCGTTCCAAGACGGGTCGCCTCCACGCGTGCATAGAAGACCGAATGCGAACCAATCGCCCGGCGCTCGACAATCCGGCAGTCGAACGCAACCACGGCATCGACGAGCACCGGCGCACCAGTCCTGAGCTCCGTCCATTCCCCCAACTCGAAACGCTCTCCCTCGCCGCGTCCGGCAAAAGCGTTGGAGAGTGCCTGGTGCTTGCCGGCAAGAACATTGACGCACAGGTTGCCATTACCGTTGAAGACGTCATGCGAACGGTTTCCGCGATTGACACAGACCAGAAGCGTCGGCGGGCTGTCGGTGATCGAGCAGACTGCGGACGCCGTCATTCCATGCCGGCCTTCAGGTCCGTCGGATGTGATCAGATTGACAGCGGCGCCCAGGCGGCTCATGCCTTCGCGAAATTCCAGTGCCTGCTTTTCCATTGTTCCACTCCTCAGATATTCAGCACGAGTTTTTTGCTCTTGGCGCGAGAGCAGCAGACCGTCATCTCTATATTTTCTGCCTTTTCCTCATCGGTGAGGAACATGTCGCGATGCTCTGGAATGCCTTCGAGAATTTCGGTCAGGCATGTTCCACAGACGCCTTCTTCACACTTCACTTCGACTTCGACCCCAACCTTGGCCAACGCTTTGGCAATGGTCTCCTCCGGACCGACCGTGATAGTGATGCCGGAAACCCGTGCTTCCACTTCGAAACTGTCACCCGTCAGGTCGACATCGGCACTGAAATACTCCCGGTGAATATGGCTGCTGCTGTAACCGGCCGCCTCCGCCTCACGAATGAGCCAGTCCATGAAACCCTGCGGGCCGCAAACGTAGACATGCGTTCCGGCGTTCGGAGCAGGCAGCTTCGCGGGATCGAAGAACGTTTTCTCGTCATCATGATGGAAATGGATCCGGTCCTTGAACGGCATATCGCCGATCTTGTCCATGAAAGCGGTGACGTCCTTCGAACGTGTGCAGTAATGCAGTTCGAAATCGCCACCCAGCTTGTGAAGGCGGTGTGCCATGGCAAGCATCGGCGTAATCCCGATACCGCCGCCGAACAGAATGGAGCGACCCGCGTCCTCCGCCAATGGAAAGTGATTGCGGGGCGGATTGGCATCGACACGTGTACCAGGCCGTGCCAGATCGTGAATGGCGACGGAGCCGCCCCGGCTTTTGGGATCCTTCAAGATACCGAGCCGGTAGACGTTCGTTTCCTCCGGATCGCCACATAGCGAATACTGCCGCCAAAGATCGATGTCTCCGTGCCTGACATGAATATCGAGATGCGAGCCCGCCTCAAAGGGCGGCAGATCGCCACCATTGGCTTCGGTGAGTTTGAGTTGAAGGATTCCGCCGCGATCCTCGAAGCGCTCGACAATTTTCAGCCGCAAGATTTCCTGTGACATGGCTTTCCCCATTACCGCATGAAAAGGCCGCCATTGACGTCCCAGCATGCACCGTTGACGAAATAGGCTTTCGGCGAGGCCAGGAAGGCAACCATCTCGGCAATGAACGAGGCATCGCCGAGACGCTTCACCGGAATACCGGCAATCATCGCCTCCATGGCTTCGTCCGCCACGATCGCACGCACCATGGGCGTGTCCATGGGACCGGGCGATATGGCGTTGACGGTCACGCCGAACGAGGCGAGATCGCGCGCAAACACCTTGGTCAATGTCAGGATCGCGCCCTTCGAAGCCGCGTAGTGAGCCCCGGTGGCCGTGCCGCCGTTCTGGCCGGCCAGCGAGGCCATGTTGATGACCCGGCCATAGCCCCTTTCCTTGAAATGCCTGCCGAATACCCTGCAGCCGGAGAACGTGCCGCCGACATTGGTCGCCAGGATCGCGTTGAATTCTTCCGTGTCGATATCGAGCACGGGCTGTGCGCGGGTCACGGCGGCATTGTTGACGAGCACTTCGACGGAGCCCCAGCGCTCCACGGTCTTGTCGAGCACGCGCTGGAAATCCTCCGGCCTGGAAACATCCAATGTGGCCGTGAGCGCGGTTTCGGATGCGAGGTCCAGTTCTTCGGCGAGTGCGTTGCAGGCCACTTCATCGATGTCGGACAGGATGACACGGAATCCTGCCCGGTGAAGGGCGCGGGCGATTTCAGCGCCAACGCCATGGGCAGCGCCGGTGACGACGGCGGTTTGAGTGTCGATGGGCAACGGCGCCGGCATCAGAACAAATAGCTGATCGACGTCAGCACTCCATCGGCGTTGATAAGACGGATGACTTTGTCACGGATGAACAATTCGCCATCCTGGCGGACCAGGTAATGTTCGACATTGGCGACGAAGGTTCGCTGCCGGCCGAATTTGTCCTCCGTCAGATGCATTGCCGAGCGGACCTTCAGGAAACCCTTGCCTGCCTCCTGCAAGACCAGCCGCGACAGGAACCGGATCGTTCGAGCCGCAGGGGTTGCCGAAATCGCAAAGCCCCCCTGCAACCGTTCAACGCGCATTTCCCGCATATGCGCATCGTCATAGGCGATATTGAGTGTGTTCTTGAAGTCCGATTCATCCGGTTTCAGCGGAATGACGTAGTAACCGCCTTCCACCCACATCTTCAGCCAGGCGCCATAATCAGCCCGGTCCAGGGTATCTGCCTCCAGCCACAGGAATTCCTCGGCTTCTCGCAGCGAAATACTGTCTTCGATCTTGACCAGCTCATTCATTGCGACATCATCCTCTTCCACATCGTGTAGGCGGCACGCATGCCGGTTTCGGCACTGACATTGCCCTGGGGAAGACCGTTCGGGCCGTCCTTCTCAAGCCCATCGCCACGATTCACCATGATATCGAGATCAGGCCCGCCGGCCGTTCCGCGTTGCACCCGTTCCCAGACTTCCGCATCATCAGGGCTGCCGAAGCCCATCGGTCCCTGGAAATGTTCGTGCAGGCGCAGGCGCATCTGGTTGGCCTCCTCAGGTCCACCATCCATTCCAAGCGCGATGTGGCGGATGTCCGTCTGGTTCGCGCTGACCGGGCGCAGGATGCGGAAGAAGGACAGTGAACAGGCGGCATTCGGGAACAGGTTGAGATTGAAGCCGACGCCGCCGACCGCCTTGACGATGCGCCGGACCTGGTCTTCGCTGTATTTGCCACGCAGTGCTTCGGCGAGTTCGGCAAACCGCTTTGGGATTTCCCAGCCTTTGTCATCGTCGAGATCGATCAGTTCCGGCATCATCACCATGACCGAATGGCCATTGCCGAGGTCTTCGACAAAACCGTCGCCGTCGAGGAACGAGAACAAGTCTTCGGTTTCCGAATCCAGCGACTGCAGGAAAGGCTTGTGGACCACGGGAAAATGATAGGCATCCGTGGTGTTCTCGAGCTGAATTTTCCAGTTCCCCGGGAAGGAGAACTGGTGTTCTCCACTGACCTTGACCGGGAAGCCGCCGCCCTGCTTCATGAAGAGATCGATCCAGAGCCTGGCATTGCCCAGAAAGTCTTCCAACGGCTCGACATCAGGATTGAAGGACGCGAAGATCATCCCGGCGTATACGCTTGCCTCAAGCCGTTTCAGCCCGAACTGGCTCTTGTCGAAATTCTCTTCGTAGCCTTCGGAATAAGGAACGCCTCGCAGCGAGCCGTCCAACGCGTATCCCCACCCGTGATAGGGGCACTGGAACGAACTGGTCTTGCCCTGGGAATGTTCGCAGACCGTTGCCGCACGGTGGCGGCAGCGATTGACGAGGACATGAATCTCACCTTTCCGATCCCTCGAAATGATGACCGGCTGGGTGCCGACCCAGGACGTCTTGAAACAGCCCTTGTCCGGCACTTCGGAAACGTGGCCAACCCAAACCCAGGTCCTGTTGAAGATCTTCTCGATCTCGATTTCGAAGAGCGCGGGATCGCTGTAGATCGATGTCTTTACGCGGTCCTTGCTGACCAACTCGGCATAATCGCGGCCGGAATTGTTCACTGCAACATTCATCTCTCGCCTCCTTTGTGAAAGTCAACTTTCATGCAATTGCGCGGCCAGCCACGGTCAGGGAAAACCAGCCGGCGTCGGCTGGTCCAGCATGCCGGCTCCCGCCGACGTCCAGGTTCCCATGCCAAGGAAGGCGTGCTGGGCAACCGCGGAAGCATCCATCAGGCAGCGGACGAGGAGATGGCCGCGGTTGATCGCGGAGGCACCTCCCATGTAGAAAGCCATCTGCGTCACGGCAGCACTTTCGCTGGCTGCATTGGTCGCGCACAGACGCAACCGAACCCGCTGGTCGGGGGAAACCACGTCGCCCCTCGACACGACGTCCCAAACTTCTTCCGTCGTCTCGTAGAAAAAGGCGCGGGCACTTCTGAGCTTGGCCTCGGCCTTTCCGAGTTCGGCCTGTATGTAGGGCCGCGCGCCAATGGAAGGCGCTCCTGTGATCGACGGCTTATCCACCGCTTCACGGCGAATCCAGTCGAGCGCTTCGCTTGCCGTACCGAGACCGACGACTGCCAGTACCTGGGCAGCAAGCGCCATGGACGGATACTGGAAGATCGGATCGTTGCGCTGTGCTTTCGAACCGCGGACGAAAGTCCACTCTTCCGGCACAACCACGCCTTCGGCCACGATGTCATGGCTTCCCGTCGCCGCAAGACCCACCGTTTCCCAGGTATGTTTGATGGAAATTTTGTTGCGCGGCATCACTGCCATGCGCGGCAGTCCGCCGGAATTGTCATCATCGACCTTTATGCCGGCCCCAATCAAGGACGCGCCCATGCAGCCGGAGCAATAAGGCCAGCGACCGGCAACCTTGAAGCCACCTTCAACTCTCTCCGTCGATTGCGGTGGAAAGATCGAACCGGCAAAGACCGTATCAGGGTTCGCACCGTAGATTGCTGCAAAGGTCTCCGACGGCAGCGCGGCAAGATAGGTGGAGGATACGCCGAAGCTCGCAACCCAGCCCGTGGAGGCGTCGGCTGTGGAAATGGCTTCGATCAGCTTCAGGAACGCCATGGGAGAAAGAGCATCCCCACCGAGCTCCTTGGGTACAAAGGCTCTGTAGACACCGACCGCCTGAAGCTTCTTAATCATGTCGAGAGGCACATAGGTCAGCTTTTCGAACTCTTCTCGCCGCCTACGGATCTCGTCCAGAAGAGAGGGCAGCGTGACCTGTTCGACATGCGGCTTGATCGCAAGCGGCGTATTCATGATCGATTGTCTCCCACATTCTGCGGCCTTGCGGCCATCTGCCGAACAAGCCATTCGGCAACCGCGCAAAGGCGCGCATCCTCTTGAAACCGTCCGACAAGCTGAATACCTGCCGGCAGTCCATCTGACGTTCGGATCGGAACGGTGATTGCCGGATGTCCCGACAAATTGAACGGCCGCACGAAAGCGGTGAGCGGCAGAAGAGCCCGCATATCGCCGGCCTGATCGAGTGTCGGCGGCACAACGGGCATGGTCGGCAGCGCCAACGCGTCGAAACCCTGCAGCGCGTCGTCCACTTCGCGGCGGAAAACGGCTCGCACCTGTTCGGCTCGGTCCAGCGCATCCGGCGAAAACTGCTCTGCTGCCGAGAGA
>Ga0307515_10007321_pt1 | contig 21843 bp, 11 predicted proteins | sample 17_EM_MG_FD_194513 | JGI IMG/M metagenome (GOLD analysis project Ga0307515, IMG submission 194513) | Populus trichocarpa ectomycorrhiza microbial communities from riparian zone in the Pacific Northwest, United States - 17_EM | ecosystem: Host-associated > Plants > Roots > Unclassified | place...
TATGGATGACCCTACTGAGAAGAGAATATACACTAGGCAGATGTGCAGGACGTGTTACAGTGGAAAATGTGGTGAGACTTTTTCGCCTTTGATCAGACAGAACCAGTTTGTCATGGAATGCGACGGACGGTCTGGTTCTCGTTTGATGGTTTAGCGAGCACGAGATGGGACAAGCGACGGTACTCGAAAGCGAGAAAAGTTGCAGTCATGTCGGCGCAGGGTTTAAGTGCCAAGGTGCCTCTTAGCTTCGAGCAAATGCGGGCGTTTGACCTTTCGATGGTATTTTAGTGAACTGAGACTTGGTAGGCGGATGGGTCAACTTCATACACTAGGCAGACGTGCAGGACTTGGTACAGTGGAAAATTTAGCGAGACTTCTTCGCCTTCGATTAGACGGAGCAAAATTGTCATGGAATGGGACGGAATATCTGGTTTGCGCTTGGTGGTTTAGTGAGCACGAGATGGTATAAGCGACGGTAATTGAACGCGAGAAATGTTGCAGTAGTTTTGTCGGCGCAGGTCCAAGTACGTGCCTCTTAGCCTCTAGCCAAATGCGGGCGCCTGGCCTTGTCATGGCATTTTAGTGTACCGAAACTTGGTAGGCGGTTGGGTTAACTTCATTTGAGCCTCTTAGGTTCTGCGATACAACGAGTACCCTCGACTCAATTCCGAGGGTGATCATCAAACCTCCATGTTCAGCCTCTAGGCGGCATTTCATATCATCAGCCCCGACTTAGCTATTCAGCATCTTACGTTCATCTCAACCCTCCCCGACTAAACTGGTGCGATACGCGACCAAAATACGAACGAGCGGGCTTACAAGGTTGCGCAAGTAGAGTCGGGGCTGATCGGCGAGTAGGGATAGCGAGCATGGGTAGGTTATCCTTGGTGCGCCCTTTGATACTAATTTCAAGGAGTACGTAGTGGATATGTTCAGCGCCGAGACAAGTATCCAATTATGTTACGCTGGCTCTATTTAGCCCACGAACAAGACCACATTATTGTTCCGACACCCCTTCATCGAAATCATTAGAGTGTGCTTGGATTAACTCTGCCGCTTGTAGGACGGCATTTGTGGCGTCGCTGGGCCTCTCTCACATCTTCCTAACCATTCAATCTTTCACACATTGCACCACGTGACATAATTCCAGTTTAGCCCGCCGGAACACGACTTCTGGGGAGACCATCTCACGACACCCGGCCAGTGAGGCCGCCAACGCGAGTCGCCGTACGGGTACGCGAATGGGTCCTGCATAGTCGTCCTATGCAAGTTTACTGTCCAATGTGCAATGTGGGAACAAGTCGACAATGGGCCGCATTCGTCGGGTCTGCATATCCCTCGCCTCTCGGTCTCAAACGTTGGCTATCGAGTGAGTACGTGTCCTTCTGAGCAGTCAAATAGAATATTAACTAATATCAGCCTGGGAATTTATTTCAGTTCCAGTATTATATTCGGTATCCCGTTGGGTTCAATGGCAAGGCGAATTTTGGTTAGTTCTCTCTCTGTTCATGAGTGAGAGTCTATAGTTTTAGTCTAGTCCTTGAGATTTTCTACCCGGTCTCTTCTCGCAGTTTGGGCCTGTCCGGGTCTTTGTCGCAGCTTGCTTGACCGTCCATGCTCCTGCCTAGCAAAAGCCTCTCGAGCACGCACCCACCTGCTCCACAATCGTAGAGAATTAAATATCCTTTGTAAATGATGCTATAAGCCTGTGAGGATGTTTCTCTCGTGAGTACGAGGTAAAAATAAGCCTTGATGGATATCCCAAACAACGGAAATCTCCATATTGATGGGAGGGCGTTATCTACATGTATTCCAACGGCCAATTTGGTCATAAGACGAACACTACACAAGCTACATGTCCAATTTAAATTCCTCAGCCTCCTTAGGCAGATCGATGTTTTTCATCACAAAGCCCCCGTTCCTCCCAATCAGCTCAAACCGTCTTCCGGGCTCCGGCCAGAACCTAGAAAAAGTGAAGCTCTTCAAGGCAGACCCACAATCTGCACGAAGGGTGACAATATCCTTGATAATAAGTATCAGCTCTGGCTCCGCCGAGGGATCTTGACCCTCAATCTGTAAACTCTGTAACCTAGGACAGAGAAGGTCCACCCTCCTCCCCTCACTACTGGTCCGTTTCAAGCCAGAGGTCCCATTTGCGTCGATTGGAAGAAAGGTCCTGAATGACACGACACCAAGCTGAGAGCTGATAATCAAGGTTTCAAGCAATGGTAACGATCTAAGGACTGGGATCAGATCTCCATTGAGCGGCCATTTCTTCATATGCAGGAGTTTCAATCCCGGCAGATTGGCATTCACTGCGATATGTTTCTCCCAAATCGTGCTGCACTCTGGATGTGTAAAATCCAAGGCCAGCTCATGGATCTGTGGAAGCTTGAAGGTGGCAAGCAAGTAGGGATCATTTATATCTACTCTGGTGCAGACAGGCATCTTTGTCTCTGTGAACAGACTTGGAGAGGGAAGAAAAAAAGAATCGGGTGATTTCACCACCCTGCATCTCTCGAGCTTGTGGAAGGTGTGTCCAGCCAGAAATGAGGGATTAACCCCATCCAATACCAGGACCCTGAGTGCAGAAAAAAGGGGCAAAGTACGAGGCAGTGAAGGTGGCAGTGGCGATCCGACATGGTTATATACCATCAGTTCCATGTGTTCATGAGTAAACTGAAATTCAGCGAAAAGGCTGGAACCAAAATCCCACAAACCAAGATATTCCGCCTCCTTCAAAGGCAATGGAACAACGCTATCCAGAGGCAAGTATCCTGATATGGAAGTTATGCCATATGGAGTCCGAATACCAAGTCTAAGCCCCACATGGCCCTTTGTAAAGTACAGAGGCTCTAAATGCAGGAATTTGCTCGTTGGGCCAATTAACCAGTTTGACGTAGGCGCTTCGTCGAAGTGCAACCTGAGTTCGAATGAGAAACGTTTCTTCGAATACTGTGATGTCACAATGTCACCAAAGACTGCGATGAGTGCCTTCTTGTCTGGGCCCCTCAGCCACCTCCTGTACCGGAGGTGAAGCCCCCTCAATGATGGACAGGATGCAGCAATGGCCCGGCGTAGTGGCCTAACCATGTCAGAGGCATTATCAACATTAGGTTCTCTGACAATAAATGTCTGGAAGAAAGTCATGCTTAAAGCATTGGGGCTGGCAAGTCCCAGCGATAATTGTTCCAAGGCTGGTACAAGCCTCAACATATAGATCAGCAACTGCTCCCTGCAATTAACATCCAGTCGCAAGACAGTCAGGCTCTGCGCTCCAGCAGTGACTATAGGGTATAGAGCGGCAAGCTGACGATTCCCCCTCCGGGTATTCCACTGCCCACTTTTCACATCCAATTGAGATAGTTGAGGTTGGTAAAAGTATGTAAGGGGGTGAAGATCATTGGAGTTATATGTAAGAAAGTTGCATGACGGTATAGTAACGGGCTGGAAGGCCTGGATAGTGTCAACATGGCGCGGAAATGTAATATGACATGTCTCTAGGGCAGGGAAAACATGTCCAGCCATCCACTGGACAGAAACAGACTTCAGATGCAAGTCACGCAGGGTATGGATAAGAGGAAGAGAGGCATCTGGTGGATAGAATGGGAGGCAAAGGTGGCGGGCCTCAAAGACCTCCAGCCTGAGAAGGTGTGGAAGGATATCCACAGGGCTATCAACCCCCTTGGACAAGTGGATCTTGAGAGTCGTGAGAAAATGGGTGATATGCAAACCCGCGGGTTGCACAAGGTAGAGTACAGCAACCGAATCCCCAACCTCGATTGAAGTGAGATTGGGAGAAGCACTTCTTCTGATTGCAGTCATGACTAGCCCAAGGAACCCGCCAAAACCGTGAGCGACTTTGAAGGATTCAAGGTGCACCAAAGGTTGCCAGATCCGGAGTTCGGTGCAATCTCCAAGGGGTGGAGGTGAAATGAGGTTAAGAGAGGTCCATCTGGATGCTGCCCGGGCTGCAGCCTTGAAGCATGCAAGAAAGTTCTCAGGATTGAAATCGCTGCCATCCGTTTCATCATTCATATCAACCCTCAAATCCAAGCGTGTTTTTGTACCTTGTACAAATGCCTGGACGACTTCCTTCTGAGTTGCCCTTCTGATCGTCAACTGAGAACGGATGCCTGGAGTTGAAAGCATAATGGCATGCCAGCGTCGGCACACAAGCATCAAGAACTGTCGAGAGTATGGCCGATCTTGCACTGTGAGCAGAAAGATTTCAGAAAGTATTTCGACTGGAATGAGGTCGGCTTTGCCAGGTAGCAGCAACAGACGACGACGACGCCGGGGCATGATTTGACGAATGCTAGTTCGCGAACACTGGGAGATGGAGAGAGTCAAAGTGTGTCCAACAGCACCGTGAGCGATCGCAAAAAGGCGCATGGCTTGTCAGACCAATATCACTGGACTGGCGAGCGAGAAGAGACTGTGCGAATTCAATTGGATATTTATGGTCGGCTACTTGATTGGAATGCCGGCGACGTGTGATTGGCGGGCGAATCGGCCTTGTGTTTCTCAGTCTCTGTCAGTCTGGACTCAAAGCCGCCTCGGACTGAGGCGAAAGCCCGCTTCGACCCTCGACTATCACACATATTCCGTGAAGAGGTGTCTTCGTCAAACCCTTGCTGCAGACGACTGCTGACCCCACAACTTAAATTCTCCACGCTCTCTACACCACTCTAGTCGGAGTCGGGGCTGCGCGCGGGCTACATCTGCGAATATACGGCGAGTCTGGTGGCCGAGGATCCGGCGTCGATGATGTAAGGACGCGTTGAGATGCATGATCCGCAAAAGAGGCGCATGGTCTATCAGATCAGACAAATGCCACTGAGCGGGCGATTTCGCGCGATAGGAGGTATTCTGTCGGATAAAGTGTGCGGAGTTCATTGGATACTCATAAGTTCAGTGCCCGACTCGTACGCTGGCCAATGAGCAGCCTGGCGTTCTCTCGGCTGGTGGCGAAACAAAGGTGTTGTGCATAATACAGGCTCGATCGGCTGGTTGATTGGGCGATACCAGCCTCGCGGGCCTTCACCTGAATATCCCAGCCTCGTCCAAGCCATCTTCGAACGAAACTCCTACACTACAGTCGACTGATAACGCTACGACCTAAATTCTCCCCGCTCTCCGCATCCTCCGCAATGAGCCCTCCGTGAAGCGTGAACAAGCACTTGTTCCAGTCGGAGCCGCGGCTGGGATTGCGACCTACCTCCGTGATTTGAGGGAGTCTGGTGGCCGAGAATTCAGACGTCGAGAAAGCAAGGGTGCATTCAGAAGGTACTCCACTAGGTACTCCACTGGTCGGGGTGATGTACGTGGCTCTGTAGGTAAATTTACTCGCATCGGTGCGCCGTTCTTTCGCGCGTGCGAGGTATAGGAGAGCCTCGAGTAGGACGAGTCAGAGGGCGGACCGATGCAAGAACCGACATACGAGTGACGATAGAACCACGCCTCGCATAATGTTCTACCGGTGAGTGGCTACCACCATACCTCAACTTACCCCCAGTCGATCTTCGCGGACTGCGCTAGGTTCTCAACTTTTCACAGGTCCTTCGGAGCGAAATCTCTGCCCAAACCTCGCTCAGGAAACCTGTCTCGAATTCACTACAATACAAAACACTGCGGACACTATGACTCGGTTTCTCTCCGGCCTCTGACTCCTTCGAAACATGCACAATATCAACAGGCGCAGTTCCAGTCGGGGCTGTGATTTCCAAGAGCGACAGGCCACTCTCGCACGGCGGGGTGGGCGTCCAACGCCGAGGATCAGTGGTGGACAGAGAAAGCGAGGGGTGTACGCTGAGTGCTTGGATGATTCGGAGGGTGCGAGTCCACTTCGGTAGTCCTCCTATTGGAAATCACTGGTGTAACACATCAGCTATGTCCGTGATGGAATGACGTACAGTCGACTCATTCGCCCTGCTTGTACACCCACCCATATCAACAGTATGGAAGAGGCCTCGACTATGTAGAGCGTTCAATGAATGAATACCCCGTCGGCAATGAGCTGATGGTTGACGTTGTTCACTAGAAAGACAAAGAGCAGGGGTGCATGGTGATCTCTGGATCAGAATGAGGTTAGTATATCCAGAAGGTATGTATGAAACACACCTGATTCACCGCAGGCTGGAGAATTGACCCCGGCAACTGGTGTCCATTTGCCTAGTGTGCGCAAGTTGAGTGAAGAGGGCACAGGGTGGCCTGGAGACGGCAACGGCAACGGAGAAAGCAGGCATACCTCAGCGCTAAGGTGGGCATGAATATGCCGAACAATGAACGTCTGACGGGTGAGCGAACGATGAGATGCGGGTGCGAGGGACGACAACTTCAGACGGCCGATCGCCGTGGTAAATATCGTTTGCTGAGGATACGGCATTGGTGGCATGGTGCGATCGGGGCACTGTTGGCTTACGAGTTTGTAACGCCGCAGGGAGGTTGACACGGGGGTAAGCAGAAGCGGCATGGAGCACAGGATGGAACATAGAGTCCGAGTTGAGCTGTGAGTGAAGGAACGAACAATGAGCATGAGCAGCACACAGAATGAGCATGATGGACTAGGGACTAATATGCGTCTGGAGAAACCTGTGGGTCTTCGCTGTCCAATCTGGGGTGAGGAAATGGATCGAATGGCAGTTTCATTGGTAGGGCGGAGCATATAGTTCGTGTTTTAGAGTATAAACTTGTCTAGGGTCCAAGTGGTGAGGCTCTTGCTGCTACCCGAAGTGACAGAGATGCGGCGAGTCTGGAGTGGCTAGGGATTCGCATTCGGGGGAGAAAGTATTCGAAGGATTGGCGTATAAAGAGCGATTACTCGGTGGGTGCGAGTGCTACTCTCCACCTGGGTGGCGCAGGCAGGTATTCGTTAGTCCTCACAAGAGATCGACACTGAATATGGTGACCTACCGCGCCTTGGTACCCTGCTTGTACACCACGGCTGTCCTGAGATCCCCTGAGATCCTGTAGCGCGAGAGGAAATTCTGCACTTGGAGAGGGTTCATTGAAGAACTACCCCACCGACAATCACGATGAGATTTTGACCGTTGTCGGCTACCGTCGTGGTGTATTACGACGATCATCGTGCATCCAGAAGCACAACACGAGCTTGAGTTCATTGCAAGTGAGCGAGTAGACTCCCGTGATTGGAGTCAAGAGCCCTTCGTCTGCGCGGAAATGAGAACTAATATCAGTGGGCCTCTTGTGGAGTGGAGCGACAACGAGGATGGCGAGGACGAACCCGAGGACAGGCGCACCTCGAGTCCGGACGCGAATACGAGGACTGGTGCGAGCCGCGATGGAATTTCGCAGACGCTCTGATCGGCGGGGTTATGGCAAAGCTGGTCTGCTAAGGATACATTATTCATGGTGCAGTGCAGCAACAAACGATCCCCTCTGTACCTTGGAGTGTCTGCCAGAGTGGAAGTCACGATTTCGTAAGGTCGTAGGCAGGCACCCAGACGTTTCACCGAGTGCAGAATGGGAGGATATGGAGTCACTGGGGCTGTATGTGAAGCAAGAAACAGTGAGCACTACTTTCAAGTCGGAGTATCAGCCCGACGAACCTGGGGACGGAATTTGCGCTTTCGGTCCTGAGATGGGCCAATATGGATGACACTACTGAGAAGAAATATACACTAGGCAGACGTGCAGGGATTGTCACAGTGGAAAATTTAGCGAGACTTCTTCGCCTCTGATTAGACGGAGCGAACTTGTCATGGAATGGGACGGAAGATCTAGTTTTCGTTTGGTGGTTTAGCGAGGACGAAGTGGTACAAGCGACGGTAATCGAAAGCGAGAAATGTTGCGGTCATGTCGGCACAAGGTCCAAGTGCAATGGGCGGGGCTTTTGGCCTTCGATGGTATTTCAGTGTACCGAGACGTGAGACTTGGTAGGCGGTTGGGTTAACTTCATTCGAGCCTCGGAGGGTGAACCTGGCACTGCTCTCACCTTCCATTTTTGACGAGTAAAACGCAAGTTCGGTGAATAACGAGCGGCGCTTGGTTATCGTCGCGCGTGTGGTGGGGCAAGTTTCGTGGGTCTCATCCGTTTCTATGTGCTTTCGTAGTCGCTGGCTGGTGATGACGGTCCGCTCAGCTGCTGATATATGATGGATTGAAGTCATGACGGCCAGTGAGGCCGCCAAAGCGAATCGTTGTACGTGTAGTTATACGCGAATGGGTGTTGGATAGACGCTCCACGCATGTTTAGTGTGTAATCTGGGAGCGAATGAACAATGAGGCGCGTTCGTCGGGGTCAAGAAACATAAATGCGGCGAGGTACTCTTCCCTCTCAGAGATCGACGATCTCGTCCAGTCTCGAACGTCGACTATCACCCCAATATACCTCGCCTTCGCAGACTTCAAGGCGCCCTAAGCGGTATCTTGGATCCACCCTTCTAAGGCACTCATCGAGCGAAGCCTCTGTCCGAGCCCTCGCCCGAGCAAACCAGTCACAAATTCACCACGGCATAGAAAACTACAGACGCTACGAACGGATTTCTCCCCGCTCTCTCACTCCTTCGCAACAAACACGATGTGACCAGGTGAGATTCCAGTCAAGGCTACAGGCCAACGAGCACCTCCGCGTGTCAGGATGCCGCAAATCCAGGGCCGAGGATCTAGAGGAGATGGGCGCATGGTGAATGCTTCGATGACGCGCAGGATGCGACTCTACTTGGGCGCACCTTGGTAGCCCTCACATACGAATCCACCGATGTGACTCCATCAGCCACGTCCGACCACTCGTTCGGTCTGCCTCGATTCTGCGGTTCCAACCGGCGTGGCAGAGGTCTTGCCCACGCAGGGTGTTCAATGAAGAATGCCACGTCGGTGATAGTAATGCGGCTCTGGTAGTCGGTGGCGCTCACTGGAAAGGAATGGACGGGGCGTCTCAATCAGAGTGAAGGTGGCGCATCCAGAAGTGCAGTGCTGGGCACTTAATTTCATTTCGGCTAGTAAATGATCCTGGCAACTGCCTTGTTCATAGCGCGGTGCTCTGGTGGCTTGTGAGTTTGTACGGATGTGGAGAGGCCCACACGGGCAGGGTGGAGTACATGATGGAACATAGAGACCGAGCTAGCTGTGAGTGAAGATACGGGCAGTGAGCAGGAGCAGCACAGAACACGAGCTTGAAGGAATTCGCTGGTCTTCTTTTCCGTCCAAGTTTTTTGTCATTTTGGTAAGTATGCGCTTTGTATAGGGCCCAAGGTGGTGATGGTGAGGTTCTTACTGCTACCCGACGAGCGACGCGCACGCGGTGATGCGGGGAGTCCGCGGTGACCAGGGTTGTGGTGACTTACCGTCCCTAGGCCGTCCTGCTCGTACACCGCCGTTTGTTCTGAGGTTCCACAGCGTGGGGCATGGAGAGGGTTCAATGCACGCCCGCCCCACGATTGATGCCCTGACCAATGCACTGTGTGTATCATGGTCCACAGTCTGCTCACCGGAACGACGATCGCACATCTAGAAGCAAAGCAGGACATAAGCTCGAGCTCATTGCAGGTGTGCGGGTCGACTCCCGTGACTGGTCCAGAGCCGTTCGTTCCCACCTGCTGGGGCGAAGACAGATATCAGCGGGCCTCCTGCAGAGCGACGAGGACCACGGGAACAAGTACGAAAATAGGCGCACTTCGACCCAAGCTAGACGCGAATACGAGGGCTGGTGCCAGACCGAACCGCGAGTCGCGTTGGCATTTCGACGACAACCCTGGAGGATCTGATCTGATCGGCGGCGTCGTGGCAACACTCATCTGCTAAGGGTACATGATTGCGGCGCGGTGCAACAACAGATGACTCCTCCGTACCTTGGGGTTCTCGTCGGAGTGGAAAGTACGATATCTGGGGACCGTAGGCTGGCACCTAGGATTTGAATGGAGGTAATGGAGTGACCCGAGCTGTAAGTGAAGTAGAAGACAGTGAGCACGGGATCCAACTGGAAATGCCAGCTCGCGCGACGAACCTGGGAACGGAATTTGCGCTTTCCATCGCGAGATGGGCTAATATGAATGATATCACTGAGAAGAGGATATGTTCCAGGCAGGTAGACAAGACCGATTACAGTGGAAAACTTGACCAGTCTTCTTCGTCTTTGATCCTTTGATCCAACGATTTCGATAAAGCGAATTCCAGAACACCTGGTATGCGTTTGGAGATTTTAGTGAGTACGAGGTAATACAAGCCACGAGAGTCGAAAGCGAGAAAGTCGCAGTACTGCCGGCGCAGGGTCCAAGTGCTAACGATCCCTCTTAGCTGCTACCCAAACCCAAGCGTTCGACTTCGACGATACCCTAGTGTAATGAGACTTGGTAGGTGGTTGGGTTCACTTCATTCGTGCCCCAGAGCTTCCGCGATACGATGAGCACTCTCAATTCCGAGGATGGCCGCCAAACCTCAATGTTCAGCCGTTAGGCGGCATTTCATTCCATCTGCTTTGACTCAAAATATTCAACATCTTACATTCAACTTAGCCCCCCTCAGCTAAACCAGTGCGGTGGGCGACCAAAATACGAACAAGGGTGAAAGCCTGTTGATATTTAGGACATTGCCACATCGATCGTAGTATTGTAATCTGATATATTCCTGTCTCGTTATAGTATGCACGCGCGTATAACCTATGTATAAATTACCCGGATCGGAACCTCAATCAGTCGATCTTGGTATCAAGCCCTATGTGATACGCTGTGAGATACCCTGCCCGAAACCCCTCTCGAACTCGGTTAGCCCAGTGCATAACATGCCTCGGCTTAACCAGAACACCCCAACAGTGACACTTACTAGGTTAGGGAGGGTGGAACAAATGAGAAACAGTAGAACTGGGGTTGACCAGTGATTATGGATTAGTTATCCTTGGTCCGCCCTTTGATATGACCCCAATATAGTGTAGTAGTGGATAAGTTCAGCGCCGAGACGAGCAACACGACACTGGTCTAATAGTGTTACATTGGCTCTATTGGCCCACGAATAAGACCACCTTGTTCCTGCCCGACGCCTCCATCATCGAAATTATGAGAGTGTGATTGGGTGGATCGACTCTGCAATCTGTAGAACGGTATTAGTGAGGTGGCTGGGCCTCTATCAACCATAGAGCCTCTCTGGTATTGTGGGAGTGTGCCCTGCGAGAGCTGCACCTCTGTTGCACGAAATGGGATCAGGGAGGCAACGGCATTACTTGGCCAAAGACGACACGATACGGCCTGTGGTGGTGCCATAAGCAAGTTCTGTGATAATATTGATCGCTTCGTGGGGTTATTGTTGGAATTGGACGTTCTCTGGCTGTTCTCGTCACTATACATTACGCCTAGTTTCCGTGTTGGAATTGGACGTTCTCTATGTGTTCTCGTCACTATACATTACACCGCTGGCTAGTCTAGTTTCCGCACTGGCTCATTTCCGCACTAGCTCACTTCCGCGCTGGCTCGCTCCTGTTATATTAACTCTCGCTTAGTTCTCGGTTCGGATGGTTCTCGGTTCGGATAGTACTCGGTTCGGTTAGTTCTCGGTGACCTTAGTACTTAACCAGTGTCCTTGTAAATGATAATGGGGCAAGTGGTTTTATCCCTTCGAATTGGGAGTATCATTTTCCGTCATTCCGCACTGGCTCATTTCCGCGCTGGCTTGTTCCTGTTATATCTTAGTTCTCGGTTCGGATAGTTCTCGGTGACCTTATTACTTAACCAGTGTCCTAGTAAATGATAATGGGACAAGAAGTGTTATCCCTTCGAACTGGGAGTTTCATTTTCCGTCAGTTATATGGACTGAAGACGATGGACCACGATGATTGTAAGTGGAATAAAACGTACTAGCCAAATTTAGCGAATAGCGAGGAATCGAGCACCTGGTTCATGATCACAAAGTCGAGCCACCTGTGCAATTAATGACGGTCATGGTGTTCCTATGTGACCAGATATCGATCTCCACTTCGGTGATAGAATTCCTGTTAGAGTTTATTGGTCTTCGCCGCGCTCCGATCTGTGCGCGCTTCTTGCGCCCAGTTTTTCACGTGCTTGTATATAATACAAACTCCGATGGCACTTTCAGACTCAGCTGTTTCCCCCGAAACGCTGAGCTGTAAGTCGCCTATTTCTTGTTGTATCACTTTGTTACTTATATCGAGTATCTATTACTTTAGTCTAGGCTATTTACGTCAATTCCACGTGAATATTTGTTGTCGGAAAAGTCATTGGAATTCTCACTTTCCTGGTCGGCTCAATTACACTGGCTTCAACGCTGGGAGGAAGAAATCAGGCTTGACAGTGCATGTTCCTGCCCAGTAAAGTGCGCTCTCACGCCCTCCCAGCTGCTCCACAATCGTAGGAAATTACATCTCGCTTGTAGTTGATACTATCAGCCAGTGAGGAGATTCTTTTCGCGAGCACGAGGTAAAAACGGGCCTTGTGTGGGATATCTCAAACAACGGAAACCTGCATATGGATGGGAGGGCACTATCTACATGTATTCTAACAGCCATTTTGGTCATAAAACGAATCCCACCCAAGCTAAATGTCCAATTTAAAAAAATTCGCCCCCAGGACAATCTTTTCAATCGTAAAGCTCCCATTCCTCCCAATCAGCTCAAACCGTCTTCTAGGCTCCGGCCCGAACTCAGTAAAAGTGAAGCCCTTCAAGGCAGACCCACACTCTGCACGAAGAGTGACAATATCCTTGAAAATACGTATCAGCTCTGGTTCTGCCAAGGGATTTTGACCCTCAATCTGTAAACTCTGCAACCTAGGACAGAGAAGCTCCAACCTCTGTGCCTCACCACTGGCGCGTTTCAACCCTGAGGTCCCATTTGCTTCCATTGGGAGAAAGGCGCTGAATGAGTCTACATATACACCAAGGTTATTCCAAAGGCTGATAATCAAGGTTTCAAGTGATGGTAATGATCTAAGAATTGGGATCAGATCTCCAACAAACCGCCAACCCCACATATGCAGGAGGTTCAATCCTGACAGATTTGCATTCACTGCGATACGTTTCTCCCAAATCGTGCGGCATTTTGGATGTGAAAAACGCAAGGCCAGCTCATGAATCTGTGGAAGCTTGAAGGCGGCAAGCAAGTAGTGATCCTCTATATCTACTCTGGTACAGACAGGCATCTCTGCCTCTGTGAACAGACTCGGAGAGGGACTATAAGGATTAGGTGAATTCACCACCCTGCATCTCTCGAGCTTGTGGAAGGTGTGGCCAGCCAAAAATGAAGGACTAAACCCTTCCAATACCAGGACCCTGAGTGCAGAAAAAAGGGGCAGAGTACGACGCAGTGAAGGTGGCAGTGGCGGTCGGACATAGTTATATACCATCACTTCCATGTGTTCATGAGTAAACTGAAATTCAGCAAACCTGCTGGAATTAACACCACACAAACAAAGATATTCCGCCTCCTTAAAAGGTAATGAAACAACGCCATCCCGAAGCCAGTGTCCTGATATGGGGATTATGCCATGTGGAGTCGAAATACCAAGGTTAATACCCGCACTCCTCCATTGAATGTGCCTTGTATGCAGGAATTTCCTCGTTGGGCCAATTGACCAGCTTGGCTCAGGCGCCTCGTCAAAGCGCAACCAGAGTTGGAATGAGATATGTTTCTTCGGATTCCGTGATGCCACAATGTCACCAAAGACTGCAACCAGTGCCTTCTTGTCTGGGCCCCTCAGCCACCTCCTGTACCGGAGTTTAAGTGACCTCAATAATGGCCAGGATGGAAGAATGGTCTGGCTTAGTGGCATAACCATGTCAGAGGCATTATCAACATTAGGTTCTCTGGCTATAAATGCCCGGAAGAAAGTGATGCTTAAAGCATTGGGGCTGGCAAGTCGCAACGATAAAGCTTGCAAAGCTGGTACAAGCCTCAACATATAGATCAGCAACTGCTCCCTGCAAGTAACATGCAGTCGCAAGACAGTCAGGCTCTGTGCTCCAGCAGTAACTATAGGGTTTAGAGCGGCGAGCTCACGATTCCCTCTCCAGGTATTCCACTGCCCACTTTTCACCACCAAATTCCATAGTGAAGGGAGGTAAACATGTGTAAGGGGGTGAAGATCATTGGAGTTATATGTAAGAACCCGGCATAATGGCATAGTAACGGGCTGGAGGGCCTGGATAGTGTCAACATGCTGCGGAAATTTAATATGGCATGTATTTAGGGCAGGGAAAACATGTCCAGCCATCCACTGGACAGAAACAGACTTCAGACGCAAGTGCCGCAGGGTATGGATAAGAGGAAGGGAGGCATCTGGTGGATAGAATGGGAGGAGAAGGTTTCGGGCCTCAAAGACCTCCAGCCTGTGAAGGTGTGGAAGGATATCCACAGGGCCATCCACCCCCTTGGACAAGTGGGTCTTAAGAGTCGTGAGGAAGTGGGTGATATGCAAACCAGCGGGTTGCACAAGGTAGAGTACAGCAGCCGGATCTTCAATCTCGATTGAAGTGAGATTTGGAGAAGCACTTCTTCTGATTGCAGTCATGACTGGCTCAAGGAACCCGTCAAAACCGCGAGCGACTTTGAAGGATTCAAGGTGCACTAATCGTTGCAAGATCCGGACGTCGGTGTATTCTCCAAGGGGCGGAGGTGAGATGAGGTTAAGAGAGGTCCATCTGGATGCTGCCTGGGCTGCGGCCTTGAAGCATGCAAGAAAGTTCTCAGGATTGAAATCGCTGCCGTCCGTTTCATCATTCATATCAACCCTCACGTCTAAGCGGGTCTTTGTACCTTGTACAAATGCCTGGACGATTTCCTTCTGAGTTGCCCTTCTGATCGTCAATTGAGAATGGATGCCTGGAGTTGAAAGCATAATGGCATGCCAGCGCCGGCACACAAGCATCAAGCGGTCTCGATCCCTCCACCAATCATGCAATGTGAGCAGAAAGATTTCAGAGAGTATTTCCACTGGAATGAGGTCGGCTTTGCCGGGTGGCAGCAGCGGACGGTTCGAGTCCGAGTCCGAGTCCGAGGCCGATTCGGAGTACCAGACCATGATTTGACAAAGGCTACTTCACGAGCACTGGGGAGATGGAGGGAGTCAAAGAGTGTTCAACAGCAACTGGCATACACTCGTGCAAAAAAGGCGCATGGCTTGTCAGACAAATGTCACTGAGCGGGCGACCGAGAAGACTGTGCGAAATCAATTGGATATTCTCTGCATGGTCGGCTACTTGATTGGAATGCCGGCGACGTGTGATTGGATCTCCGGCTCACCATTTGACCTTCGACGTGGAAAGACGTCTTTGTCAAATTTTCGTCCAAGCCTTTTTCGAGGAAACGCCTCGACGAACTCTCTACACTACATAACGCTACGACTTGGAATCTCTCCGCTCTCTGCATTCGTCCGCAACGAGCCTTACGTGAAGCGTGAACAAGTACCAGTTCTAGCCGGAGTCGGGGCAGGGATTTTTGCAGAGCGGCAGGTTACTTCTGTGGTTTGAGGGTGACGAATATACGGCGAGTCAAGGGTGCGTTGAGAAGGGTTCATGGGCGAGCGTTTGGGTACTCCACTGGTCGGGGTGTTGTACGCATCTTTGTAGTCCTTGCAGGGTAAATTCACTCGCATCCACGAGCCGTCCTTTCGCGCCTGCGAGGTAGAAGAAAGCGTCGTGTAGGACGGACCCGCGTAAGGGGACATAAGTAATTGTGGCGGACCGATGCGAGAACCGACATATAAGTGACGATAGAACTACTGTCAGAGCCGTGTCCGGTCGGAGGGCGGACGTGGTGGCCAGGATAGGGCGTATACATATACCGTACAATGCCGTGGACTACCGTTGATGACCAGCCGTCGTCGGGAATGGACTGGAGAATGAGAACGAAAGGTGAGAAGAGGGACCGGTACTCAGATTGATCCTCAAACTGGGGAACTAGCAAACGAGTACATGGATAGTCAAATAATAAGAAATCAAACAATAATTGGAAACACGTTGCAGAGCAACGACACTAAAATAGAAGGGCGGGATCCCCGCAGCACGAGTAGCAGGGCCATCGCGCGTCGGCGAGCCGAGCGCTAGTGCCACAATGGAACCGACGCGCCGGACCGGGCTGGAAATGTCACGGCCGGCACGGTACGTGACAACTACGCCCCGCACGTTCTACCAGGGAGTGGTTGATTCCATACCTCAGTATACTCCTGGTCTTCGCACACTGCACTTCGATCTCATCTTCTTACAGATTCATCGGAGCGGAGCCTCTGTCCAAACCTCGTTCAGGAAACCGGTCTCGAATTCACTACTGTACAGAACACTGCAGGCGCTATAACTCGAATTCACTCCATCCTGACCAGGCGCGGTTCCAGTTGGGCTATGATTTCCAAAAGCGACGGACTGCTTTCGCACCTCGGGAGCGGGAGTCCAAGGCCGGGGATCAGTGGTGGACAGAAAATTCAAAGGCGTATTCCGGTGATTCAGAGGGTGCGAGTCTACCTCGGTAGTCCCCATATTGGAATTCACGATAGAATGACGTACAGTCCACTCGTTTGCCCTGCTTGTACACCGATTTCAACAGCGCGGGAGAGGTCTTGACTATGCATAGCGCTCAATGAATGAACACCACGTCGGCGATGATCCGGTGGTCGACGGCGTTCACATGACGGACAAGGAGCAGGGGCGTAGAGCGATACCTGGATCAGAATGGGGTTGGTATGTACAGAAGGGATGTATGGAACACACTTGATTTCACCGCGGACTGGAGGATCGATTCCGGCAACGGGTGCTCATTCGCCCTAGTGTGCGCAAGGTAGAGTGAAGTGGGCACAAGGTGGCCTTGGCGACTGCGATAGCGAGGGCCACATGACGAGCCCGAGAAGGCAGGCACACCTTGGCGCACAGTGGACATCCATATGGACGCTGGCGGGCGAGCGACGAGGGACGGGTGTGAGGGACGGCCGATCGACAGCACCGCGGCAAATTGCTAAGGATACAGTATTCGTGGCACGGTGCGAGGCAGGGCGTGGAGGACTCTCTGTTGGTTTGCGAGCTTGTACGGTCGTAGGGAGGCCGGCACGGGGGATAGCGGGAGGACAGGATGGAACATGGAGACCAGGTTGAGCTGTAAGTGAAGGAACGAGCAGTGAATACGAGCAGCACAGAGGATGAGCAGCGCAGAATGGAGACGAGTATGGGCCTGGAGAAATTCGTAGGTCTTCTTCGCTGTCTAACTTGAGATCAATGGCAATTCATTGGCAAGGCGGAACATATAGTCCATTTTTTGGAGTATACACTTGTGTAGGGTCCGAGTGGTGAGGCCCTTGCTGCTACTCGAAGTTGCGCGAGTCCGGAATGGCTAGGGATTCTGATTCGGGGGAGAAAGCATTCGAAGGATTGGCGTATAAAGGGCGATTACTCAGTGGGTGCGAGTGCTACTCTCCACCTGGGTGATGCAGGCAGATATCTCGTTAGTCCTCACAAGAGATCAACACTGAATATGGTGACCTACCGCGCCTTGATCCCCTGCTTGTGCACCGCGGCTGTTCTGAGATCCTGTAGCGCGAGGGGAAATTTTGCGCTTGGAGGGGGTTCAATGAAGAACTACCCCACCGACAACCGCGATGAGATTCTGACCGATGTCGGCTGCCGTCGCGGTGTACCACGACGACGATCGCGCATCAAGAAGCACAACACAAGCTTGAGTTCATTGCAGGTGAACGAGTAGACTCCCGTGATTGGAGCCAAGAGGCCTTCCTTCGCGCCTGCTAAAATGAAATGAGAACTGGTATCAGTGGGCCTCCTGTTGAGTGGAGCGACAAAGAGGATGGCGGGGACGAGCCCGAGGACAGGCGCACCTCGAGTCCGAGTCAAGCTGGACGCGAATACGAGGACTGGAGCGAGTCACGATGGAATTTCGAGGACAACCCAGGCGCTCTGATCAGCCCCGTCGTGGCAAAGCTAGTCTGCTAAGGGTACATTATTCACGGCGGAGTGCAACAACAGATGACCCCCTCTGTACCTCGGAGTGTTCGCCAGTGTGGAAGTCACGATTTCGTAGGGTCGTAGGCAGGCACCCAGGCGTGGCACCGAGTGCAGAATGGGGGATATAGAGTTGCTTGAGCTGTACATGAAGCAAGGAACAGTGAGCACGACATTCAACTCGGAGTGTCAACTGACGAACCTGGGGACGGAATTTGCGCTTTCGGTCGCGAGATGGGCCAATATGGATTACACTACTGAGAAGAGAATATACACTACGCAGATGTGCAGGCTGGAAAATTTGGCGAGACTTCTTCGCCTCTGGTTAGACGGAGCAAATTTGTCATGGAATGGGACGGAACGTCTGGTTTTCGTTTGGTTGTTTAGTGATCACAAGATGGTACAAGGGACTGTAGTCGAAAGCGAGAAAAGTTGCAGTCATGTCGGCGCAGGGTTCAAGTGCCGAGGGTGCCCTTAGTATCAAGCCAAATGTGGGCGTTTGGTCTTTCGATGGTATTTTAGTGTACCGAGACTTGGTAGACGGTTGGGTTCACTTCATTCGAGCCTCGGAGAATTCTGGCGAGTAAAACGCAAGTTCGGTGAATAACGAGCGCCGCTTGGTTATCGTCGCGCGTGTGGTGGAGTAAGTTTCGTGGGTCTCATCCGCTTCTACGTGCTTTCGTAGTTGCTTGCTGGTGGCGACGGTCCACTCGGCTGCCGATATGATGGATCGACGTCACGACGGCCAGTGAGGCCGCCAAAGCGAATCGTTGTACGTGTGGCTGTACGCGAATGGGTGTTGGATAGACGCTCCACGCATGTTTTACTGTGTAATCTGGGAGCGAATGAACAATGAGGCGCGTTCGTCGGGGTCAAGGAACATAGATACTCTTCCCTCTCAGAGATCGACGATCTCGTCCAGGCTCGAATGTCGACTATCACCCCAATATACCTCGCCTTCGCAGACTTCAAGGCGCCCCTAAGCGGTATCTTGGATCCACCCTTATAAGGCACTCATCGAGCGAAGCCTCTGTCCGAACCCTCGTTCAGACAGCCAGAGAAAACCAGTCTCAAATTCACTACGGTACAGAACACTACAGGCGCTATGAATTGATTTCTCCCCGCTCTCTCACTCCTTCGCAACAAACACGATGTGACCAGGTGCGATTCCAGTGAAGGCTACAGGCCAACGGGCACCTTCGCGTGTCAGGATGCCGCAAATCCACGGCCGAGGATCCAGAGGAGATGGGCGCATGGTGAATGCCTCGATGACGCGCAGGATGCGACTCTACTTGGACGCGCCTTGGTAGCCCTCATATACGGATTCACCGATGTGACCCCATCAGCCACGTCCGTATGTACCAACCACTCGTTCAGTTCTGCCTCGATCCTGCGATTCCAATGGCGTGGGAGAGGCCACGACCATGCAGAGTGTTCAATGAAGAATACCACATCGGTGATAGTAATGGGGTTCTGGTAGTCGGTGGCGCTCACTGGAAAGGAATGGACTGGGCGTCTCGATCAGAGTGAAGGTGGTGCATCCAGAAGTGCAGTGCTGGGCATTTAATTTAATTTCGGCTAATAAATGATCCTGGCAACTGCCTCATTCATGGCGCGGTGCTCTGGTAGTTTGTGAGTTTGTACGGATGTAGAGAGGCCCACACGGGCAGAGTACATGATGGAACACAGAGACTGAGCTAGCTGTAAGTGGAGAAACGGGCACAGAGCAGGAGCAGCACAGAGAACGAGCATGAAGGAATTCGCTGGTCTTCTTTTCCGTCCAAGTTTTTTGTCATTTTGGTAAGTATGCGCTTGGTATAGGGCCCAAGGTGGTATTGGTGAGGTTCTTACTGCTACCCGACGAGCGACGGGCACGCAGTGATGCGGCGAGTCCGCCGTGACCAGGGTTGTGGTGACCTACCGCCCCTAGGCCGTCCGGCTCGTACACTGTCGTTTGTTCTGAGATCCTACAGCGTGGGGCATGGGGAGGGTTCGGTGCATGCCCGCCCCACGATTGGGGCCTTGACCGATGCGCTGTGTGTATCACGGTCCACAGTCTCTTCACCGGAACGACGATCGCACACCCAGAAGCAAAGCAGGACATAACCTCGAGTTCATTGCAGGTGTGCGAGTCGACTCCCGTGACTGGTCCAGAGCCGTTCGTTCCCACCTGCTAGAGCTCTTGCAGAGCGACGAGGACCACGGAGACAAGTACAAAAATAGGCGCACTTCGACCCAAGCTAGACGCGAATGCGAGGACTGGTGCCAGACCCAACCGCGAGTCGCGTTGGAATTTCGAGGACAACCCTGGAGGATCTGATCGGCGGCGTCGTGGCAACGCTCATCTGCTAAGGGTACATGATTTGCGGCGCGGTGCAACAACAGATGACTCCTCCGTACCTTGGGGTTCTCGTCGGAGTGGAAAGTGCGATATCGGGGAGCTGTAGGCTGGCACCTAGTATTTGAATGGAGGGAATGGTGTGACTCGAGCTCTAAGTGAAGCAAGAAACAGTGAGTGCGGGTTCCAACTCGAAAATGCCAGCTCGCTCGACGAACCTGGGAACGGAATTTGCGCTTTCGCTCGCGAGATGAGCCAATATGGATGATATCACTGAGAAGAGGATATGCTCTACGCAGGTAGACAAGACCGATTACAGTGGAAAACTTGGCCAGTCTTCTTCGTCTTTGATCCTTTGATCCAACGATTTTGATAAAGCGAATTCCAGAACACCTGGTGTGCGTTTGGTGATTTTAGTGAGTACGAGGTGGTACGAGCCACGGGAATCGAAAGTGGGAAAGTCGCAGTACTGCCGGCGCAGGGTCCAAGTGCTAACGATCCTTCTTAGCTGCTACCCAAACCCAAGCGTTCGACCTTCGACGGTATCCTAGTGTACTGAGACTTGGTCGGCGGTTGGGTTCACTTCATTCGTGCCCCGGAGCTTCCGCGATACGACGAGCACCCTCAATTCCGAGGATGGCCACCAAACCTCAATGTTCAACCGTTAGGAGCATTTCATTCCATCTGCTTCGACTCAAATATTCAACATCTTACATTCAACCCAGTCCCCCTTAGCTAAACCAGTGCAGTGCGCGACCAAAATGCGAACAAGGGTCAAAAGCCGGCCGATATTTAGGACATTGCCACATCGGTAGTAATATTGTAACCTGATATATTCCTGTCTCGTTATAGTATACACGTGTAACCTAGTCTATGTATAAATCACCTGGATCGCCCTCAGCCGATCTTGGTATCAAGCCCTGCGTGATACGCTGTGAGGTACCCTGACCGAAACCCCTTTCGAACTCGGTAGCCCAGAACACGACATACCTCGGCTTAGCCAGAACCCCGAACGTGACACTTACTAGGTTAGGGGCGGAGGGTGAAACAAATGAGAGACAGTAGAGCCGGAGTTGACCAGTGATTATGGATTAGTTATCCTTGGTCCGCCCTTTGATACCACTTTAATGTAGTAGTGGATCGTGCGCCGTGTGTGGGACTCCAGCACGGCTTGCCGTTGGGCTCTCGCGCCCATTGGACAATCTGCCGCCTGACCTACCCACTAAAACCCTTCCCTGCCGGTTGTCTCGGCTACATCCCGTTTAAGGAAATTTTACACCTAAGCCTAATGGCCCCCTCTTCCACAGAGCGGAAGAGACAAATCCGGCTGGGCTGTTGACAGATTAACAGGTACCGGGGTCAGCTGACCGAGAACGCGTTTTTGTGCGTGACGGCGTGACGAATCTATATATTAAAAAAACAGACCGATCCCACCTGGGCGGACATTGAACTTTAAATTTCGTAAGCCCTGTCTGCCGATTGGCTCCAGCCTCTCGCTTAATTTTTTTTTTCCCACACAGCCTCGGAAAATTTTCTCCATCCCGGACTCACAACTTAATGACCACCCCCTTGGCCCATAACCACGACTGCAGCAGAAACAACAA
>Ga0307515_10007322_pt1 | contig 21842 bp, 29 predicted proteins | sample 17_EM_MG_FD_194513 | JGI IMG/M metagenome (GOLD analysis project Ga0307515, IMG submission 194513) | Populus trichocarpa ectomycorrhiza microbial communities from riparian zone in the Pacific Northwest, United States - 17_EM | ecosystem: Host-associated > Plants > Roots > Unclassified | place...
ACCCGCGACATCATCCGAGGGATCATCGGTGACCTGGTCGCCCGGGTGATCCTCTGGACAGCCGACACCTCCACCGTCATATCGCAGGCGGTGATGACAACACGGCTGGGCACCGTCGTCGCCACGACCTGGCGCATCCAGGCCTACGTCACCGCCCTGACCACCAGCATCACCACGCTGTCCCGAACCGTCGACGGTTGACTCCGTGCACCCTGCTGAACGTCGCGGGTGCGGGTACGCAGGGTCGTCACGGCGGGGCGACGGTCCCCGTCGGGACCCGACCGGCTCCGCCGGCGTTGCCGGTCCGGGTCCGGCTGGCCCGTTTCGCCCGCGCCGAGGCCTCAGCCGTTGGGCCTGTGCGTCAGGACGCGGGGTGGTCCGGTGCGCCGGCGACCCGGTGCACGCCGTCTCGGTCGTCCATCCAGCTCGGTCGCCGGCGAAGGTAGGCCAGGTCGACGGCGGTGCGGTCGGCGTGCGCGAGGTTCGCTCCTTCGTCGGTGCTCAGCCGGGTGTACCAGGAGGTCAGGTCGTCGTCTCCGCCGCACCAATTCACGTATTCGCTGAAACGGAAAAACCAGTACGTGGCGCAGGTGGCGCAGATCTTGAGTGCTTCGAGGTCGTGGCTGGACTCGTACAGCACCCGGACCGTTGTGAGGCTGACCGTGTCGCAGCAGTCCAAGAACGTGGGCTCCTGCATGATGTCCTCCCTTTGGTTGCCGGCTGTGTCTGCCTGGTCGAGCGGATACGGGATCAGGCGGCGAGGATGGCGGTGAAGCGCTCCTCGGCGAGGTCGAGTTGCCGGTGGATGTGGTCCTTGACGCTCGGGTCAAGGGATGTGTCGGGGCGGTCGAGCAGGTTCCGGAGGACGGGTACGGCGCTGGTGTATTTGCGGGCGGAGCGCTGCACCTTGGGGCCGATGGTATGGATGATGCCGACGCCGTTGTCGGTGAAGTCGGACAGCTTGAGCACCCTGGCCCAGGGTTCGTCGGCGAGGGCGGTGGCGAGGTGGTCGACGTACTGCCGGGTCCGGTCGACGCCGGCCCGGGGTTCGGGGTTGGTGACCGCGTTGACCAGCCGGGCGACCCGCTGTCCGTACCGGTCGGTGACGACGTCCAGTGCGGCGTCTCGTGGTGGTGGCCCGTGGCCGGTGGGCAGGCCGATCATGGCCCAGGGTTGGTCCTCGACGGCGTCGTGCAGTACCGCCGCGACCAGCACGTCCGGGTCGGTGATGCGGTAGTAGCACCGGATCCGCAGGGTGACCCGGAGCAGGTGGTTGAGGTAGGGCTCGCGGGTGCGGCGCTGGTGGGCGTGCAGTCGTGCGGCCCAGTCCGCCGCGTCGCCGACGACCCGGCGTGTCTCTGTCGGGAGCCGGTCGAGTTCGAGGGTGAGCCGTCGGCGTAGGCCGGCTTCGCCGTGGATCTCGGTGATGGCGTGCAGCGGCATGACGAGCAGCTGCGCCGCCGGTACAGGGGCGGTGGGCTGGTGCTGGGGTGTGGTCATGCCTCCATTGTCGATCATCAAGCAATCATGGGGAACTATGAATAAGACGTCCTGCTATAGAGTTGGGCTATGGCTGAGCCGCGGATCTCGTACGACGCGTTGGCCGCCTTCGCGGCCTTCGCCGACACCCTGAACCTGACGAAAGCGGCCGCGGCGCTGCACATCTCCCAACCGTCCCTGCACGCCAAGATCGGCACCCTGTCCCGGGAACTGGATAGGCCGCTGTACACCAAGGTCGGCCGCCGGCTCGTGCTCACACCGGACGGCGAACAGGTCGCCCGGTTCGCCCGTGAACAGAGCGACCGCATGAGCCGGCTCGTCGACGAGCTCCGCCAGACACCGACGAGCCGGCCGATCGTCCTGGCCGCCGGGCACGCCGCCTACCTACACGTCCTCGGCGACGTCATCCGCAGCACCCTCACCGACCAGCCCGGCAGCCTGCGGCTGCTGCACACCAACCGCAACGAGATGCTCGACGCGGTCCGCGCCGGCCGCGCCCACCTCGGCGTATCCGTACTCGACGTCCTACCCGACGACCTCATCAGCTTCCCGATCGCGACCTACCCCCAAGTCCTGCTGATCCCGCAGGGCCACCGCCTGGCCCGCCGCCGCACCATCACCCTGACAGACCTAGCAGGGCAGGAGCTGGTGGTCCCGCCGGCGAACCGCCCGCACCGGATCAGCCTCGAACGCGCCATGCGCGCCGCCAGCGTCCCCTTGACCGTGGCGGTGGAGATCGAAGGCTGGCCCCTGACCGTGCACTACGCCGCCCTGGGCATGGGCCTGGCCGTCGTCACCGGCTGCGTGACCCCCGCACCCGGGCTGGTCGCCCGACCAGTCACCGACCTACCCGCGGTGACCTACCACGCCGCCCATCACCGCGACGCCTCCCAAGACCCCCGCGTCGCGGCGCTGCTGAACGCCATCCGTACCGCACACACACCGACCAGGCGTCGACCGCGTGCGCAGGCAGGAGGACCAGTGTCGTCGACCGCACCGACGCCGCGACCGACCTCGAGGGCAGGATGACCGCACAGCTCGCTGACGAGATCCGCTACCGCGGCCGGCTCTACGCCATCACCGCCGTCGACGGCCACGGCCTGTTCGACGCCGCCGAGCACGGCCTCGAACCCGGCATGCTCAGCACGGCCTGCTGGCGCGGCATCTGGTGCCGATACGCCCTGCGCCACGCCCGGCTGGCCCTCACCGCGGTCCAGCTCGGGCGCTCGACCGCACCAGCGCGTCGGTTGTTCGGCGTCAAACCCCGGGTGAGCCCGGCGCGGGACGTACACCCCGGCGCCTGGCACTACCGCCGCCTCGACGCCCCGATCCCTTTCACCGGCCGTCTGCTCGTCGGCGCCGGATACGTCGACGTCGGCCAGCTCGCCATGGGCTTCCCACCGGCCTGGCTGTACCAGCGGGTTCACGAGCTGCACCTCACGAAAGGCCGTCTCACCTCGACGCACAACCGCTCCCCACAGCTCGCGCGGGTCCGCCACCATCTGGGCGCCGAAGGTCTGCAACCGCGTACCGACGAAACCCGCCAGGCGTGGGTGCACCGCACCTTCTCGCTGGACTTCACCTACAGCTGGCCCGATCCGCCAACCCGACGACCACCACCTGCGCCACGAGTTGTCCGCCGACGAAGGCGACCGGCTGCGGACGGAACCCGGCGGATAGCACCTCGCGGTGCTTGGCGATCCGTACCTGATGCTGGCGGGGCCAGACTACTTGTCCAGCAGATCGGCTAGGAGCAGCACTGCGGCGGCATGGCCGGGGATGTCGTCCGGGGTGAGGCGGCCTGGCTGCCAGCGGAGCAATTCGGTGCCCCGCACGTTCCACACCGGCGAGACTCGCCCCGCCAAATGGGCCATGATCAGCGGCGGGGAGAACCACTGACGCAGGCCGGTCGGCTCGACCGTACGGATGCGGAAGGCACGGTCGAAGTCGGGGTTTCCCGTGGTCGTCTCGTCCGGCCCGAACAGCTTGCTCCGCAGGCGAGAGGCAGGACCCCGTGGCTCCACCTGGGTAGCCGGCAACGGGCGGTGCAGGACCGCCACGGTGACCACGTACCAGTGGGTGTTGGTGCTGGTGCCGTCACTCGCGTCGGTCACGGAGTACTCCGCCACACTGACCCGACGGTCCTGCAAAACCGTTGAGAAGGCTCGGGTGATGCCGTTGGTGTTACCGCCGGGCAGCCGCCGACCCCAGTCAACGCCGGGTTGTGGCGTATACGTCCACCCGTTGCCGGCGGCCCACTGCCGCATCCGCCCGCGGTGGCGGCGCCGGCCACGGGCGCTGGACGCCGCAACGACCGCGATAAGGGCGGCGACCACCGCGCACAACGCGGCGGCCATGCCGACGACCGGGTTATCCATGACTCGTACGTCGCACGGCCGTACCGGTGACGACCAGGGCGAGCGACGCCTCCACCACCGCGACGACCGCACCGAACGTCTCGAAGGACCCGGCGATCGCCGCGCCGCCCAGCGATATCGCGATCACCACGAGCGCGATGAGCACCGCCGCGACGCGCATCCAGGCCAATCCGGATGCCAGCCGGGCCGTCCCGTGGCCTCGCCGGCCGCGAGCGAGGGCGATCGCCGCGAGCAGCATGACCACCGCTCCCACCGCGGCCGAGGCGCCCAGCAGGGTGAAGGTCGCCGCTTCCGAGGCGGTCAGGTTGCCGTTGCGCTGGGCGCCCCAGACCAGCACGCCGATCGCGACCAGCACGCCATCGACCAAGATCATGATTCCGGCCAGTGCCGCCAGCAGTGGGCTTCCCTGGCCTCCGGCCGGTGCGCTGGTCATGGTCTAGGCCCTCGCAGCCGGCGGCCAGTGACCCTCGTGGAACCCGGCGTTGTCGTTGAGCTTCTGCCGCAGGACGGTGTTGGCCGACGCACAGTCCGACTTCAGCAGCTCCGCCCCGGTGATCATCGCCGCAGCCGCGGCCAGACCAGCGCCAGCCGCGATGAACGGTGCGGCGGGCAGACCGAAGACCGTCGCGCTGGAGGCGAGGGCGCCAATGATGCCGATGACCAGCGCCGCCAGGGCGGTGGCCAGCCCGGCCCAGAACTTGAGGATGCCCTTCGCCACCTCGTTCAGCGCGGTGGAGATCCCGTCGGTCAACGTCGCCTTGACCTTGTCCAGTGCGGCCTTCTGCAGGGGCAAGGTCTGCCGGTAGGCCTCGGCGGCGTCGCCGTCCCAGTTGGTGTCCACGGTGAGCAGACCGGCGTCGGCTGACTGCACCTGGCCGCTGACCGGGCCACCCACCCAGTCGCTCCACGCGTCGGCGGTGGACCACAACGCTGACGGCGAACCCATGTTCGCCAAGATCTCGGTCAGATTGTCCCAGATGCGCTCCAAAAAGCCGCAAAACGAGTTCCAGCCGGAGACGACCTTGTCCTGCAAGCCGCTCGGCAGCCAGTGCAGCTTGCCGTTGATGCTGTTCTGCAACTCGGTAGTCTTGCTGTCAATCCTGCCGACCACCGAGTTGATCTGGTCGAGCAAGGCGGCTTCAGAGCCGGCGGTGCTACTCACGGACGTCCCACACTCCTTTGAGCTTGATCGCGGCGTCGGTGTCGCTGAGCTCGTACGCGGAGGCGACCTGGTCGAGGGCGGTGCTCAGATCGTCGTACACGGTGGTGGCCTCGCCGAGCAGCATCACCGCCTTGTTCTGGATCTCGGCGTAGGTGCCCAGCAGCCCGCTGGCCACGCTGGCCCAGGACAGCTGGGACTCGCCCAGCGTCAAACCACCGGCTTCCTGGCCTGCCAGGCGGGTCACCCGAGCGACCTCGTCCCACACTTGCGAGTCGTGCCGCAGCGCGCTGATAGCGGCCGTCACGGTCATCGACGTTCCCCCTCGTCATCCTCGTCGTGTCGGATCGGCGGTGTTCAATCGGTCATGCGGAGCCGGTGAGCCAGACCGAACGGATCCTGCGTCCGACGCTGCACCTCACCGAGCGCACTGTCGGCGATCAGCTTGCGCACACCGCGGCTGGCGACATTCTCATACGCCGCGTGGAACGCGGCTGTGAGTTGCCGCCCGATGTTGATCTCGTGTGCCTCGCGGAGCCAGGTCCGGTCGAACCGCACCGCCGTGGGTTCACCGCCACCGGTCATGCTCACCGTGACATGGCGATCAGGGCTCTGCCCGGCATGGACGGCGTCCAGCGTGGCCTGCAGCTTGTCGGACACCTCATCGATCCCGCGTTCGATCGCCTCGGCCAGCTCCAGCAGCTCGCTAAGCGCGGCCCGCCGGTCCTCGACAGACATGCCTCCTGTGGCCGCGGCGTGCAGCCGCCGCTGGAAATCGTCGCGATCCAACGCCACCGCATCCGGGACACCACTCACCGTCGTGCCGGACCGGTCCCCGGGTTCCTCGCCGAACGCGGTGCCCCAAGCGGTCAGTCGCCGGATCGAGGCGTCCCGCACAGCCTGCACCACAGCACCAGAAAGCCCTTCGACGCCGACCCGCCGCTGCCAGCCGGCCGACACGTTCACCCGGGAAGCCCGGCCCTGTGCATCCAGCGTCACGCTCACCGATCCGGTCGGGTCCAACCCCGGGGAAGCCGACACACTCTGCGCCGTGCGGGCATGGCGTGCCAAGGCCTCGCCCTCCTCAACCAGGCGTGCGAGGGCCTCCAGGGATCCATCCGGCATGAGTCATCTCCCGCTCGGCGTCGTGGGTCGGCATCGGCCGATGCCGTGTCAGCACCTAACGGACTGTGCCAATCATCGATACCCACCGCAACCCCGCCGGACATCCCGCGGCTTGGCACTCGATGAGCAACTGCCACGGCCTCGCTGACGGCGCAGGTACCCCAGGCCGCCCAGCCCGTAACCCGGCGTCGGAGCACCGTGGATCAGCGCCGCGTTTCTCGCTGTGCGGCTAATCCGTGCCGGCCACCCGCAATACGCCGAAGGCTTGCTCCAAGACGTGCACCCTGGAGCGTCGCGACGCCCGAGGCCCTCGCCGCGTTCGCCGAGGCATCGGCTCGGCTGTGGCAGCAACGCGCTACCGAAATCGGCGCGCCACACCATGCCCCGCTCGCCGCAGCCGCTTATCGCTGGAATGAGTACCGGACCGGAGTAAGGCGCCCGGGACGCCCAGCCGAGCGCGTAGCGAAAGTTGGCACATTCGCACCGCCCTGGACGGTCGCCTGGCCCAGCCGAATCGTCACCGTGAACGACCTGTCGGCGCCGAAGACGTACGTGATCAGCCGGATCACCCGGGTTGATCCCGATGATCAGCACTCCCGTGGCTATCGGGTCGAGCCCTGCGCAATGCCCCCTACGCGCCGGGTTCTGGCCAACCGCCGCGCCCGGGCTAGCAGGTCGTGCAACGTCATCCGCCCGGCTTGTCCACCGCTGCTATCCCGTCAACAGTCATCCCGTCACCCTGCCAGAGCCGGTTCTTGACGCGTACGAGAGGAGGCCGCCGGGTGCGGTCTCCCCTCGATGACGCCGTCGTTCAGGCTTGCCCGTGGTCCCTGTCGAGCTGGTCGATCCGGCGTCCGGTCACGACGGGGGTGCCGTGCGAGCGGGCGAGCCGCTCCCAGATCCAGACGTACGGGCCGACGCACTGGTCGGTGATGTAGCGGCGTTCGGCGGGCTGGTCGGCGGCCTTCTGGTCGGGCGACGTGGTCATCGGGTCGCCTCCTCAATCTGGCAGGCCACGCATCGGCGCGGTGTGAGGGTGGTGACCACGACGGCAAGCACCGTGGCCGCGGCCTGGACGAGGTCCGGTCCGAAACGGAACGCCATGATGAGCAGGGCGAGCACGGTCAGCACGACCAAGAACTGCTGCCAAGTCGTCTCGCGGCGTACGCTGTCAGGGACGAACACGGGGAGTGACACGCTTGTTCCCTCAGTACGGCGCGAGGGAACGCTCGTCATACAGGCGCCAGCCCAGCATGGTCATGTGGATGGCGACCGCCGTCGCGAACTCAAGCTTTTCTACGTCGGCCGTAATCTTTAGCGACACCATCTCGGCCGGAGCGCCCGGTAGCTCGACCCGCTCGGCGGCATTGATAGTGGTCCAGAAGTCCCCGTGCGTGATGCCGCTACACAGTCGCCACACGAACATGGTGGCCTGCGAGCCCGAGGCCAATGCCTTGCCGGACTCCTCGACAATCTCCCCGTAGCCGACACGGCGTACCGCCATCTCAGCGTTCGCGCCCGCTCGCCTGGCGATGTCGCGCAGTTCGTCCAACCGTTCGCGCTCCGGGCGCAGCCCGGCATTGCCGAGCGGCCGCAGGGCCCGCTCCCCGCTACGAACGTCCAGCGCGCAGAACCGCAGACGGCGGGTAACGCGCTCGGTCCGGCTGCCGGGGTGAAGCATCCACACGGCGGCGCTGGCGTTCTCCAATGCGGCGCGGATGAGCGCATACGAGGCGTACATGTGGATGGTGTGGGCGTCGCGGAGCACCGACCGAAGGCAATGGAGTGAGTCGACCGCGTGGCTCAGGGCATGCCAAGCGGCGTGACTGGCCTGGAAGGGATGGGTGCGCTCGTCATCGGCGAATAGCGGGCTGCCGCTGGTTGGGCGCGGGTAGTCGGCGTCCGGATCAATGCGGGCCAGCCACCCGTCCACCTGGGCGAGATCGAGCAAGATCTCCTCATAGTGCGGTCTGTCGTGCTCTTCCACACGGGGCACCGTACGGCCCGCTTCCGGCCGGTGCGAACGAGTTACTTCTTACTGCCCAGGCGGAATGGCACGGTCAGCATCGTTCAGGGCCGTTGGCGGGGCGGGGGCCCGTTCTTGGGTTTGGGCCACCAGGGTGCGCAGCTCGCTGCGGGCACTACTGACGTCGGCCGCTTTCCACAGCTGCCGCTGGCAGAAGATTCGGCTGCTGATGGCTGTCAGGTCGGCGATGAGCTGGGCCTGGCGGTGCCGGTTGCGGGCGGACATCAGGATGCCGTGCATTGTGGTGCCCACCAGCAGCATGTCGTCGCGCCAGGGCGCGAGCGGATAGGAGGCGGCGAACCGGCCCAGGTTGTCGAACAGTTCGGTGATCAGGTGCCCCATGCGGTCGTACTGGCGGCCCCGTTCGGCCTGCACCTTCCTCCGGACCGTGGTATCGGCGCCGGGCATGGTGTCATCGGTGACGTAGACCCCGGCGGCCAAGGCCAGATCGACCAGGAGCGCCTCGAACCGGCGCTGGGTGCGCAGCGCCTCCAGATGCCGTTCCTTGCGCGCCTCCAGCTGAGGCTTGATCGCGTACTCGATGACCAGGGTGACCAGCAGCGCAGTCGCGGCCGCGGTCTGCACGGTATTCCACGCGATCGACATGCCCGGACCTTACGGCCTGGGTCCGACAACCCTGTCGGGGTGGCCCTCCCTGGCCCGTCCGTAGTTTCCAGTCCAGCAGTCTCAACCGAAGAGCTGACTGGGTAGTACCGCGAACGGGTGGGCGGCCTGCTCTGCGGCCGCATCCACTGCGGCCTGACCCTTCTCGCGACGCATGATGTCCTCAGGGGTGGGATCGGTGAGGATCTGGTGAATCGTCGCCAGCGCTGGCCGCTTCAGGGCGTCGTCGTTGATGGTGAACAGGTACGGCATGACCTGCTTGTTCGCCCACCGCGCGTCCCGGTCTCCGACCTTGCCGGTGCGGAAGCTCCGACCCGGTGACGGGGATCGGTCGATGAGCCGGAATCGGTGCAGCCGCTCGGTGGCTTTCCAGGTGTACGGGGTGAGTTGGAAGAAGTCTCGGCGGTCGTCCTCGCGAAGGTAGTTCCCGCGGGCCGCGTGGTGGCCCGGGAACCGGGCGCGTAGCCAGGTCAGGGTGAGGTAGGCGGCAATCTCCGCGTCGGTGAGCGCGAAGACCCACAGGTTGGTCCAGAAATGCCGGGAGATTCGCAGCGAAACCCGCGGGTCGGGGATGGTATAGGCCGGGTGCTCGACCTTGGTGCTGGCATCGGAGCGCAGCGACCAGGTGCCGTCTTTGCCCGGGTTGTACAGTCGGCGAACTCCGCCCGGCTGCTGCCGACGCAACTTGATCAGGTATTCGTCGTCGAGGGCGCGCATCGCCTCGGTGATCTGCCGAGCCCGCAGCTCGGCAGGAGACGGTCCGTGCCTGGGGTACGCCATGGACTCGGACAAGACCAGTTGCCGCCAGGGCGCGTACTGCTGCTTTCCGGGATTGGACGCCACCCGCCGCACGTTGCGCACGGCCTCACCCGGCTCGTGTCGGCACTGCGCGTCAAAGAGCATGAGCAGCAGAAGCTTCAACTGCAGCCCTTTGGACTTGATCAACCGACTGAGGGGCGGCGGGGTGCCGCCCTTCAGCTGTCCGAGGACGAAGCCGCTGTGGATGCGGATCCACGCTGGCTGGCGCCCGGGCGCGCTCTCGGTGTCCCGGCCGCCGCGTCCACAGGTGCCGCAGGCGGTCCGAGACCGTCTGCGACAGCCGAGGTGCGTCCTCGTCCGGGGTGTCGGTCGCCGCTCGCAGCGCGGTCACGAACTGGATGCGGCGGCGCTCCGCCGCGGAGTTCTCTTCCGCGGCGGAGTCCGGCGCGCTCATCGCGGACTGCGCAGCGCGGTGACGTACTGGGTGAGGCCTGCGAGCACGCGCAGGCAGTGCCGGCGCGTCGCCGGACGCCGGGCCGTCAGCGCGATCAGCGCCACCAGCACGACGCAGATCGTCACGGTCGCTACGGGCCCGGCGAGGACCAGCGCGCCGCACCCGAGGTAGTCGATGGGGTCGGACATGTGTAAGGCTCCCGATTGGCATGTGGGTCCGCTCGCCCTGGAGCTTCTTCAGGGTCACCCGGGCGGCCGGGCCTTCGTGTGTGCCGCGCCGGGCGGCGCGACGGGGCCAGCATGCCCCCTCGACCCAGACTGATGCGAGTTGATGATCTTGAGGTCTTCCGCCTCTCAACGACCACAAAGTACTTACCCTGTACGCGGCCCTATGTGGTCGTTGAGGGGCTGATGTTGGAAGGTGGAAGCACTCAGTGGATAAGAAGGAGACCCCCGTGGTCGACCCCGAGCAGCCGACGCCGCGTAATCCACTTTCATCGAAGCGGCGGCTCGGTACTTCCGCGCCGGCGAAGAGGAGCAGGCCGAAGTCGTCGAACGCATCTTCGATCAGTAGACCAAGGTCAACTACTCGGCGTTGTTGAAGCTGAAGCTACGGGGCCTTCTCAGTACGGCGGCCTGCTGCGCAGGTCGCACAGGCACCACTGTCGACGGGTCAGCTGCCGCTCATCACCGACGGCGTGCACGACCAGGTCGACCCGGACGCGCTGGAAGCGTTCGTCGTCACGCCACGCCGAGACGCCGCAGCCCTCGCCCAGGCTCTCGGCCGGGGGACACCAGCAAATCGTTGTTCACACCGGTACCACTTTCGCGACCGGGGGATTGGCGGGGATGCACGATCATCCCGCTGCCCAGGCCGAGGAAGGGTGAGACGACGATGAACAGCACGAACAGCGGTAGGCCCAGGCGGGTACGGGGGCGGTGGTCCGCGCGGGCGCTTGTGGTGGTGATCAACGGGATGTTGATCGGCGTGGGCGGGGTCTTCGTCGCGACCGCGTCGATCCCGGTGACGGTGACGGCCGCGGCCGCCGCTGTGGCCATCTCGATCGTGATCGTGGTGGCCCACCGCTGAACGCCAGGGCACCGCGCGACTCGGGCGGAAAAGATCTTGGAGATTGGTGTTCACGCCGAGACGCTGCCCGATACCTAGGCACTGAAGGTCCCGATCGACCGGACGACGTGACACAGAGGGGAAGGGCGCCCGTGGCCCCAACGGACAGCAGCGTGGCTGACCCGGCACCTGAACCACGGGTGGAGCCTCTCTTGCCGGACGACTCAGTCTCAGCAGATCAGCCCTGGAGTACGGAGGACCAGGCCGCGTGGGGGGAGTTCTTCGAGGACAACTACGAGGTGTTGATCGCGACCGGGGTGTGGTGGGGCGGCAGCCGAGAGGACGCCGAGGACGCCGTCGACTACGCGCTGGAGGAGCTCCGGATGCGGTGGCACGAGATCCGCAATCGTGCCGCGTACGCCCGTCGCATGGTCATCAACTACGTGACCCGGATCCAGAAGGGAGATCGGGAGAAGGTCAAGAAGATCATCGCGAAGTCCGCGTACGCCGCGGACCAGTGTGATGATCACCGGCTGACCGCCTACGAAGACGCGCAGTGGATCCTTCAGCTGCTCGGCAAGCTTCCGCCGACCCAGCGGGCCGTCATGGAGCTTGCCTACGACGGCCTGCCGTACGACGAGATCGCCCAACAGCTCGGCAAGAACGTGGAGACCGTCCGCAAGAACCTCCAGTTGGCCAGGGACCGCCTGAAGCAGGAACTGCGCAGGCAGAGCGAACGAGAAGGCGGACAACCCTTACCCGCCTCGCCCCAGGCCGCCGTGACGAGGAAGGAGACCACCAGGTGACCACCCCCGACGACGATATCCGCTACCTGGACCAGGGCGGCCGCGACGCCGCGCCTACCGGCTCACGTCCGGAGCCCAACGCCGACGTGGTTGAGGATCTGACCGAAGTCCTTGGGCTCGTTGAACAGTTCATGGTGGGCAGCCGACTCAGCAAGGAAGAACTCGCCCGCCGGCGCGAGCGGATCGAGCGCGCCGCCGCACAGCGGCTGGCAGCCGGCGCCGCGCCAATCCCGTCGGCGCAGCCTCCTGCGCCGCGTAGTGACGGTCGTGTCTCTGTCCCGCCGAAGGAGACAGAAACACTTGCCCCGAAGGCCGTTTCCGCCTCCCCAGACAGGCGCCGCGCTGCGAAGCGCGCTCGAGTCGACCTTCGTCGGCAAGCGCTGAGGATCCTCGCATCGGCCCAGCAACGAGCCGATCAGATCGTCGCCGAAGCTGAGCGGCAGGCACGGCGCCGTGTTGAAGAGGCGCAGCGGGAGGCGAGCATCATCACGAACACCTCGGCCATCACCGGCCAGGCGGCGTCCCAGCCCGGCCAGATGCAGCGGGAGGCGCGCGCCATCATCGTGAAGACCGCTCACGGTGGCTACTCACAAGCCGCCGCCGTCGCGGCAGCGCTGGCGGCCGAGCACGCGGTGACGGAAACACCGGCTGGTACGGGATCGTTCCGGCGGGGCACTCGGCTACGGCCGGCGAGCGACTCGGCGTTGGTCGTCGGGGCGGGTGCCGTCGGCTCCTGGATCGGCACCGTTCTCGGCAGCGCCTTGGGCGACGTGCTGAGGCCGACGTGGCCCTCGGTGTTGCCGGATCTCCTCCTCAGCCTCCCCGTAAGGTTCAGCGCGAATCGGGCTTCCCACGGCCTGCTGGAGTCCGCCTGGCCACGCCGGCCACGGCACCTCGACCTGCTGTGCCAGAGGGCTGGTCATTCCCCGCCGGTGAGTGTCGCGGTCCTGCAGGAACTTGTCGAAAGTCTGGGCTGCCAGCGGGGAAGCACCCGGCCGGCAGTCGATCGCCAACTACACACGCTCCAACTGCGCGCGCTCTACGTGCGGTTGGCTGAGCTGGCAGCTGAGCCGGACGTGGTTCCGGCTTATTGCCTGACCGACACGGCGTCGGCCAGGTGGGTTTCCGTACGGTCTCCGAACAGGCAAACCCCGCCGGGGTCAGCGGCAGAGACGGGTACCGGGCCGGCGCCGACCACCTCGGCCGGCTACTCCTGCCCTCACTGCGGCTGCTGGGTCGTGGACACCACGGCACACACCGACTGGCACGCGCAGCAACTCGAGGGCCAGCCCGCCCCGGCGATCGAATCCACCAACGGCATCTACATTCCCGACTCCGTCGACGTCGCCCTGTTGGAGGCAATGGGCACCGGTTGCCGGTGACCCAGGTTCAGCGCGGCCGACGCCGACAGGTAGCAGGCACGCCTTCGCGGCACTCCACGTCAGCCGACTTCCGAAGAACCGGTGCTGCGCGGATCGAGCGGTGCCGGGCGGGTCAGTCGCAGGGCGAACGGGATGTCGGGGTGCACTGCGATCCGGTGCCAGTCGCCCAGGCCGGTCGGCGGCTGACGGACGGCGAGGTGCTGCGCGATGAGGTCTTGCTGGCGGTAGAGGTAGTCCTGACGCTCCTTGCTGTCCTCGGGCGGTGCCGGCGGATCGGAGCCGGCGAGGAACGCGCGGAGGCGAGCTGGCAGGTCGGCCGGCGCTTGCCGGGTCGAGCGGCGCCGGCGTAGCGGTTCATCGAGCTCGTCTCGGTACAGCGGCGGTCCGTCGACCGGGCCTTCGGCGACCGGATAAGCGGTCAGGCAGGCCCGGCCGGGCAACGCTGATGCGTCCGGTCCGGCCGGCCCGGCGTGCGTGGGAGAGCCTAGGCCGATCCAGCGCACCCGCATCTGCCACGTGTCAAGCAGATCGGTGTCAGGCGCCTTGGGCAGATTGATCCCGCAGCGGCTGGCGGCTTCGGAAGCGAGGTACGGCACCGGTGTGGCAGATCACAGCAGCGCGTCCCCCGGCCACCTGGCTACCTGGCTACCTGGCTACCTGGCTACCTGGCTACCTGGCTACCTGGATCAGGCGGGTACAGCCGGCGGCCTCGAGCCGGTGAGCACGCAGCACGACGACGTGCTCGACGCGATCACCGATGATCCATCCGACGGCGGCTCGCCATGCTGGCCCGAGGCCTGCGAGCCGGTTGTCGTCTATCGAGTGCACCGGCAGGCCAAGCGCTTGCAGCAGGTCGTGGGCCAGCGGAAGCGGGCCGCGTGTGCCTGCGGTGGGATGCACCACGATCCGGCCCTCGGCCGGGTTGTGCCTGCCCATCAGCGAGGCCGTGAGGGCGGCATCGTCGTCGAGAAGCACTCTGACCAGGCCTGCGACGCGAAGGTCAGCTATTGCTGGCCCGAGGCGGCTGAAGACCTACTGCAGGACATCGCGATCCGGGGCCGCCCGGTCGAGCCGGCGCAGTGCGGTCAGCACGTGCTTGGTGATCTTCGACCAGGCGCGGAAGTTGCCGTGCCCGGCGTGCATCTCGACGTAGGCGATCAGTTCGGCGTCGATGTTGGCCCAGGCCGGGTGGTACACCGGGATGACCTGCAGGACCTGCTCGGGGGTCATCCGCCGGAACTCCCACACGTAGACCCGGGAGGAGAGCATCGGCTCACGGCGCAACACCTTGTAGCAGTCCCCGCCGCCGACGAACACGATCGAGATGTCGGTGCGCGGGTCGTCCCACAGGTGCCGCCAGAACTCGAAGCATCCCCGCGACAGCCACTGTGCCTCGTCGCAGACCAGCACCCGCGGCCGTTCGGCGAGCACCCGCTTGAGCAGCGCGTCGAACTCGATCGGCCGGGCCGACGGCGCCACGCTGCAGGCGAGCGCTTCGAACAGCACGTGGCGGATGTCGCACGGGGTGGGCCGGGCCCGGAACTGCACCCGGCACACGTCGTCCGGGGCCAGCGCGCGCAGCGAGGCGTTGACCGACAGGGTCTTGCCCAGGCCGGCATCGCCGTGCACGCACATCATCGCCCGGGCCTCGATCACGTTGGCCAGGTTGTCGCGCATCCGCAGCAGAGCCTCGGTGGCTGCCACCTGGGCGCCGGGCAGCCCGAGGTAGTGGTCGCCTCGTTCGTCGATGTCGGGCCAGCTGGTCACGGCAGCGGCTCGTCCTTCTTCCGCGCTACGGCCCCAGGTGCCGGCGGGCCGAGCGGGATCACCTGCGGCCGGGCCTGCGCGCGCGTCGCCGCGTCATCGACGTCGACCAGCTCGGCGAACGCCTCGTCGACCGTCATCGCGCCCAGCGGCTGGGGGGCTCGGCCACCGTGGACGCCGCGTACCGCTGCCGGCGGGTCCGCTCGACGTCCTTCAACTCGCGGCCAGCCGGGCCCGACGCACGCGCCGGGCCCGCTGCACCGCCTTGACCTGGCCAGGGCTTGGCCCGGTCCGCCAGCTCGGCCCGACCGAGGTAGGCGCCGGTCCGGGCGTCGAAGACCTCAACCTCGTGGTCACGGTGCGGCATCCACCGCAGCCGCACCTGCAGGCCGGCGTTGGTGTTGCCGTTCATCCACGGCCCGACGTAGAGCGGTTGCGCCACTGCACGCCCTTGCCGGTGATCGTGCGGTTCTTCCCGTCGTCCTCCAACGTGAACAACCGCAGGTCCCCGGCCGGCACCGTGGTCAGCGGTGTCGGGTCGTCGTACCACGCCTGCATCGGCGTGCGCACTTCCAATGCGTCCATCTCGTGGCGGGTGTTCCACCACAGCACCCAGGCCAGCAGCTCGTCGACGCACGCCTCGTACCGCAACGCCGGCGCGTTCGGGTCGGCCGGCTTGCCGCTTGCGAGCCGCGCCGCCCCGGTGTACCGGGGCAACCCGGCGAAGAGCATCGTCTTCACCGCGCCGTTCAACGTCTCCACCGAGCCCTTCAAGTGCGGTGTGTAGCCGGGCAAGTCCGCCACCCGGACCGCGAACACCGCGCAGGCCGCCTCCACCGTCTTGGACAGGAAGTCTTTGCCCGATCCACCCGTATCAGCTGCGGGAGCCCACCGGCCGGCCCGTACGGCTCGTCGACCTTGATCGCGGCGCGTAGTGCCGCCAGGATGCTCTCGCGAATCGGCGGACACGGCGTGACCGCCAGTCCCGCCACCACGTTCGTCGCGCAATCGATGAACCAGGTCACCCACGGCTTCACCAATTGCCCGTCGACGTCGACCTCCACCGACACTTCCCCGGCCGCGTTGCGATGCGTCGGCGGCCGTTGTAGGAACACGTGGTGCACCCGGGCCGCCCGCTCGCCCTTACGCAGCCCGGCCAGTTCTCCCTTGCTCAGGGCCGCTCGCACCGCCTGCCGCAACGTCGTCACCGCTGGCGCAGGCGGACCAACGGCCGCTGCGGCGTCGACCAGCTCTCGGTGTACCGCCGCGACGTTGCCCCGCCAGAACACCAACCGTTCCCGAAGCGTGGCATCCAACGTCAGCCACGGCCGAATCACTGGCTTCGCTCGGCCAGTCGCCGCCGCCCACCCAGCGCCACACCGTCCACTCGGACACCCCCATGCCCTGCGCGACCAGCGCCACCTGCTCCCGCGACAGCGGCCCAGCCTCGCCCAACTCGACCAGCCAGCGGACCGCAGCCTCACGCAGTGACCGCTGTCCGCCGCCACCAGCCACCGCTCGCCTCCCTTGAACACGCTAAAACGAGCGTGATTAATCTACGGGAATGCGGCCCTCGCTGACATGGATGATGCCGATCTGCCGACAACGAAACTGCCGCCCGCTGACAACGTAGCGGCGCATCGCACACCGGGCAGCGGGCCCCGGCCCAACCGAACCGGTCAGGTCCCGCCGACACCATAAGACCGGCTTATGGTGTTACACCTCTGCTCGCCGGGGTATTACCTCAAGCTTGTTGGAGAAGAGGCATGCTGAGCGCCACCGAACAACTGGCGGGCACCCAGGCCGACGACGTCCAAGTCGGTATTCCGTGAGCGGTTGAGGGTTCCTGGCGATCCGACGCGCACCGTTACTCGTGTTCACGTCGCAGCCCAGTGAGGTCAAGGTCCATGCCCGGTAGCCCGCTATGTTCCAGTTCCACGGCCCGCTGCCCCATCGCCATCAATCGGGCGTACGCCACGTTTCGCTCGCAAGCGGTGTAGCGTTGAGCTGATCGCGACGGGAGCGCCAGGTCGGCATGAGGCCGTCCATGAGCTTTGTAAACCGCTCGCCGTGGCCGCGTTCGCGGTAGTGAGCCATCTCGTGGACGACGATGTACTCCAGATAATCCGGATGCTTCTTGGCTAGTTCGACATTGAACCAGATGTGACCGGTCTTCCGGTTGCAGGAGCCCCACTTGGTCTTCATCCGGCGGATGCTCCAACGCGTGACCGATACGTCGAGGACGGTCTCCCAGGCGATGACGAGTCCGGGAATGGCAACACGGAGTTGCTCGCGGTACCACCGATCGAGCAACTTCTGGCGCTGCTCAGTGCCGGTCTCTGGAACCACATACAAGAGCAGTCGAACGCCGTCCAGCTCAAGATGAGGTCGGCCGGGTCGCTCGATGATTCTGAGACGTCGGCGTACCCCCCAGACGGAGTGCGACTCGCCCGTCACCATCTCCCGTACCGACTGCCGCTCAGCCGCGCACAGCTGGTCGCGCTGCCGTCTAATCCACGGCAGCCGTTGCACCACCGCCAGGCGCACCTGGTCATCATCGAGTCGCTTAGGAGCGGCTACGCGAACACGCCCCATCGGGGGGTAAACACCGATGTGCAGGTTCTTGATGTCCTTGTAGACGACATCGATATCGATGCCACGGACAGTCAGATGCGCGTTAGCGGTATTCATGCCTTGCCTTGATCAGTTCGAAGAGTTCATCAACGCGGTCGAAGTCGGCCGGCAGCGTCCGGACCAACGCCAGCCGCACCTTCCGCTCCTTCAGCGGAGCCCCAACCCACCCGTCCGGCTTGGTGTTACGGACGACCGCGTCGATTGCGATGGCCAACTCAACGTTGGGATCAAAGAAGTCGACGAGAGCCCGCCGGGCGTCGTTGCTAGCCCAGTCTGGGTAAACGCTGTCGGACTGCCGCTTGCCGAGCTTGGTCGCCGCCTCCAGCAACTGGGCGAGGTACTGCTGGTACTCCAGCGCACCCTTACGCCGCTCCTCGAGGATGGCGTCAAGTAGTGCCGACATCTTGTCGTAATACTTCGGGTTGGTCGGACGTTCGTCAATGATGAGCTTGCGCATGTTGTTGGCGATCGTCTCGGCGACCGCTTCCGGGTCCTTCTTGATCCCATCCGGCAGCTTGTCGATCGCGCCTGCGCCCGTCTGGACCACAAGTTGAATGAGTCCCGTGTCGTTGAAGTCGGAAATGACATCGGACGGCTTGGCCGAGATGTAGGTGTCCAGAAGGTGCCGCATGCCAGCTTCGTACTGCTTGAAGTCGACGTTCTCGCCGGCGCCGAGCTTCACCTCATCGCGGACGCTGACGCAATGGACGACCTCAGCCTTTATCGCCGTGGCTTCGGCATCGGTGTAGCCGGCGGCAGCCATCTCGTTCGCTACGTTGGCGTAGGCGCGGGTCAATGCCGACACCGTCTTGTAGAGTTCGACCCGCTTCGGCTCGTTGGCCTTGAGCTGTTCAGCGTTGCCCTGCTGGGCCGCGCAGAAGTACTGCTGGTACTGCAATGTGTCCTTCGGCGGCGCGACAAGCTCGCACAGCGCCCGAATCTGCTCCAGCGCCTCGTCCAGGTCCTCGCGTGCCCCGGCCAGGCGGTCAGTCAGCAGGCCCTCAATGTCTTCCTTGTCGAAGCCGTCGAGCGCCTCACCTATGTAGTCGGTGATGGCCAACTCCAGCGACTTGAACAGGTCGCGATAGTCGACGATGTAGCCGTAGTCCTTACCCTCGCCGTCGAGCCGGTTGACGCGGCAGATGGCCTGAAACAGGCCATGGTTGTGCATCTTCTTGTCGAGGTAAAGGTAGGTGGCGCTCGGCGCGTCGAAGCCGGTCAGCAGCTTGTCTACGACGATGAGCAGCCGCATCTGGCCGGGGTCGTGAATGAAACGGTCCTTGACGTCCTTCTCGAACTGTTCAACCTTGTTCATCGCCAGATCTGCCGGCTCGTTGAAGTGATCGGAAAGCATTTGCCGGTAGATCTGGTACTGGCGCAGACGCTCAGTCGCGCCAGCGCCGGAGTCCTCCTTCGAAATATCCCCCGGCTGCGGAGCGTACGACGTGACGATGGCGCACTTGCCCTTGAAACCGGCCTGACAGAACAGCTCGTAGAACTTGCAGGCTTGGTAGATGCTGGCGCTGACCAGCATGGCGTTGCCTCGGCCATCCATCAGGCGCGGCTTGATCTCTATGTCGAGCAGGATGTCGTTGACGATCTGCCGAGCGCGCGGCTCGGCGCTGACGACCTTCTGCATCGTGCCCCAGCGCTTCTTCAGCTCTGCCTTGGACAGGTCGGTCATGCCGCGGGTCTTGGCCTCGAACCAGGCGTCGACCTTCTTCTGCGAGGTTAGCTCCTGGTCTATATTGCGCGCCTCGTAGCGCAGGTCGAGCACGACGCCGTCCGCCACGGCTTCGTCGAACTTGTACGTGTGGATGAACGTGCCGAACGTCTCGATGGTCGTGGTCTTGTCGGTCTTCAGCAGCGGTGTGCCGGTGAAGCCGATGAACATCGCGCCCGGCAGCAGCTCCTGCATCGCGTCGTGCAGCTTCCCTGACTGTGTGCGGTGCGCCTCGTCGACGAACACGAACAGGTTGCCTTTGGCGCGGAAGTCCTTGGGAATTTTGGCGTTCAGCTCGCGGATAAACTCGCTGTCGGATCGGTCGTGACGGGCGGCGTCCTCGCCACGGAACTTATGGATCAGGGAGCAGATCAGCCAGGAATTGCTCTGGTTGAGGGTAGCGACTAGGTCAGCGCCGCTGGTCGTGCGGTAGATGTCCTCGTTGACGCCCTTGAAGACCCGCTCGATCTGTTCGTCGAGCTCAGTGCGGTCGGTGATCAGCAATACGCGGGCATCGGGTTGGGTGCGCAGCCACTTGGCCAGCCAGACCATGATGAGCGACTTTCCCGACCCTTGGGTATGCCAGATGATGCCGCCCTCGCGTTTGGCGACACGGGCCTGTGCAGCCTTGACGGCAAAGTATTGGTTGTGCCGGCAGGTCTTCTTGGTGCCAGCGTCGAACACCATGAAGTCGTGCACGATTTCCAGCAGCCGCTTCTTCGAGCAGAGCTGCATGAGCCCGCGGTCGAGCGGCTCCTGGACGTCGGACTCCTCGCGCCAGGTCAGCCAGTACTTCTCCGGCGTATCAATGACCGCGTAGCGTAGCCCTTCGACGTCGTTCCCGGCCAGCACAAGCTGGACGGTTGTGAAGAACGGCCGGATGAAGTCGACCTTCTGGTTGCCGATAGTCTGGCGTATGCCCTCGGACACCGCGACCTTAGAGCGCTTCAGTTCGAGTGTTACGAACGCGATACCGTTGACGTAGAGGACGAGGTCGGGCCGCTTCGCATGGCTGCCCTCGATCGTGACCTCCTCGGCCACCACGAAGTGGTTCGCCTCCGGGTGCGCCCAGTCAATCAGCCAGACGGTCTCGTAGTGCTCACCGATGCCCGGCTTAACCTTCACCCCGTAGCGCAGCAAGCCGTGGACATCGCGGTTCGCCTCGTACAGGTCGCGGCCCCCGCCGAGCGAGGCATCGCTTCTCAGTTTGTCGATTGCCTTGTTGATCAGCGTGCTGTCATAGCCACGGGCACGGAGGTTCTGCGCGAGCAGGTCGGTTTCTAGGTTCGAGTTCCCCTCACGATGCTCCCAGTTGCCCAGGTAGTCGAAGCCCAACGAGTCACGGAACAGCTCGACGACACGGTCCTGCGTCTTGCGCTCGACCTGTCCGACGTTACTCATGCAGCGGCCTCCGTGGCTGGCAGCCGGGTGCGCCCGGTGACGAGCTCTTGCATCAGGCCCTGTTTCAGAGCCTTTGCCTTGACGAGACGTCGTTCCAGTACGCCAAGCTCGACGTTTAGGTCAAAGACAACCTTGCCTATGGACTTCTGCTCGTCCACGGGCGGCAGATCAATCGCTACCCCGCGAAGGATGGCTGTGTTCAGCGAAAGCATTGTCTGGCCAACTGCGACCGAACGAACCGCTTCTCGGAAGGGACGCCCATGGAACTGAGAGCTCATGAAGGCTGGGTCAGCCTTCGGTAGCTATTCACCGGGGGCGGGTGAACTTTCAAGTCGTGACGTGACGGCGGTGTCTGTCGGGCGTGTTCGTCGTTGCATGGGGCATGGCCGTCGATCCGTTGCTGTGTTCGCGTGAGGAGTTGGTGGTCCTCCTCGCGCAGCAGGCTGTGGTGATCGACGAGCTGAAGACGCTGGTCACGGGCCAGGCGGTCGTGATCGAGGATCTGCAGGCCCTGGTGGTGGAGTTGCGGCGCCGGTTGGACGCCGATTCGTCGAACTCGTCACGTCCGCCCTCGTCGGACAGCCCGTTTAAGCGGCCGCCGCCGAAGACCTCCGGCATGCCCGGCGGTGACGGTCCGGCCCGCAAGCGGGGTAAACAGCCGGGTGCGCAGGGCAAGAACCGTCGTCAGGTCGACAACCCCGACGAGAAGATCGGGGTGGAGCCGGGCGCGTGCACGGGGTGTGGTGCCGGTCTGGCCGACGCGGAGTTGTTGCGGGTCTTCCGCCGGCAGGTGTTCGAGGCGTCGCCTCCACCTGCGCCGCGGGTGATCCAGTACGACGTGGCCGAACGCCGGTGCCGCTGTTGCGGGCAGGTCAACCAGGGCCAGGCCCCATCGTTTGTGACGGGTCGGGTGCGGGCCTGTCACGGGAAGCGTGTAAGTCGGGGGTGTGCCAAGATCGACCGGCTTGAGAACCGGTCAGATGGGACACCACGTGACACAGGACACACAGCCGAGTCGAGTCGATGAGGCCGCGGGGCA
>Ga0307515_10007323_pt1 | contig 21839 bp, 32 predicted proteins | sample 17_EM_MG_FD_194513 | JGI IMG/M metagenome (GOLD analysis project Ga0307515, IMG submission 194513) | Populus trichocarpa ectomycorrhiza microbial communities from riparian zone in the Pacific Northwest, United States - 17_EM | ecosystem: Host-associated > Plants > Roots > Unclassified | place...
CCGCTCCCCACGAATCGAGGAAAAAGCAAGTCAAACAAGTCCGTTGAAGGATTCCCACAAACGTGCAAGTCGAGTTGTACCCTCCGCCCGTTGTTCAAAGTCCGTTCGGCCAACCGGGTAATAGCTTCGTCGAATTCATCCCAGACTTTGGATTCGATAGCGGACTGCAGCCGCGTGTCAACGACCGGGTCAATGAACCCAATGGAGATCCGCTGAATGTGTTTGGAGGTTATGCTCGAAACAATGCCCGTGAGATCGTGCCTTGGATGTTCCATCGACTTCTTGACCAGCGTTACCTCACCGAGCACTTTGCACTCCTCAAAGGAAATGTCGCGTATTTTATGACCTAAGAAGAGTTAGATCAGCAGGTTGAGATATTGGGTCCTTGCTCACCATAATCCATGGATACGGATCGAAAGTCCACCAGAGTCTCCGCACAGGCATTGGTGAGTTCTTGGTAGTCGTATATGTGTTCATGGAGACATATCTCTCGGAACCAGAGTGGGAGTTGACAAATGATGAGAAAAATGGACACCGTATGGGCGCGTATCGTCAGACGACCCGATAGCGGAGGGGAGACTGCGGGAACCCGGCTTGTTTTGCTCCCCTCGATGCGCTCCTTCACGAAGAGGTCCTCCAGATTGGGAAAAAGTCCGAGGAGAAGGAGAAAGGAGTCCGGCGACATTCCATCCCCACCCAGTTCGAGTGACCGTAAGCGTTCGCCAAAATGACCGAAGTATTTCTTGAACCCGCCCTCAGAAAAACAGGACGGTACCCACCCATCGAGGATCAGGTTCTCGACGTTCCGGAAATCGCGGAGGTGGGAAAAGAAGGAATACAGGTTACCGGCGTTGATCCACCTGCCCCGCGGCGTGTTTCCCTGAGCTAGAGTCAAGGTGCGTGTGTATATCGCAGGGCTGCTGTCGCCAATTGGGACGACTTTCTGTCAGCGGCGATGGGAGAAGAGGACTACATTTCGGAATAGACGCATCCGACTTCGGCTAACCCAGCTCTTTGCTACCAACGAACATGCTTGTAGGGTCCTGAAGTTATCGACAAAATCCATGATGTGGTCGAGGATCTCGGGAGGGAGTGACATGGGAGCGGCAGATAAAGAGGTGGACGCGTAGACGCGTAGACATCTTCGGCAACACGGCCCGGCACTGTGAACCCAGCTCTAGGCTTCCCACACCTCCGAAACCTCCATCGTGTCCACCCTTATATATTCCCCCCCCAATCCCCGAGGAATGAGCCTCAATGACCCTGGCACGAGCAGTGGGGAGGATTGCGAGGACGTGTGTACCATCGAGCGCCTTTGCCACAGCCTCTAGTTGATGATCGCGCGGCGTGTAGGGCCAGAGATCCCGAAGAATTTGACAAATGAGGTCTTTTCCCTCTTCGGAGGAAAACAAGAACATGTTCGTTCTGAGAGTCGCGTCGCGGGTGGTGGATGGTGGATATAGGGGGTGAGGCGCGTCGCAGTGGGGAACAGGGAATACGTCATTGGCTGAAAATGAGTGTCGCCAACCTCGAGTCCCGAGCGCTATGTTCTTGGTTCACCAAAGACTTCGCCGTCGCGTATGGCGGTCCATGGGTATATAAACCGCGGGTATCTGGGGACCTCTGTCTGCAACCCACCCGAGGCAACGGCAGCCCAGTCCTGCAAACATGCTTCGCGAACCAGGCCACCCCGGTGCGCTTTATCTCATTCTCTCGGGCTGAGTGTTGATATATGATAGATCCCCGGCTCGTCGAATCGTTAGACGTCCAGTTCTCGACCAACATCTATTCGATGGAGGTTACTTCGAATGAATGTCTCTCAGAGATTCGGTCCCTCCTAAGCTGTCCATCCAAGATCACTGTCGCCAGGAGCTTCCAGGGAAACGAAGCCCAAACGTTTATTGATTTCCTTGATCGAGTGAGTAAACCATGTGTGCCGTGCCTCGACAACTAGAGACATTATACACAGGTCCTTGCGCGGTCATGCCTCGATGTCAAACTCCGGCAGCGGAGTTTGCTGCTCCTTTCCAAGATTTGCAAAACTGGTGGTATCATCCCCACCTCGTATATTCTTCAAGAGGAGTTCACACACGTTGGGCGAATTTATTACCGTGGTGGGTTCGCGGACGTGAGCGATGGGGAATACTTGGGACGCCCCGTGGCCATCAAGTGTCTCAGGATGAACGAGGGGGATTTCGACAGGATCTTCAAGGTATCTCTGGTCGACCTCATGCATTGCTACCACTCAGTTTTTGCCCGCGGTTATGCCGAGAGATAATCGGTTGGAAACATTTATCCCATCCGAAAATCCTACCATTGTTGGGGGTTTCAATGTCCACAAACCCGCACTGTTTCCGCATTCTCACCGAGTGGATGCCCAACGGGAATGTGATGCAATATACAAGGTCCAATCCGGAGGCAAACCGCTTAAGATTGGTGAGCCCGATTGCTATTTCCCCGGACTCTTTTCTCTCATTCGTCAACCTCTAGCTCTCTGAGGTCACGTCTGGTGTGGCCTATCTTCACAAGCTTGGGATTGTTCACGGGGATCTCAAAGGGGTAAGTTCGACGTTCTTGATGCACAGTTTGCCTCGTTGACAAGTGAAATAGGCAAACGTTCTCGTTGACAACACGGGCACCGCTCGTGTTGCGGATTTCGGTCTTATGGCCATGACCGACCTGAGCGCCATCATCTTATCCGAAACCACAGTTTTCTCCGGGGGGAAAGTCTCTTGGATGAGCCCGGAGCTGCTGGATCCGCTGCGCTTTGGCTCCAATGGCCTTCCGATTCGTGAATCTGACTGTTATGCACTCGGAATGGTGATATATGAGGTGAGTCGGTTGCGCCCACCACGACCGTCCCTCGCTCACCCATCCTAGGTTCTGACTGGCCATCGACCGTTCCATCATATGCGCGCCTTCTCACCCGTGACCGCTGTATTGAGAGGCAAGCGCCCAGAAACCCCACTCGACGCTGAATCTCTAGGCTTATCCGGTACCCTTTGGGAGTTGGTACAGTCGTGTTGGAGCGAGTCGAGTTCGGGTCGACCAACCGTTCGACGGCTGTTCGATTACCTTTCCCCCGCCGCTCTTGCTTGGGTTCCCCCTCCAGTATATCCTACCATCGTGATCGGTACTGAAGGCATCGCCGACTCGAATTCATCCAGTTTACTGAGAGTGTTGCTGGCGAGTTCTACGAGGTGGGGTAGGACTGGTGACTCGACGGAAGGTCCGGTTGTCCCCATATTTGCTTTTTTTTTTCTCTTCCTCTCTCTCTGTATACTAAGCAAATCAATTCTTTTCGTTCCTCTGTACGCATTGGTATCCTCAGTTGTTGCCACATACTCTCTGGCACGTGACGCGTGATGTGCCACGATGTGCAAAATCATTTAAAAATCGATCATTTATTTTTCCGATTCGAGTAAGCACGACGAAAGATGGGCAGTGTCAGATCCCAGTTCAGCTCGTTTGTGGAGGTTAGACGCGTTCCCCATCCAGCGCGTGGAAGGGTTCTCAAGCTGCGGGCGGGATCAGACCGGTCGACCAGCGCGTTTGATCCCAGCGACTTTTCCAAGTATCCCCCCCAGCCCAGACCGCAGTCGTCAATACCCTCCCTCCCTCCGTTCTTTACCGTCTGGTGTTGTGACCACGGGGTAGGCACAGTCCGGTCAGGCAGACCAATGATGCTCATAACGGCACCTACTATCAGTGCAGGCGGTGAGTAGAGGACTTCCTTCTCATCCGGCGACCCTCGCGGTGTTGGACAAGTGAGCTCAACAACTACTGGCTTGCCCAATACCGCCCTGGTCGCTTCGATTCTCATAACCCATTGTTTACATGTCGTAGGAATCGAGCTCGTCGCCAACTTCGTTTGGCACAGGACCAGGGCCTCAATCAACGATGTATTCGCACTTAGGATTCCAGGAATTCAATGTTGCACACGTGCTACGGTGAATCGACAGACCCACCGGCTTCCCCAACAGATCCTGGAAATGAGCATCTCCAACCTCATGCACAACACTCCGAGTCTCAAAGCATGCGCAGCGACCTGCTTCGCCTGGTACAACGTAGCCGCTCCCCACCTCCATCATACCCTAACTCTCAGGGAATGGCGTTCGGTGACAACACGTGAGGATCCCAACCCCCTTGTAGCGTTTCACCAACTCGGTTTGTTGCCGCTCGTCAGGAAAGTTGAATTCCGGAGGGGCATCTCCAAACGCCCTTGGGTGGTCCCCGATATTTTCGATTCCCGGAATTTGGATCATTTCTCTGCACTCGTGAACATACAGGACCTCACGATCGCGGATCTGGTTTTTTCCAGGTTTGCCTCAGGGATCGAGAAGTACTTTGGTCACTTCTCACCCACGCTACGATCAATCGCCTTGGTTTACCCGATGGGTCATCCTCGGCAACTCCTGGACTTCCTTGCCCTCTTTCCAAGGTTGGATGATATCAAGATCGCGCATTATCTAGCTACGATTGAGACACCCGACGAACCCGACACCCCATGCGCCCCGGTCCGGGGTTCGTTGCGAGGCAAATTGACCCTCAACGGCTTTGTTGATCAGGGGTTGTTGGAGGAGATCATCGCCTCATTCGAAGGGATGCGGTTCATTTACATGGACTTGGAGAACGTGGTAAGGACACAACTTCTTTTGGATGCTTGCGCCAAGACGTTGCAGACATTTCGTTACCATCTGGACCGTCGATTTCCCTCGTGTAAGTTGTTTCCAAAGAGGATGGCATGACATACGAGTTGACGGAACGTGGAACGGATAGCCCAGATACCAGCCCAGAACTTCAACCTCTCGCGAAACACAGTTCTTCAATCCCTGGAGGTTCGAACTTTGTGGGGTCGTGGTCCCACCCTCGAGGAACTGCTCCCCACCATCACATCTCCTGTATTCTCCGAGATCGTCGTCGTATTTTCCGAGGATGAAGTACGTTGGCCGCCATGGGGGTTGGCTAATCTGTTACGCGAGGTGCACAAAATTAAGGAGTTTCGTCTGGCGTTTTGTTTGGAGACGACAGAGCGACTCAGAGCAGCAAATTTGCGATATCTGACACTTGCCACACAAGCAGAAGTGGCGAAGGGATCCTATGATTTTCTCCCTCGCCCGCCTTTAGTTTTTTCCCGTTATCTGGCAAGGTAACCTTTGCGGGTACACGCCTCGCAATGTATATGTGTTCGGTCCAATCTCGAACTACGGGTGTACTCTTTGATAGTTAACACATGATGAGTGGCAGTACAAAACAGTATCCGGTTCTAATGGTTACAGGATGGAGAAAAAGGTCTTCCTGTCACAGACAAAGTTTGTGATAGTCACGATCCCTCTCTCCCTGAACTCGGGCAAAACCTTGGCGAGGTCGACGTCGTGCTCGCTGAAACCACGTTCGGCCTCGATAAGTCGCAGTTCCACCTCTAACGTATGGTGATACCCTGTCCTACCCAGCCGAGCCACAAGCTCACACAGTAGTTCGTCAGCCGAAGCCCACACGTTCATCTCTCGCGAGAAGAGTCTCCAATCACGAACGTAGCTCACTGGGAAGATGATCTTGCGGAGTTCGGTGGAGGTTATTGAAGATATGAGGCTTTCGTAAGGGTAACCCGACCAACCTGCCATCAGTTCCAACTCTCGGAGTTGTCGAAAGTGATAGATGGTTGTAGCCGTTCCGCCTGGAACGTAGGGGGCCGAGTGAGGATGCGCAGTGAGAACGAAGTGCGGTAGAATCCTCACGTCGGATTGCGGAGTTCAGACTCAAGTGCTTGAACTTATTTGAAGGATAGTTTCCAAAAACTCTGTTTCCGGGCTGAAGAGAGAGTCGAGTGCCAGTTCCTCATACTCCAGGTCCAACTTGGCTAATCGATCGAAGAACTCCAAGCAAAGGGAGTCAAATTGGCGAACGAGTAGCTTCCCCCGAAGCGGCCGAGACAACAGTGGGACCGGCCCTTCATCGGGTATCGGCATGAACATGCCCAGCCGAAGGTTTGTGATGTTGGGAAAGTAACCGACCAGAGTCACGAATGCACTGAATGACATGGCGAATTGCCCGAGGGTGAGATCGGTGAGGGTTTCACGGAACGCCGAGAAACAAGTGTGAAATCCTTCCTCGCTGATGTGCTCGATCTTGATGAAGCCCAGCGTGAGACTGTGGATATTGTGTAGAGCAGAAAAGTATCCTCCACAGTCCTCCGGGAGGTATCGCATTGGATAGACGGCTTCGGTAGGCAGGCCGCGAAAATACTCCAACGAACGGACGTATTGGAGGAGGTGACTCTTGGGTCCAGGGAGGACGACGCCGTTCATCCACCGCTGATAGTTTCCGTTGTAGATCGAGACCGAAGAGAAGAGGCGCCTTTGACTGGGTCCCGTCCACCAAGTAGCCACCAAAGCGCATGCGACCAGGGTCGGTCGGCCGTAATCGTCCGTGGGTATGTGCTCGAGGATCTTGTCCAAGGTTTCCGGAGGAAGCGTCATGGGAGCCTTCTGCTCTGGTGGATTAGATCCTCGGGTCAAATTTACATCAGATATACAGTAAAAAGGAGGAATAGATGGCGACCTACCCATCATCGTGGTTGCAGTATTTGGGATGCGAACAGACGCGCACCTTGATCGAAGGCGATCACCCGCGAGCCCGCAAGGCCATCTCTACGCTTGAACTTTGGGTTTCATCGGCCTACACTGAGTGACTGTCCGTAGGTCTGTACGATGTGCACATGAATATCCATGCACTTATAAGGGAACTGTCAGGACCCCGACCGCTCTATCGGGTCGGGGATATTGTCTCCAAACCGCGAATCTGGAATTGCGGCGCCGCGACCATTTCGTTTGAAATCCATCCAACCTTCGGAACTACAGGCTCGGGAAGGACTGCACCTGCTTCAACGCTACTCCGAGCCGCTGCCACCTCGATGCTTGATTGCCCAGCCCCATGAGTGTACGTGGTACGGAAGTTCCCAGATATTACGGAATAAATCTCGGTTACTGGCACCCTTCTGGGAAAGTTATAGATAGTTATCGCCTTACGGACAGTCACTCACTATATGGAGTGCCTCAGGTACTGAGGGTTAAACGTTAAATCTCGGCTAATGGAACCCTACTGGATCGGATATGCATATTTCTGGCGGTATGGATAGTCACCCACTGAAGATATGGACACCTGTTCTGTCATCGACAGATAATTATTCGTTTGCATTCCTCTCCAGCTACACAAATCAGTTCCTTTCTGGGCAGACCGCTTGTTTCCTCGAGCAAAATTTCACCGTACCGCAACCTGTAAAAACGAATTGTTATCGATTGGACTGGGCATGCCCACTGCAAATAAAAAGTCGCCTAATCCCATCCTCAGTTTGCTCCCCGAGTCACAGCAAGAGGCATTCGCACAAGTCACTTTTTGGTTTCAGCACACGACTCATCTACTACCAGGTTGTGCATTGGTGATGACTCGGCTGCAATCATCAAATAACCGTCATCCTTGTCAGTTCAAAATCCGCACGTGATGGTCACGTCCAGCGCGGGCCAATTACTCTTAGACGCTCAAGCCACCTCTTTTCCTTCAACCACCACCTACTCTAACCCCACAACAATGAGCTCGCGCCGACAATCGCGCCGTGTCAACAAAGCGGATGTAGACTACAAAGAAGACGACGACTCCGGTCCGAGCGAGGATGAAGCTGTCCCCACTTCCACGAAGAGGCGGAAGACCACTGGCGGTGGGCAGAAGAAGGTCACCAAACGAAGGAAAGGGAAACTTTCAAAGCTCCCTGATATGCCATTAGATGTTCTCTATGAGGTAACTTTTAGGCAACCCCAAGGAATCGAAAGGTACTGAGGCCACTTTGCTGCAGATCTTCTCGCACCTTCTCCCACAGGATCTTCTCAGGATCTCATGGACGACCAAGGCATTTCGCCGAGTTCTCACGACTACCTCGTCCAAGACAGTCTGGATGAACTCATTCGCCTCCGTCGAAGGGCTTCCCGCTTGCCCCGACGACATGAACGAGGTGGAGTATGCCAGCTTGCTGTTTAATCCCCTTTGTCAGGTATGGATCAACAACCCTTCTACGCTTTCCTCGTTCTCAAGTTCCAATTAGTGTTGTTACAAGTCACGTGCGCCTCTCGCCTGGACAATCTGTCGCAGGATATGTAAAGATTGTCAAGAGGATGAGTGAGTTCCGACAATCCTATTTTCAAACTTCCCAAAATTCATCGTAATGATGTTCACCAGAACCGTTTACATCTATGACGCTTGGTCGTTGTCCTCGAAACGTTACGATACCACGAATCCGTTTTCAAAAGGGTTGAGCGAGATCCTCCCGACTCGCACAATTTCAACGAGAAGTAATTATTTTTATCGGAGTGTTGGAAGTTCCGTTATCTAATCAGTCACAGAAAAGTACGGGAGGTTGTGGGACCACACAGTCTTCTTGAAAACCGACGTCAAAGCATTCTTCGGTAGAGTTTGCGCCGATGGGCTCTCCGATAGTGACATCGAAACGATCGTTGAAGAGTATGTGAAACGTCTCGCAAAAAGGAATGAGGTGTGTCTTTACTTCGCCTACATCACTTCCTGATCTCACATGCGTAGTTTGCTTCTGCTGGCGATAGCTGGGAAGACCTACAAGAGGCAGAAAAAGAAGAAGCAAAGGAGCGGCTCAAGTCACTGCGTTACGAGAAGTGCGGTGTATATTCCCGTTCTGGAACGCGTGCTAACCGACGAGTTTAGAGTCATAGAAAAACTGAAGGGAGAGGGGTGGACTGAGGAACTGGAACAGCACCCATCTGCCTACGCAGCCCTGAGAGATACTACCGGAGTCAGAGTTGCGAAACCCCTTACAGATAGAGGTACGTCACTGACGGACCAGTTGTGGCACTTGCTAACAACCGGACAGCTTGGGAGGGACTCAAGCGTTCGGTCCTTGCTTGGATGAGTGATAAGAAGACGCAGAGGATCCAACGTGAAACGAGGGACATGATCTCAACCCGTGTCAAAGAACTAGCCGAGATTATAGAATCAAAACAGCGACAGGGCGAGCCAAGCGACTTCCGTCCCTTGAAAGAGGACATATGCTGGATTCCCGATATTAGAACCACCATCACCGAAGGGCCAACCGAAGAATTCGAAGAATTAAAGGCCGAGCTTGCTGACAGACTTCCGTCCTTGGCCTCCGAATTTAAAGAGGCCCGTTCGGCCGTCTTGCTTCCCCTATTGCCATACGAAACCCCATCTGTGGAGAAGCTCTCACTCGCAACCACTTGGTTCCAATGTGAACATAGTTGGTGCCCAGCCCTCCGCCACAGCGGCGCATTAGTCCACAGCTGTTTTAGGCGGCCCTACTCCGACGCTTCAGAATCAGACCGGTATTACATGGACTTAGTGGGGCGACCGTGGGCTCTCGGCCAGGGCACCTTGTTCTATCAGAAGAAGGCAGAACGAGCGAGGGAATTGATCCTGGCCGTTGGGGGTGACCCTGAAACAATGACCCACGAGGAGATGGACGAGCAAGGGCACAGGTTCGTTACACGCCATGATACGAATCTCACGTTCGAATCCTTCTACTCTATGGTATGGCGCATTCCCCACTTCCGAGTTTGTGGGAGTTCTATTTCTGACAACAGAAACTGTAGATCCGAGTGCGCGATGGACCCAACGAAGCGCTAAGCTGGAGGGCGTTGAAGCCTCATGAAATGCCCGAATACACGTTGAGGTCCGGGAATCCAACTATGTCGAATTGGAACTGTAAGCGTTGTTGGAGGTTGAACACTCTGAGCCCCTACGAGTCGAAGGATAAGCAGATGGCGGGCATAATACATCACGTCAAGACAAAGTATGTGGCTCTTCCCCCCACCTCTGCGTGTCATATTGTTCGTGAGGCTCACCCCCTCCTTCCTCCACTTACGTAGGCATGGTATCGATCAGCCGGTTGAAGAGGATTATTACTTCAATTGGACGGATGGGGTGCCTCATTTCGTTCATCTGGATGGAAATCACTCATAATGAGGAGGTGCGTGTGTAACACTCTCCTGTGACCTTTTGTGCAAGCCCATGCGTTCGTTTACTTCGCTGCTTTGGTCGTAACAATAAATTACTTTTTTTTTGCCATGAGACCTTTGCCTGAACTGTTGTGGGCTTGCAATATACCGTCCTGCGCCCAACCGTAGAGTATTTTACCAGGATCGTGGTTTCTCTAGCAAAGGGCACATAATGTGGATGAGCGGGCGACCACATTGGTCAGCACTAATTAGAAACCCGTGATGGGCGTTCTTTGTTCGCACTCCGTCGATCTTTGCACTCCCCGCCACCATGGTTTCAACGCGGCGAAGCATGAAATCGCGTCAGGTTGTTCAAGAGGATACTTCTGCTAGCGACAGTGGGGAGGACTACCATCCCGAGGAAGATGGCCCGGATTCCGTTGTGGCACGGGGACCCAAATCCAGAGCATCTACAAGAACGACCTCGAAGCAGAAAGGGAAACAACACCAGAAGCGTCGTAATGCGGGAAAACTTTCGAGATTACCTGATATGCCGTTGGATATCCTGTATGAGGTGAGCCACAGAACCAAATATATCATCTACGACGGGGTACCAGAACCAATGGATTTGATGTTTGCAGATATTCTCCCTCGTTCATCCGGCGGACCTACTGCGGATGTCGTGGGCCAGCAAGCCCTTTCGGAGCGTTCTCACAAACAAGTCCTCGAGGCAGGTTTGGGTAGCCGCTTTCGGTAACATCTCCATCACAATGACTCTACGGCCTCCCCCGTGTCCCGAGTACCTGACGGAAATTGCATATGCAAACCTTTTGTACAACCCGTGTTGTATGGTGAGTATGTGTGTTTGTGCTACGCCTCATATGGCTGATCCGAGCGAGTAGGGTTGTGGTGCGTTGCGCGCCCCGGCGAATTGGGAGGCTCTTGTGAGGGTCTGTATGGGTTGTATTAAGGATTGGTACTCCCTTCTCGATTATCCTGTCTCCTGGTCTTCTGACGCCGGGCCCTAGGGTGATTATCGCAGGTGGGGTTGAGGATCAAGCTGTCATCCCTCTATCCCGTGACAAAATCCATTCCTCGAGCCAAGTTTTGCCAGTTCTTTACATCAAAAGTCTGTGCCCAAATCAGGTCCGCATCGTATTCCTGACACTCATCCGGTTACTAGTTCCGCCGCTTTCGAAGAGGTTGTATGTGTTCACGAAAGACCTGAAACGACTCAAAGCGGACCTGATGGCGACTGAAGACGAGGCGGCCGTCATTCAACGATACAAGGACGCACTCGTTATGAGAAGTGAAGTCTGTCGCGAGTTTTGGTCAGCTTTCGGTTTTCGACGTGCTCATAAAATCCAAAGTTTGCGCAAAAGTTAGAAAGGCTAGAAAGTATGGAGAAATTTAACAGGGAAATCACACTCAGGGCAGCCCGCGACAAGCGAATTGACCAGTAGGTCATTCTCCCTTGCATCCTGTAATTCGATTTGGCCAACGTCCTTGCTTTAGGATCCTGGAGAGGTTGGCTGATCAGGGATGGAACGAAGAAATTTCGTCCAACAGAGAAGAGTACATTCATAGGATCGTTCAAGAGAGAGGTGTGAGAGTGGCACGACCACTCACGGAGAAAGGTATGAATGTACGCATTCTGGAGAAAGCGTACAAGTTAAGAACCGTTTTTAGCGTGGGAGGAGATGGAGACCCGGATACTCGACGCAATGCGAACGTGCAAACAAGAGATCGAGAACAAGACTCTGAAAACCCGCTGCACTTCTCGTGTGGGCAAAATGGTCATGATCGTAATCGAATACGAACGGACCCTCGAACCCTACGACTTCTGTCCTTCGACCGAAGATGTCTGTCGGCTTCCGGATATACGCAAAGTAATTATCGACGGGACCGACGAGGAGTTCAACACCTGTGCCAAGGAAGTTACCTCCAGACTCCCCAAGTTGACCTCCCAACTTCTGAAAGAGCGCACCACGAAGATGTCAGCCCTACTCCCATTTAATGGGCGATCAGACAGCACCCTCTTGCTCGCTAAGGCTTGGTTTAGGTGTGGAAAGTGTGACAATAAGTCACCCATGCATGCCACAGACGCGCTGAGGCACTATTGTTCGTTTCTGTGGTGTTACCCCTATGGGAAATCAATCGGCGAAGCGACCCTCGACGTATACATGCAAAGACGGAGATGGTGCGGTGACACCGATAGGCTTCAATTCTCGGGAGTTACTTCAGCTATTGCTCGAGGGCTAATCCTTGACTGTGGCGAGGATCCGGAAAGCATCACTTTGACGGAGATAAACGCGAAGTTCCACCGGTTTTTCATCTGCAGGAGCAATAACCTCGTTGCGTATAACTGGAGGGAAACGGTGGGTTCTGCCAGCTCCGTAGACGTCCGTTGCTCTGGGCTGACTGCGCACTACACTCCGTTCAGTTCAATTACAAATCTAGCAACCCCTCCTCGTACCATCGATTCCTTGGACCGGACGAATGCCCAGAGTTTGTGTACGACCCCAACGCTTATAACGGGGAGAGGCTCTGGAACTGTCTACATTGTCGGAGGCGTATTGGGGCCTGGACTTTCGGGTCATCGCGTTTCGCGACGCTCCCCACAGTCAAGCAACACATTATAGTCGAGCAAGTTATTCGTTGGCTAAGCGCAGGCTATATCCACTAACCTCACCCTCTGTAGGCACGGGGTCGGTACACCTGCTGAAGACATGGATTACTTTTTCAACGACCGACACCGCCCACCCAAGTTTATTCGGGTCATCCAAGAGCAGCCTGCATCAGCAAACCCTCTCCCTCTGTAGCTGCTGCCCGGTTGTTTTAACACGGGGGTATCCAGTTCGTTACGGTTGAGAAAGCTGTGAATGGAGGGTTTGGTGAATGCTGATGCTGTTGCTGTTTGAGAATGTACACGATTGCCGTAATCCGTCCCAAGATCCATCAATGATGTCTGAATACGCGTCAAGCCTAAAGCAACAGTACGTAAGCAGAGGAGCAACCGAACATTCTCACGCTTCAACATCCTCCCGTCACTTCATCCAATTCCCATCTGACCCACTCAGAACTTGCCTCCCAATTACTCTCACACCATGGTGGCGGCACCTGAACGGCCGGCTCGCCGTAAATCCAACGTTCAGTACAACGAGCAAGAATCGTCCGAACTCAGCGATGACGACCCAGACTCCGGTTCTTCACCTCCGCCGCGGAAGAGGGCGCGTGGCAGAGCCGGAGCGAGTGGGTCGAAGGCGAAGAAGAAGGGCAAGGCAAAGCAGACGTCAAAATTGCTGGAAATGCCTCTCGACGTGATGTTTGAGGTGAGTACGAGTAGAAACGGTGCGGTTTGGGGGTCGGGGGGCTCACGGCGTGTAGATCCTCGGCTGCGTCGAACCAAAGGATTTGTTGCAACTTTCTCGGACATCCAAGGCTCTTCGGGGAGTCATCATGAACAAATCGAACAGGTTCATCTGGCTCGGTTCCTTCGCCGCCGACGAAGAGGTACCGAAATGCCCCGAGGATATTTCAGAGCCCGCATGGGCGCAGTTGTTGTATGGTCCGTTTTGTCAGGTATGTCGTGCAGTGCTCTCTTCCACTGCGCAAAGAATTGGGCCCTCAAGCGACGCATTCCGGGTGCAGCATTGTTTTTCTTCGCGAGCTACGGATATCTACTGGGTTTCGTACCGCCGGCTGTGCAAAAGATGCCTTCCAGAGGTGTATGTTTACGCGGTCAGTAGAGGGTGTTGGTTCCCACTGATGTGTGGTTCTACAGCGTCACATCTCATGTTAAAGCCATGGAAGATGCCGTAGAGATAGGGTTGAGGTCCGCTTTTAACGAAGTCGGATTCACTTCGTTCGGCAAGGTACTCCCTGGGCTCAAGTTGAGGGGTGAGCACCTATCAACCTCGTACGGGGTCAGGCTAATTGTTTATATGCATCACTTCCAGCCGGGAAACAGGCCTTATCCTACTATTTCACCGACGAACTCCACGAATTCCTCGAAGCGGCTCTTGGGTGGCATAATGGGCACAATCGCGCGGAAATAACCCCCTTCCTCAAACAGTATGGAGAACGTTTGAAATCCCGTGTGCAGGTTGGTTTCCATTTAGTCTTCCTTCTTCGTCGTTTTGCGCTGCGAGACTGAATTTGGACTCGCCGCCGTGTTGGTTGCCATAGTACGCCGATCGTTGCTTTGCTTGGGAGAGGAGACAACGTAATCACCGTCAGGAGGAAAAAGAAGAGGAACGGACCAAGAGATATGAGGAGTAAGTCACCTTCCTTAGCGACCGTAGCAACCCGCGGTTGATAGCGGTCCGGCCAGGGTCGTTGCGAGGCTCGAAGCACTCGGTTGGGGGGACGAACTTAAGAAACACAAGGACTGGTACGAAGGCATACAGAGCTTGCCTCCCATGAGTTCTTCCAAGCCAGTGACCGATAAGGGTACAACTTTTTTCCAGAAATCCTGTACTGACTGGTGTCTGATCGTTGATTCCCGCTCTAGTGTGGAATACTTGCAAGGACCGTATACTCCAATTTATGAGGATCCAACGGGACAAACGACTTCACGCGGAACGTACCAAAACGATCAAAACTCGGTACCAGGAAATTGAAAAGATCGTCTCTGCTTATCAACGTACTCACCACCCACGCGAATTTTTCATCTCCACCCTCGACGTCTGCGAGTCTCCAGGCGTAAGCGAGAGTATCGTCGGTCCTTCCGACGACGCCTTCCAGGAGTGTCTGGCTGGCATACCGGATCTGATCCCAGAGACCCACGCTCGGGCCCTTGAGAAACGCCAGCGTGAAATATTGAAACTCCTTCCGGAAGGGTCAACGGACGACGCTCTTGCTTTGGCAGTCTCGTGGTTCAGATGCAGGTATTGTAGCCAGTCCTTCCACCACGCGGGGGCCGTCAAGCATTCTTGTTACCTGTTTCGCATGTGGAGTTATAGGACGTATGAGGAGATCAAAGCCATGGAACCACTGGAACAGGTGTACCATCTGTTTGGACGGGGGATGTGGATCACCGATCGGCTCACGTATTGGAAGGACGCGGCGGAGTTGACAAAACAAGTCATCGCAGCAGCCGGGATGGATCCGAACAAGGTCACACCTGACGAGTTGGATGATGCGAACCATAGGTTTGTGGTTTTCACCGGAGGATCATCGACTATGACGATCGTAGGCTGGCGCTGTCTCGTGAGTTGTGTTTTCACCGTCCGTCCTCTATTTTTTCGGGGTGTCTCAATGAGGATGTGTACAGGTCACCAGCAGATACGATAAATCTTCCACCAAACGTGCACCCGAGTGGAGGATCATGAAACCGGGAGAAATGCCCGAGTACAAGAACCCCAGCTTACGCCTCGAGAAAGAAGATTGGGCTTGCCTTCACTGCTGGACGAATAAAGCGGTACCTTACACCGATATGTCTTGGGCATCAGTCAAGTTTCATCTAAAAGAAAAGTACGCCCGACAGTCATTCCATCGATGTTTATTTGGACCTCGACTTCTAACATGCATTTCGGATGTGTAGGCACGACGTCGACAAGCCCACTGAGGACGATTATTATTGTGTTAGGCCAACTCTTCAAAACGATTACTTCCTCAGGGAAGCCGCTACGATGTAGCCCGTCAGTGGTCTAAGCCTTTCCCGCTGTTCTGCTCGCCAGATACCGTCCTGGTCCGTTTCGTACCTTACTAGCCATGTATTTGGTATCGGGCATAAGTTACAATAGGAGTTAATCCCATACTACTATAGAGTGCGCGGGCGGGGGCGTGCACAGGGATGAAAGGGTGAGAAGAGTCACAGAATGAATTAAGGGTAGGAGGGGAGAACGACGAGTTCGTGGTGGGAGTTTAGGCGAAAACTTTCTCGTACACGATGATCAAAATTATCAAGATGAGAACGGTTATGATGGCACCGGTTATGAAGCGCTGTTTGTACATCCTAAAATTCAAAGGAACCTGGGATAAATCGGGGGACGAACAAGGTTTCGTTAAGGGGTTGCACGCTCACCGTCGAATCATCTTCTTGAGCGTCCCTGAAGCCCTGTCGATCGACGCATCCGCTCCATGTAGCTATGTGAACCGTTGTCAGCCCACCAAACGAGAAATTGCGACATGGGGGCAACAGCATACCGTATCTCGAGAATTCTCGATTTGTTCCCTCTGTCTCCTGAGGTTAGACAAGATATCCGCACCCTGTTCTTCAGTCTCAAGCGCAATCCTCTGACTATCCTGTAACCTCTTCGTTCCGTCCTCCAATAGCGACGTTCCCGCCAACAACCGGGTCCTATCACTCGTGCCGTAAGGGTCGTCGGCGGAGGAAGGCCCGATCGGTCTACCGCCCACGCCGCCCATAAGATCGGATCTGGCGAGTTGGGCGTGAAGTTCTTTTGAGAGCTTTTTGAACCGGGTCAAGTCGGTCTTGGCGGATTTGATTCTGGCTTGGTATTGGGGTTTGATGGACTGAGGCATGCCTTGGACTTCGATCTCCATTTGGGAGACCTAGGGAAAGAGTTTGTGGAGGGTTGGCGGTGAGTAACTGGGTAGTAGGAGGGAGGTACGAACCATCTCGTCAGCCTCGTCTAATTCCATCTCCACCCTCCTCAACGCAGTCTTGCGTTGCTCTATGCCACAATCCCAAATAGCGTACGTCAGCCCCCCCCGCCAACGCACCTCCACACGAAACCCGTCCATAACTCACCTACGCCCTCATTCGGGGAGTTCCCATCAACTTTATCGCGTATGCTCGCGATGATCTGTTGAAAGTCCTGCTCATAGTTGTTGAATAAGGTAGTGGGAGAGGTATCCATGATTTGATCAGCCTCTTTCTCTCGCGGTTCCTTCCAGAAGATACGACGGTCAACGTTCGAAGGGGTGGGCGCGTAAGCTACAAGGGTAGTGAACTGCGGCTGTGGCGGGGGGAAGGTGCTGGAAAGTGTGAGTGGACGCTTTAGGCGAGAGAAGGAAACAAGAAGCGCAGTCGACCACGTGATTACTCGATCAACCCGCTCTCGGCGCTTCGACTTCCCTCAGCCATCGTTCTCACACCCCCCATTTCTCTCATCCTCGCGATAAATATGGAAAAGCTACAGGCTAGACTCCAGGCAACTTCTGCAGAATACCAAAAACTACAAAACGATCTGTCAGCCGCCGTTGACTCGAGGCAAAGACTCGATGCTCAATTACAAGAAAACGAGATGGTCAAGAAGGTAATGGGGTGCTTCTGTTCGCGAACCTGCGAAAAGTTGAAGCATTCCATAGGAACTCGCTCAATTGACTTCGGAAAACGAAGTTTACAAACTTATCGGTCCTGTTCTGATAAAACAGGACCAACAGGAAGCAAAAACAAACGTGAACCAGCGACTGGAACTGATCCAAGGGGATATGTGCGTTGTCGTGTGTTTGACTGTCCGCACCAGGTCTCAATCGGAAACGTTTAGAAAACGATTGGAGGCGCGGATCAACGAGATCGGAGGAAAACTCGACAAGAAGAAAGCAGAGGCATGTACTGATTGACTCGGGACGCGCATGAGGATTGATTTTTTCTGCCACCCGTCTCGTAGCTTGCGGGGATCCAGGGATCAATACAGCAGCTGAACAAACCACCCGCAGGACCCGCTCTCACCGCTTAATCGCGGCTGTGGGAGAACGGCAAAATCGCGATCTTACCTTGCCACCGACCCCTGGGGTCGGGACAGGCGGCAACCCTGATCCCTAATGTTGGTTCGGCCTCGTTTGCAGACATACGACTAGCTACGACTACAAGGTCTCAACGCATCCTGGTCACGCACGAGGCTTCACACGAATAGACACAGTAACAGACAAAAACTGACATTACGAGCAATCGACAAGAGGTTTTGGAGCGTAACGGGGGAGATGAACGGCGACCGACCTTCCGACCGACTCACCTGGGCACACCGGTGCCAGTCAACCAGTCATTGCGCCAACAGACATAAACTTCACCCACAACCAGAAAAAAAATGACGAAAGCGATAAGAAGGGGACTAACCGTAACGTGTACTTACGGGGAGAGAACAGACTGACATAATTTCCAGAACTTTACACAGGAATTAGTAGAATGCGAGGACGAGGGCGTACCGCGTATCGGTGGGATACGGAAGGATGGACATGGGGAGAAACTTGGGCGACATGGTGGCATATAGAGAGGTTGATGAGTATATCCCGTCACACATCACAGGGGGAAAGGCTTGATGGATGGGACGGACTGGGATTTCCTTCATCCTTTCACCGACACCGACAACCCCTCCACACCCTCACCCTACAGGAAATCTTCAGCCCTCGCTCTTTTCTTGCCTCTCGTCTCCTCGATAGTAGTGACGGGGGGCACACTCTCCTTCCTAAAGTAGTATTTGGGATCTCTTGACCTCTTCTCCTCCTGTGATTGGGGCGTGAGAAAACAGAAACGAGGTGGGCAAATTAACCTACCGGAGAGAAGTTGGGATCTGTGTAATGCAGCTTCGTCGGCTTTTTGAAGTCCGGCAAGTTCTGTTTCAATGATTCGTCTGGCAACTGAAGCGGGGGTATCGCCGAACTAGGGGATGGCGTGGAAGCACCATGGGTGGGAGTCGCAGTAGAACTGATCTGCACAGGAGGTGTATTCGTGCTTGCAGGCACAAACTGCGGAGGCGGGGCCGGGCCGGGTGGTGATGGGCCCATGTTAGGAGGGAATGGTAGAGGCGGCGCACCATGGGGCAAGAAGGGGGGAGGGAAAGGCGGAGCTCCGCCAGGAGGCGGCATGAAGGGCGGCACGCCAGGAGGCAATTGCATGCCTGGTGGAGGCGGGAACCCTGGCGGTATTGGGAAACCCGGGGGTGGTGGCCTGGGTGGTGTAAGATTGGGTACATCAGAGGGTGAATTGGGATGATTAACTTACCCTGGAGGCATTCCAAATCCGCCTGGAGTAGGTCCGCCTGGGAAAAACGGAGGAGGCATACCTGGGGCACCAGGAACAGGAGAAGGAACAGGAGGAGCAGCGGGGGTGGCATAGGTCTGAGCGGTTGCGCTGTAAACAGCACCGTTTGCGCCGGAATCCGCGGGTGCTGTAGTGGAAGCCGAAGGATCGTTCGCACCCATCAATGCCCTGTGCGCCGCAAGTTGGGCACGAAGTTCGTCCTCCGACAAAACTCGGTTGTCGTACTTGGCTTTTTTCGGTGGTGGTTGGGTGATCGTTCCAGGGTTGAGTCCGAGCTCGATCTCCTTGCGACGCTTGTAATCTGCAACGTCAGGCACAGGAATTCCTTCCATACCGAAGATTTCGACTTCGTAACCATCTCTTCCTGGTAGCGCGTTTTCAATTCGAGGGAGACTAAACGGAAAGGATGTTTAGGAAACGGAGTCGCGACGCAAGTGGAAACCCAGGAACTCACTTCTCCGGCTCAAGCTTATGAACCTGCTGAATGTGCACGGCCAACCCTCCAGCGGTGTTCAAACGACGCGGACACATGTTACATTTAAAATGCTTAGCCTTTTGATGCTGCATCAACACTAAAAAACGGGGGGAAACGGTAAGTCCTCCCGCAACGTGAGTCGGATGAGTAAGAACATGGCGCGCCTTTCTCGTCTTCAAACTCGCGTTCACAGTACCAACACCATGGTCTAATAGCCTAGAAACTGTCATTGGCGAGTCAAGTTGGGGGGAAGAGGAAAAACCCACTGTCTTGCTCTTCTTTTTCGCCATTGCTGCTGTCGAGGATTGTGTCGGTGTGAGGGAGGGCGGGAAAACCTGTTCCGGCAACTTCCGGCGACGTCGCCTTCCTTATTCGGAATTGGTCTCACTAAGTGACTGACCGGGACCCGCAGTCTGCCCTTTCTTGCGTGGATGAATGATACCCTGCAGTCGTCGTTGGGGCGTTGAAGACGACGCTGACCTCCATAGACGATGATTGGAACTACTCTGGTTGAGTTCGTCTTCATCAGGATCACAATCACGCTCTTGAGGCTTGTCGCCCCACTCAGCCTCATCTACCTTGCTGCGGGGTTCTGGAGAGGCACACTCGATCTCGCATCCCCGTTGACCTTGTACGCTCTCCTGGAATTCGCCTTCTTCGCTTTGGTCTATCTACCGAGGAAGATTCACCTGCAGAAGGTCGGTGTTTCCCATTATCGTCCCCACCAGCTCCAACCAACCTTTCGTAACGTTGCGCCTACCACAGCCTGCCAAACACCCTGTGCTCACACGAAAACAACGCAAGGAGCTCGTGAGGAGATGTATCAATCCTCTGGGCTCGGAAGACGTTCACGCGCCCTCCGCCTGGTTCAACTTCGTCCCTGTATCCTTGGTGAATCGAGACAATTTTGTGGAGTGGCTGTACTGGGCGATCTTCTCTTCGACTCCCGAAGACGGCGAAGAGTTTCTTTCGGAAGTAGAAGAGTATCTGGTGGAAATGGAGCAGCGCGATGGGACGAAACTTGTGCCAGGTCACAATCCGGGGATAAAGCCCATCCGTGTCACTCTCGATCCAGTCCGCACGACCCATAGACCTTTGATTTGGTATCTGGTGAGCACACATCTCTCGGATCGCGGGAAACGGTGCACCTCTCACGATTTACTTGACAGCTTATCGCTTTTATAGACACACTTTCTTTCTTGGCCCTCACCCCGCTTGGTTTCAAACATCACAGCTCGGGAAGCATCTTTCACGTATTTCCTCCACGACCGCTCACCATGTTTTCCAATTGTTCACCCGTCCCTCTGCCGTACTGGTACCGCCCACACCGTTCGAGGACGAAGTCTCCTGTTTTATTCCTACACGGCATAGGGGTACCCCCAATTGTTCTGTAGTTCGGAGGGTGACTGACACATGCATTCGCAGATTGGGTTACTGCCCTACCTTCCCTTTATCTGGGAACTCTCCAAAGAAGATCCCGACCTGGGTATCATTGTCTTAGAGGTATTGTCGTCCATTCCCGCGTGCTCCCCCCGATTTTAAAACCGCTCACTAGATACTCCCAATATCCAATCGGATAACTCGCCCCCCTCTCGATCGAGAGACTGCCTGTCTCTCCATTTCTCAAATTCTCGCTACGCACAACTTCGACCAGGTTGTTGTCGTTGCCCACTCGTTCGGCACCGCCATCGCTTCTTATATGCTGCAAGACCCAACACTGTCACAAAAAGTCACTGCCACTCTCCTCGTCGACCCAATCACTTTCCTTCTGCACCACCCATCGGTCGCGTACAACTTTCTGTACCGAACTCCCAAACGTGCCAATGAATGGCAACTGTGGTATTTCGCCAGCCGCGACCCGGACATTGCGCGGACGCTGGGGAGGCACTTCTTCTGGAACGAGTGCATAATGTGGAAAGAGGATTTGGATGGAGGAAGAAGGGTCGCGGTGGTGTTGTCTGAGGAGGACCAGATTGTCAACGCGAAGGCGGTTAGGAAGTATTTGACGGGTGAGGAGAGTTTGAGGTGGGAGAGGGATGGATTGGAGGTGGTGTGGTATCCTGGCTTGGACCATGCGAAGGTTTGGGACACGAAGGAGAGGAGGGAGCCGATGTTGGAGATTGTCAGAAGGTTCAGTTCCTCTGCTGGGGGCACCCCCAACGGGTTTGCTGGTGGTTTGGACTAACTAACGGGGCCCGAAGCTTGATCCCCAACGATTCTGTAACTTGCGTTCTAGACTATACCACTTACCGTGTATTTATCGTCGGATACTTAACCCGCTTGGATTGAGTTGGGAGTGGAGTGGTCAAGCGCGAGCATAAAAACTCCTGCTGGGAAGACTAGGACTCAATAGCCCTCAGTGTAATCGCAAGTGTGGCAAATGTCCACCAAAAGAAAAACCGTGGGACTGTACATAACAAAGAGAGGGCTGTGCTGATGG
>Ga0307515_10007324_pt1 | contig 21837 bp, 27 predicted proteins | sample 17_EM_MG_FD_194513 | JGI IMG/M metagenome (GOLD analysis project Ga0307515, IMG submission 194513) | Populus trichocarpa ectomycorrhiza microbial communities from riparian zone in the Pacific Northwest, United States - 17_EM | ecosystem: Host-associated > Plants > Roots > Unclassified | place...
ACACAGCTGCACAATGGCCTCCTCCTGCACTGGAGTCAGGAGAGCGCTCTCAGGATGTGCTTCCTGGGCTGGCTTTGTGCCTCTTAGCCTTCTGGAAAGGGTGGTGAAGTCCACCTTGTAGTGTATTGCCGCTTTTCTGATGCTTGGAAATTTGCCACCCCTGTAGTCCCTTATAGCGTTCTGCATAGTATCTTCCTTTATCTGTAACTTCCTTGCTTTGACTCTAGGCATTGTGGTTGTGGGTGGAGGTTGTGGTTGTGGTTGCTGCCCCGCTTTTACTCCGAAGATGGTATGTTGTCAGGGTGTTGCATTGCCCGGTCGTGTTGCATGGCAGGGTAACCTACGTTATGGCTAATGCCTATAATCAAACCGAACTCGAATTCAAATCCAAAATCGCCAGTCCACGACTTTGTTTCTGATTATATAGTGTTCTACACACAGAATGTGCATAACTATGACCTCTTTGACCTCCAAGTCTCAGATGTATGATATTCCCAATATTGAGTGTGTTGACACGAGAAGATGATGGAGAAGAAGAGAAGATGATGAATTGTCTGTCTATCCAAAGAGAAGGAAAACTATGGACTTATATATGAAAGAGAGAAGGAAAACCCAATGCCGACAGCCAAAGCCGGAGCCCAATGCCGAGTATCATTGCCGAGCCGTCCTCCTTGCCATGGGGGCAGGCGAGGCCGACAGGGGCAAGCGAGGCCGACAGGGGCAAGTGAGGCCGATGGGGGCAAGCGAGGTTGGTGGGGGCAGGCGAGACCGGTGGGGGCAGGCAAGGCTGGAGCGGGCAGGCGAGGCCCACCGGGGCCGTAAGCCGCCGGGCCAAATCTCTTGTGAACACTCCCCCTTTGGCCCAAGGCTTTCCAGACAAATGAAATAAAGCCAAACAAACAAACGAAAGTCTAAGATTCTCGTGTTAGGGGTTCTCCCCAAACAGCGATAATGGTACTTGCAACAGCTGTATGAATACTTGTCACGGAGTTACTCTCGGTCTAGTCAGATGATATGCATAACACCTATTCATGGCATGCATGAGATCAGTCTTATGTCCTTTAGCAGGGATACATAAGAATCGCACGTCGATTGCATAAGCAAGTCTGTTTGCCTAGCGGATTCATTGAAAGAATACATACTACGGTAATTCTTATTTGATGATGCAACAATGGTCCCAGATCGAAGGGAGGTAACTCCTGCCGAGCGCATTGTTTTCAACCACGTTCATATCTCAGATACTCGCGGGATTATTTGATTGGACTGGAGAATACTCTGACACACAAACGCAGCAGTTCATACTCAATATGCAACTAAGCGGGACCCATGACTTATTGCCGCAGGCGATGAGGGTGTTCATGGTACTCTCCAGTCAAAGAGAATAGTCTCGACCTAAGCATGACGTAACTGAGGGAATCATGACGTTGGCTTACGATATGAGGCCTGAAGCAACCCTGCTCATTGGTTTCAGGTAGTATGCATTGTAAAGTAAGACTCGTATTCAATACGAGCTTACGCGTCAAGTTCCACATTGGCATAGTATTGGTTGGTCGCCGATTAAATCTATGACGCAAGCCAAATAGCCTTTCAAGGTGAGGCATCAATTTGCGATAAGCGCTGCCAACTAATTTGTTGGCGGACGTACCAACTACTGTTGCGAACGGGTAGTAAGATGTCTAAATTAAAAGATCACGAACGCAATGTATGACATGATATCATGCGACGGATGGCCTGATTCTCATCAGGAGCGTAACGCTTTGAAACCACATTGCATGAACACAATAACCAATTGGGAAGCGTGGCACTTATCACCGGGCGCATCCTATGACGCGACTGCAATACCGCTATCAGGATACTTGTAGTAATAACATCGAAGTACGGGTGTACAAACCCACCAAGACGTCTATATAAGAGAAGGTGTTGTTCCGTTGATTGAGAGAAACAAGACAGCATCCAACAAGTCAACATTCAGAACACCGAAGAAGACCTTAAAATATTATTAAGAATTCTATCTATTTAACTATTTAAAATTTCCTCCCAAGAACTTTTATCCACTCGTGACTACGCATTTTATGCCTGGACACAGATACACACAATCCGAGTAAGCACTGCATCAAGTTGTCGAATCATTCTGCAACCTTCTCTACAGTTTGGAAGAGCAGCATTTAACCCACATATATCGAGTGGTGTTACGCTTCTGCGAACTGGAGAATATCGAATACCTTGTGCTGAGATCTCCTCGCACCGGCTTGTCATCCTTCGAGGAGTTTTCCGTGGATTAGTTATTCAGCGAAGGAACGATGTTTACATTTATCGAGGAGAAGGTCTTTGGTACAGTTATAGATTGGTCGCTCTTGCTTTTCAGGTGCAAGAGGTTGAGTCTTAGGATAAGACGAGGAAAGAAACAGTTTCTTAGATAGGCGGTAGTACTTAATTCAATAAACGTTGAATTGATTATTGGGACTAAAAACCCCTGTAACAGTATAATATTTTAAGTACTCTACGCTGTATCTGAAGACAAGGATATATGACTGAGGAACAGTTACGAATATACCGGATATTCTATAATACAGGGGCGTACCTGTATCGACTACCGACCGATCCACACCTATATTGAATCCTTACGCCACAACCTCAAACAATTGTTATACATGAGTTCGGAGTGCACGGATTGTGAGGATCATTTTTGCTGCATTTATTTGGGACACGGAACTTGCCCAATACATTGCTCAAGACAGAATTGTTTTTGCGCTCGCTGCCAGCTATACCATACTGAGGAAATCTGTCCAGCAGTTTATTGTCAACGCTGCGACTTTTTATCCGAGTGCTACAATTACAACCACATAGGCAGAATCGCAAACAGATATTCTTACGTTTTGGAATGGTTCTGTCAAGAACATTGTCCAACACCGAATTGTCCACATAGGGAAGAGACTACGGTGGAAGTACCAATACCAGCAACTACGAACCCATAGTACGGAAGAGTATTGTAAAATGTCCATCCCAAGGAGAAGATTGACTTCTACGAGCAAGGCGCTGTTACCAGTGAGCTCCAGAATAGAGAAACCCCGATCCCCGGCCCAGCCAGAATTCCCACAATGGGTCCAGAACTGTCAGAACCGCCTAGAGGAAGCACGGAGAGAATACTTACTACTGAAAACCCACGAAGAACCAGAACAGGCCGAAGAGGGTCAAGGAGAAGTGGTAATGTTAGAAGCGAGCACCGACTTAGTGCAAAATCGATTGTCGGAACTCGCGCAGCAAGTCATGCATGTTATACAAGCATGCAACTAAGAAAAAGAAATCATAGAAGATGATTTGGAATCTGTTAAAAACAATATTCAGATACTCGAGACTAGGATACAAACTGAAAGACAAAGAATTGATTCTGATGAATCGGGAGTATCTTCTCAAACGGAAATGCAACAAGCAATGTTGAAGGAATTGAGATTTGGAATTCATATTTTGCAATCTCAGGATAATCAGATTGTTAATGAAGCAAGCCAGTTGTTTCAAGGAATGAAAACCGAAATGGAAGCCATGAGCAAGAGGATTACGGCAAATTCCATTCAGTTATTGGCAAACCAAAAAAAAAATAAACAGATTCAGGACGATATACAAGGGCTAACGTTAGGAATGGAATCAGTTAATAAAGCCTTATCAATCATGAGGGATTCCTTGAAAGATAGTCCTTCGAAACAGGAATTACGGAATCATGCGTTGTTAATCGACGAACAAACCATGAAAATCCAGGAAGTGAATACTGGATTATCTACGGCGATGGAAGGATGTAAGGTGTCCGAGTCATCTTGAGTTAATTTTCGACAGGAAGTGCCTAGGGTTACTCAGTTTGCACAAGCAGGACCATCTATGACTGTGCATCCAGAGCGACTATGGTATTTAGGCAGTGACGCCTCTAGTCTAAGGGATACTGAGAGTGAGGTCTCTTTGTTAGGAAGAATGAGAGGTGGAGCAGGCGATGGAGCATCTGGAGGAGCAGGGGATCCCCCACCTCCAGGATCGGGACCACCTTCTGATCATGGCAATAACAACAATAACAACAACAACAATAATAACAATAATAATGGGTTAAGCAGAAGACAAAGAAGAATCCAGGATCTTCAGTATGTGAAACCAATAAAGATTAAGGAACCAAGGTGTTTTGAAGGAAAGATAGGAGATGACTTTGAAACCTGGTGGTTGATGATGGAAGTCTACATCCAAGATCAACCTGAGAAATTGCCAAATGATAAACGCACCATCGATTGGATTGGTTCCTTGATTGATTAATATGCTGCGGCCTGGCATGTTCAATCAATCAAAGGCACTGTATCCGGGAAACATCCAAAATCTATTATGGGATATGTTCAAGCGTTGAAGTTACGCTTCGAAGATAGAGACGATAAGGATGAGGCTGATGCATCACTCAAAAAAGTACGGTATGATGGATGTATTAGGGATATGTTCACCAAAATACAGATGTTCAATGATAGGGCCTTAGTTTCTGGAGCTGCCCTTAAAAAGATAATATTGGATCGGTTACCGCATAAGATTCTCGAACAAATGCATACAATCGACTTAACCGGAAAAACAGACAATGAACTCATTACCATTATTACGAATGCAGGTCGAACTGCAGAAAAATGGGATGAGGCTAGAATGAATTTAGAATTAAAAAAGCCTGTTTCCGAAGTCAGAGAAGAAGTACAACAAACCTTTCAGTTTCGAAAGGAAACTCGGTCTGATGAACCCAAGATGTTTATAAATGGATTCCAGGGTTGACCGAGTAAGGATCAGTCAAACCAGGGGTTTAAAGGAAATGGAAAGTCCAAAAAGACATAGTCCGAACAGACAGAAGGAATCGAGAAGTCCGAGTTAGACCGAAAAAAGGCAGCAGGAGAGTGCCAGAGGTGTGCATCAGCAAAAAACATTTCCGTCCGGGCGGAATGGCTCCGTCAGAGTCGACGCGCACCGTCAGAGCCGTCAGAGACACCCCGGTGGCGGATTACTGCACGCCCGGCGTCAATACCACGTGTCGCGTTGAATATCGCCCTCCGATCGCCGTTTCACCGTTTCTTCTCGCTCTGTCAGTCGATACGAAATACACACTCTATCTTTCCCATCTTTTGATCTCACTCGCTCTTTCCACGATTTCGTGGATCCACGCAATTCCGTGGATTATTACAGCCGGGTAGTATCATATCTTCTCACCATCATCCTACACTCCTCGAGCCAGGTTGACTCTTGATCATGGCATGGACAGATAGAGAGGGATGACTTAACTTCGTGTTCTTAGGTGATGGTAGAGGAGATGGGACAAATCATCATGAGAAACTGGGACTTGAGAGAATTTCGTGTGCGAGTCAATTTACCATCCCCGATACGGCAGGTACGAGTCCCGATCCTGCGTGTAATAACACCGATACGAGGTCTTCCCAACCCAATCAACCAAGTCGTACCCCTGATTTCTCATATCCGCTTGTATCCTCCACATCGTTCTCATCTTCATCCCCCATCTCTCTCTTTCTCATCCACATCTCAACCATCATCGCAGAACACAATGTTAAGTCATCCCTCTGTATCTCTCCATGGCATGATCACGAGTTGACACCGAGTACAGCATATACCGAGTACAGCATACACTGAGTACAGCACTCAAAGATTGTTTGTCTTCCCTTCATTCTCATGATTATGAGTTGACCCCTGAATGTAGCTTCAGCTTCCGGCGTGGCTCCATACACGATCGACCGCCATCAGCCAGCTCTCCATAAGAGCTCAAAGGCAAAGTCACCTTGTCACATTCCCACGGTTGCGAGTTAACTAACGGATGAAATACCGTCTCAGTAACCGGCGCGCCATCCATCGACCGCCTCCAAGTACTCGTCCAAACTCGCTCGATCACGGCCTCCAAGTGCATCTCCAAACTCGCTCAATCACAGCCTCCAAGTGTATCTCCAAACTCGCACGATTACGGCCTCCAAGTTCGCACGATCATGGCCTCCAAGTGCATATCCAAAGTCGCTCGATCTCTGCCGCCAAGTACATCGTTAATGAGCGACGGCGGGTGTATGGAGATACAGGGGTAACGGAGGTGGACGTTCACTCGATTGTCATCTTCCGGCGCACCTTGAATTGCTGACAATCACCGTGTGCTGCCAGTCCAGATATACCGTGTGTTGATAGGTAGCATAGATAAATAGATGAGAATCAAAACTGAATGCATAAGTTTTGAAAATCGTTGAACGATAAGTAGTAGCTATGATTTCCAGGCGCACCAGCAGCATTCGCAAAGAAGCGGCGGCCGGAGAAAGGCATAAACATCGCCAGGCGTTGTGTAAACGGCTTCAGCATAACTGCAGCCACTGCGAAGCGTGTAACACACGTGTCGTTCTGATGTGCGTATACGTCACCAAAAAGTAAAGGAGGTATGTGTGCAACGCGACCCGTCGCCGGGGCGACGGGTAGTCTGTAATTCTCCGTCAAAGGGTAGGAGGTTCGCTCAGAGCCATCAGAGCCATCTGGAACACCCGGGTGTTTCTGATGGAAACTAGGGTCGTTGCTGATGTGCTTGGCCTGGAGATAGGAAAGGACCCCATAAAACTATGGATTGTTTTAGATGGGCAAAGAAGGAAACTGGAACAGCACCGTTCCCGAAGGCTAAAGAGTATCAAAAGGTCAAGATTGGAGCGTATGATCAGGAATCGGAAGTGGATCTGTATACTACAGATAATGATTCTGAGGATTTTAGTGACTCAGGAGATAGAGAGATCTCTGAGGATGAGCAAGAAGATCAGGTCCGTTTTGAAGAAGAACAGGAAGAAGGAGATGACTCTTCTGAAGAAAAGCAGGAAGAAGGAAACGAAGAAGTAGAAAGGAATTGGTGGGATTCGCACAGCGAGCCCGAAGAATTGTCAGGAAGCAACATTAAGCTTTATAGGTCGAAATTAATGTTTTACACACCAACTATGTTGGAAGACCTCGTTTTCTTTGTTTTATTTTTCCTCTGAGGATGGCTGGAAAGCCGAAACCGCCAGTCAGTAAGGAAATAATATACCACCTTATACACCAGAAACAATATGTCAACATCCTCATTCAACCCGTTGTGGCCGTGCTATTGTCGAAAGGATAGCAATAATGTAATGCAAAGCAGAACGGTTACTTAACCATACAGTTCCAAAACCAAATACTTCTACGGATTTTGTGTTTTATGAACCATCAAGGAAAAACAAGAAAATTCAACAAATATCCGCTACGAAAATAGGCAAGCGACCTATTTATCAAAATTTTCTTGATTTTAATGGTCAATACTTTCCATTAGGATGTATGCTCGATCTTGGAAGCACGTCGTTTGTCATTTCACCGGAAGCCGCGAAGGCTTTTAAGATTCCAGTTGTTAGGAGAATCAAGAAAGTTATATCCAAAGATGGTACTGGACAAGAGATTAAGACCGAACGGTTGTTTACAATTCCTTTGGGATTATCATTTGGGAATCATTGTTCTTGTGATGAGAAAGATCATGCTTTTGAAGGAATCAAGACTTCGGCGGATTATGATTGTTTGATACCGGCTTGGTACCTTGAAAAGCATAAGGCTCGAGGAACGACAACTTCGCATTTGCACTTTCCACATTGCACCAGAGATTGTTATGGACATGGGAAATTACACCCGGAATATTCAATTACTTACGATAAAAGGGTAGCATTGAATAAGGACGCAATTCACATATGAGCGTTGGTTCAGATTGAATCTTCAATGCTGGAAAAGTTACCAAAGTGTTATCATAAGTACTTGTTACTTTTTGATCCGGAACATGCGGAAAAGTTGCCAGACATTAGAGGATGCGATCATAAGATTGAATTTATAACATCCGAAGATAAACCGCGAATGGGACCAATCTATCAGTTATCACAAGCAGAAGAGAAAATTCTTGTGGAATATTTGGAAAAAATGATTATGGAAAAGGAAATTAGACCATCTAGCGGTTCGGTCGGAAGCCCTATTTTATTCATAACAAAACCAAACGGAAAGGGGTTAAGGTTATGTGTTGACTACCGACACCTTAACGATCATATGAACCAAGATAAAACACCCTTGCCAATAATGGACGAACTATCTCAAAAAATTTGAGAAGCCGATTTCATTACAAAGATTGATATGAAGGCCGGCTTTCTTTTAATAAGAATGGCATTGGGACATGAAAAATTTACGGCATTTAGAACTTGTTTCTGATTATACGAATATATGGTAATGCCTTTCGGACTTACAAATGCACCAGCTACTTTTCCACAAGATATCAACCGAATACTCAGACCGCTACTCGGTATGGAACTAGTAATTAATACTAGAGAGGAAATTGATAAAGATGGAGGAATGGTAGTAGTAGCCTACATCGATGATATATCAATAGCTACAAAAGGATCAATCAATAAACATCATACTCAAGTGGGGCAAGTTTTCCAGCTACTTATGGATAATAGTATGTGTGTTGAGATCGATAAGTGCATTTTCGACGCACAGGAAGTTCCATTTTTAGGATTTATGGTCAGCGGAAAAGGAGATAGGATGGATCCAGATTAGGCGAAATCCAATGTTGATTGGCCAAGACCTACAAATAAAAAGGAAGTTCAACAAATCTTAGGATTATGGAACTTTTATTGAAGATTTGTTCCAGGATATGCGGAGATAGTATGTCCTATTACCGATCTGTTAAGGGGACCAGGTACAATTATTGAATGGGGGAAACCGCAAGAGGCAGCTTTCCTAAAGATAGTTGTACTCTTTACCTTAGGAAAAACACCGATTTTACGACATTACGATTCTAATAAACCTGCATTAGTCGAGACAGATGCATTGGATTTTGCGAATATGGGCATTCTGTCGCAAAAGTTTGAGGATGGAAAGCTACATCCAGTAAGCTTTATTTCAAGAAAACTATCTCCTGCCGACTTCAGTTACGACGTTTACGATAAGGAAATATTAGCGGTGGTATATTCTCGTAAGAAATGCAGATATTTTCTGCAAGGAGCAACCCACAAGACGATAGTATATTCAGATCATCAAAATCTGACTTACTTCAAGACCGCGGTATCCTTGAATAGGAGACAAGCCAGATGGGCTGAAGATCTTGTTAGTTTTAACTTTGATCTTTATTACCGAAAAGGTTCTGCAAATCAAACAGCAGATATACCTTCTAGGTGCCCGGCGTTCACCTCTGGAGAATGGGGTATGACAGCGGTTGGAAATGAGTTGCTATTAAAGAAAGAACAATGGCTGGTAATAGGAGATATGTAGTTGGACAATAATAGCTACAAAGCAATAAGCATCGGAGCATTGGACATCGGTCAATTGTTACCAGAGGCAAAGGAAAAAATTATGGAAAAAGCGTTGCTAGACGACAGTTACAGGTCAATTTGCAAACAACTCAGTTCAGGAAATAATACCGATAAGCATTATGAACTGGTGGATGATATTTTATGTTGGAAGAAAAGAATTTATGCACCGAAGGAATTACAACAGAGAACAATGCAGTCCGAACATGATTCGAAGGTAGCAGGACATTTTGGAAGAGAAAGAACTATGGAATTAATTTCGAGAAACTTCTACTAGCCAAATATGGAGACGGATATACGGAGGTATTGCAACGAGTGTGATAATTGCCAGAGAACGAAGAGCCCTCGACATGCTAAGCACGGGTTGTTACATCTCTTGGAAATGGCTTGCACACCATGGACGCACATTAGTACAGATTTTATAACCGACCTCCCAGAATCTGAAGGAGCTACGATGATACTAGTGGTAGTGGACAGGTTTACTTAGATGGCCCATTTCATACCAATAAAGAAGAAAGATTCTCCCACGGTGGCCAGAGCGTATTTGGAAAATGTTTGGAAATATCATGGGTTTCTGGAAGATGTGGTTTCAGACAGAGATGGAACTCTGACAGGACAGTATTTTACGGATTTATACGACTACCTCGGAATTAAGAAAAGCATGAGCACAGCATTCCACCCGGAGTCTGATGGACAAACCGAACACATAAATCAGGTCATTGAAAGTTATCTTCGATCCTACTGCAACTACGAACAGAATGATTGGGCTTCAATGTTAGATATGGCATAGTATGCCTATAATAATTCTAAACATTCATCAACGAAGATTTCACCTGTTTATGCAAATTACGGTTTCGAACCTAGGACTAGCCGGCCTACTGATATTGAGTTTCGGAATCCGGTATCAGAAATGTGCAGGCATTATAAGAATGCAGTACATAAGAAGTTATCGGAACAGCTCGCAGTGTCTATCGAAGCTATGAGAAAAAATTACGATAAGAGAAGAAAGGATATCGAACCATTTAAACCAGGAGATTTGGTTATGTTAAACGGAAAGAATATCCGAGCAAAACATGGATGTAAAAAGTTGGAAGATAAAATGTACGGACCTTTCGAAGTTTTAGCACCGGCAAGAGACGGCAGGAACTGTTCGTTGAAGCTACCGGATTCGTGGAGGATAAACCCAAACTTCAACATATCCTTGCTGGAAAGATATCAAGGAACAGATCCGAAGAACCAAGTTATCGAGATAGAGGCCTACGATGCAGGCTGGGAAATGGAATCAATAATCTCAAGCGGACCATCCCACGACGATGCGAAAAAACATGGTTAGTTGGTTAAGTGGGAAGGTTATTCGCACGATGAAAATACATAGGAGAATTATGAGAAAGTGGCAGAGAATGCTAAAGAATTGTTAGGAGAGTATTACAGAAGAAACCCGACAATTGCAAGAGACGGACGTTACGCTAAGAAAAAGAAATGATTTTGTTATTTTTGATTTTTTATTTATTTTTGATTTTGAGTTACAACAATTGAGGAACTGTGGTTTATTATGAAGGAGCACCATTGCGGTCACCGGTTCTAGAGAAGGGGGTGATGTTAGTGGTTCTCCCCAAACAGCGATAATGGTACTTGCAACAGCTATATGAATACTTGTCCCTGAGTTACTCTCGGTCTAGTCAGATGATATGCATAACACCTATTCATGGCATGCATAAGATCAGTCTTATGTCCTTTAGCGGGGATACATAAGAATCGCGCGTCGATTGGATAAGCAGGTTTGTTTGCTTAGCGGATTCATTGAAAGAATACATACTACGGTAATTCTTATTTGATGATGCAACAATGGTGCCAGATCGAAGGGAGGTAACTCCTGCCGAGCGCATTGTTTTCAACCACGTTCATATCTCAGATACTAGTGGGATTGTTTGATTGGACTGGAGAATACTCCGACAGACAAACACAGCAGTTGATTGTCAATATGCAAGTAAGCGGGACCCATGACTTATTGCCGCAGGCGATATGGGTGATCATGGTACTCTCAGGTCAAAGAGAACCGTCTCGACCTAAGCATGATGTAACTGAGGGAATTATGACGTTGGCTTAAGATATGAGGCCTGAAGCAACCCTGCTCATTGGTTTGAGTTAGTATGCTTTGCAACGTAAGACTCGTAATCAATAAGAGCGTACGCGGCAAGTTCCACGTTGGCATAGTATTGGTTGGTCGCCGATTAAATCTATGACGCAAGCCAAATAGTCTTTAAAGGTGAGGCATAAATTTGCGATAAGCGCTGCAAACTAATTTGTTGGCGGACGTACCAACTACTGTTGCGAACGGGTAGTAAGATGTCTAAATTAGAAGATGATGAACGCAACATATGACAGGATATCATGCGATGGATGGCCTGATTCTGATCAGCAGCGTAATGCTTTGAAACCACATTGCATGACCACGATGACCAATTGGGTAGCGTGGCACTTACCACCGGGCGCATTCTAAGACGCGACCGCAATAACGCTATCAGAATACTTGTAGTAATAGCGTCGAAGTACGCGTATACAAACCCACGAAGATGTCTATATAAGAGAAGGTGTTGTTCCGTTGATTGAGAGAAACAAGACAGCATCCAACAAGTCAACATTCAGAACACCGAAGAAGACCTTAAACTATTATTAAGAATTCTATCTATTTAACTATTTAAAATTTCCTCCCAAGAACTTTTATCCACTCGTGACTACGCATTTTATGCCTGGACACAGATACACACAATCCGAGTATGCACTGCATCAAGTTGTCGAATCATTCGGCAACCTTCTCGACAGTTTGGAAGAGCAGCGTTTAACCCACACATATGGAGTGGTGTTACGCTTCTGCGAACTCGAGAATATCGATTACCTGGTGCTGAGATACCTTCGCACCGGCTTGTTAACCTTCCAGGAGTTTTCCGACGATTAGTTATTCAGCGAAGGAACGCTGTTTACATTTATCGGGGAGACGGTCTTTGGTACCGTTATAGATTGGTCGCTCTTGCTTCACAGGTGCAAGAGGTTGAGTCTTAGGATAAGACGAGGAAAGAAAGAGTTTCTTAGATAGGCGGTTGTACTTAATTCAATAAATGTTGTATTGATTATTGGGATTAAGAACCCCCGTAACACCTCCTCCATGTTCCAAATCCAAAGAAAATCCAAGCATACAGTGTAAATCCAAATACACAACCTGAAACAAAGCAAATCCAAATGTCCTGCCCATGATCCTATCCGAGTCCAATCTCCTCCACAAATTCGCCGAGTTTAACTCCCCCGAGGGCCATAGTGGGAGCATCTGCCACCATCTTCGTACCTGCCACGTGCTTGATCTCGACTTGGCCTTTGGCAATAGCTTCATGGATTGAGTGGTACTGGAGTCGTATGTGCCGGCTGTCAGATAGGAAGTTGCCCGAGTTGAGAGTCGTAACGAAGTTTAGGCCATCATTGAGAATACGCCTGGTGATATCTTTGCTCACAATTCCGATCTCAGAGGTGAGATCATGGAGCCAGTAGATCTGCACTTTGCCGTATGCTGTGGCAATCATCTCTGCTTGCATTGTCGATTGGGCTACTACGCTCTGCTGCTTCGACTTCACAATGATGAGGGTTCTGGCGGCGTAGACGACGATTCCCGAGGTGGACTTGCTCGTGTCTGCTCCTCCCCCCAAGTCTGCATCGGCGTAGCACAAGATTCACTGACAGTCATGCTCGAGGCTTGAGTCATGCCCAAGGCGTGGGTGATAGATAGTTAATTTGTAGTCGGACGTGCCTCGTAGATATCGAAGCAGGGGTCTGACCGCTTCCCAATGGAGAGTCGAAGGCTAGGTGGCATGTCTGCCTAAGACTGAGGTTGCATAGGTGATATCGGGACGAGTACCGAGAGCGGCATAAAGTATCGAACTAATGGGTTTCTGGTACGTTCTAGCCTCGAAGGGCTGCTCTCCAAGCTCAAGCTGTATGGCATGGGGTTTGTAGCCAATCTCCATCGGAGTTGTGCGCTTCCGGCAGTCGGTCATCTCACATCACGCAAGAACTCGGTTGATGTAGCCAATCTGATCGATGGCAATTGATCGTTTGCTGCGATCTCGAGTGACTGTCATGCCGAGGTATTGGATGGTGTCAGGCACAGGGACTTGGCCAGCGGCGTTGAATCGATCGTACAGTCGAGATGCAATGGAGGCAACAAGTACTGATTTCCCAATAATCATGATATCGTCGACACAGACTGGGATCAAGACGCCTTTTGCTTCGCCGAGATTGCCACCGAAGAAGAGACTGGGAGCTGCAATTGACGCTTGGAGATTGAAATCGTCAACTATAAAGTCAAAGAATTCTTCATAGTACTCCCGATTCGCTTGCTTGATGCCGTACAAAGTTCTATTCAGCTTGATGAGGTGTCTGGTGCGGCCATATGGATCGGGCCATTCGCCATCAGGGAGGGGCATATAGAGAGTCTCATGCAGAGGGCAGCCGAGGAAGGCAGTCGGGATGTCGAGGATGGCAATCTCAAGGTCATGCTTGCCTGCAAGGCCGAGGGGAAGCCGAATCGAGGCCGAATCAATGACTGGAGAGGTGATGTCATTATAGTCGCCAGGCTTTTGGAGATCGCCACGGCCTAAAAGTCGTACTTTCCATTTGTCAATTGTCCCATTGGCCATTACCTTTCTTCCCATAACCCAACGGCTTCCAATCATACTAGCACCTTCTGGGACCCTGTCAACGAAAGTGAAAACTTCATGACTTTCCATTGATGCCATTTCCTTGCCAATGGCGTCTTTCCATCGCTCAGCGTCCTCTGCATGCAATGCTGCCAGGTATGTCTTTGGACCTTGCTCGATCATCATGGCTATGTTGACATTGGCTGCAGTTCTTCCGCTCTTTCTAGGCTTTGGAGGCGGTATCTCTGGAGGTGGTATCTCTGGAGGTGGTGTGAGATCATCATCCGAGTCGTCTATTGGATTGATCGCACGAGGCAATGCAGTTGCTTTCGGAGGCTGCACTTTGGCTTTCGGGGACTGTATCACGACATTAGGAGGCTCTTCAATTTCCGAATCCTTATCCTGTTCGGCTGGTTTGAAGGCGATCTTTGTAGGCTTAGTCTTTAGTAACTGGTGATATAGGGTAGACTCATCAAATTTGACATCTCGGGCTGTGAATACTTGGCCCAAATTGACATCCATAACTCGGTACTGTGTCGATGTCTCTGCCGAGTAGCCGAGGAGCACACACTTGTAGGCGTGGTTGTCAAGCTTCTTCCTGAGGTCGCCATGGATCCGTCCAAATGCTAGGCAGCCGAAGGTTCGAAGATGGGAGATATCGGGCTTCTTGCGCGTCCAGCTTTCAAAAGGCGTCGAACTGGGGAGAGCTCGGGATGGTGGTCGATTCCTGATGTAAACTGCTGTGGATACAGCTTCGGCCCAGAGCTTGTTCGGCGTCCCAGCATGCTTCAGCATTCACCGCGTCGGGTCTGGCACTGTGCGATTGCATCTCTCCGAAATGCCATTCTGCTGCTGTGAGTATGGGGCTGATACTTCTCTGGTGATGCCTTCCTCTGCCAAGTACACAAGAAACTTCTCACAACTAGCATACTCGCTTCCCCCATCAACTCTAATTTGACAGATATTCGACTTTGGGTGCTGCTTCTCCACTTTCGCCACATACTCCTTGAACTTCGCTGGAGCCTCAGATTTGGCTTCCATAAAGTAGACCTCGGTGTATCTCGAGTGGTCGTCGGGAAACATAATTATATCTCGGTAGCCGCACATCGTCTGGGTCTGCATTGGCCCAATCACATCGGAGTGAATCGATTCAAGTTGTCGAGTCTTTGCCTTATCCTCCGAACACAAGGGCTGGAAAGGCTTCCGGAACATCTTCCCCATGATACATTCCTCACAAAGGCATGTCAATGGGCTCTGAGCATGCAATTGGATACCTCTGACTGTATTCGGGAGCCGCTTGATAGCTGGCAAGGAGAGATGGCCGAGGCGACCATGCCAAACAAGGATAACCTTATCATCAACCGCGGGCTGAATGTTGGAATAGGGCTCGGAGATCGCGGGAATGGAGATCACGGGAACGGAGGTCGGAGCGGTGCTCGGTGGTTCATCTACTGCCACCGAGGTTTTCGAGACTGAGGCCGAGGTTGTAGATGCTCTCAGGACGAATAGACTGTTGATGAGCGGTGCTTCATAGAGGAGGACTGACCCAACGCTCGCCGAGGCTCCATTGAGTATGAAATCGAAGTTGACTCCTTTCCGCATTAACTGGATGATACTGAGGAGGTTATTGATGCCGCAGGCAGGCACATAAAGGAGATGTTGCAGGACGATCTTCGCGGGCTTTGCATCTGGCCTGTCGACATATAACGTATTGGTTGCAGAGCCTTCGGCATCGACAAAGCTGTTGTTTGCGGTCTTGACCTGGTGCTCCCCCTTTGCCATGGAGTGAAAGGTCTCAAAGAGGTGACGATTGCCGGTGACGTGATTTGTCGCTCTGGTGTCAATAATCCAATAATCGGCAGATCGATTTGCCAATGCCACATTCACTCTGATCACAGAGTCTGTGTAAGGGCACGTACGCCAGCGTTCGGCCTCGTAGGCATACGGATCGTCATTATAGGAATACGGTTGCAAACGTGAATGCGAGTGATAGTAGGTGCAGATGTATAGTAAGATTATCGCTAGAGATCTAAGGGTCGTGGCGAGCCGACTATATAGAATGGCCGTTACCCGGCCCCGGGTCACGTGCCACTGTTACAGTATCCCCCTCTTTAGGCGCAGACCTCCTGGGCTGCATAAACTGTACAAGAGAAAAGGAAAGGAAAGAAAGCATTAAACAATCATGCCGCGTACGTACTCGTACAAACGCAAAAGTCCCGCTACCGATTGGCACAGTATGGTAGCCTGTCGGTGGATCCGGCACACGGGGAAACTCCACCTCCACTTGGCTGCGATCTGGAGGTGGTAAAAACCCGTGCCGACGCCATTTGTACCGGGCCGAGATCCAAAGAAGTAATGAAGTAGGAGAAGAGCAGAGAAGAGAGAAACAGAAGAAGGGAACACTCAATTGATCCCTTTTCCTCTGGTCCCGAGTTCCGAAACTCTATTGACCCATTTCCTCCGCTCCCAAGTCTCGGACCTCAATTCCTCCATATCTCCACTCCCACACTCATCCGGCATCCAACGTGCCATCCACTATCTCACTCGTGGCTCATATCTCGGCGTGGTTCTTGGTCGGAATCATCAGGGTGGTTGAGCTTCCGCTCATGACTTGGCATCGATGGGATCTTCCGCTGGCGGCATCGTTCGTAGCCATCGGTGATCATCAGTTGTATACGTCAATCATGTAGTCTCGTCTCCTTCGTTGACATCTAGCGAGTGAGCTTCTCTAACGATGGTTATACTTAACAATTTCAAGTGAACTTGCGCTCTGCCGAGCCTTCGTGCAGTGATGCGTACAATATCTCTCAGTCAGTAGTCATCGGTAAGTGGCGTTGAATTGGTAATCATCGTTCGATGTCCGCTTCTGTGACCATCCGGTCGACTTCATGGTTGCGCTGTTGATAGGCGGCTTCAGTAGAATCTTGGTCGACTTGTTGGTGTGTCTTGTTAGACTGGCTCTCGGTGGGCTTCGACTTGTCGGTAGGATTTGATCGTGTAGACACGGATATCGCCTTCTGAAAATTCGTGGCTCCGTCGACGACTTCATCATCATATCGATTGTTGATTGCCATCATAGCTAGGTTGCAGTGTAATTGTGATTCAGGATTGTAATCGTACTCTCTGTGATTTTACACGTAATTCGGTTCGGTTTTCGTTGTATAAAGTTGGGTCTCGGCAGAGACCATCGTCGGAATTGGCAGGGTAATATCGGTGAAATAGTCGATCATCACATGGCTCTCGTCTTGACTCTGGGCATTGATGTGAGCCTCCGCTCCGGGCGTCGTCATAGCCGTCGGTTTTCATATGTGACTCGCTGGTGGCCATTCGAGGGTGGTAGAATTGACGCCAATTGCATCGGGCGTGGGCGGTGTATCATTGATCCGTATCTAACACGTAAGCTTGACAGTAGGTGGTCATACTCACCATGATAGGAGCGCGCTTCTGCTCTCAGATATCCGCTTTGTACATTGCATTTGCAGATCTCGGCATCTCTTGATTCGTCATTTTGTAGGGTCCCGGTGGGCCGCTTCTCCGTGAAAGCCATTCGGATGGTGGCTCTGGTGCGTTCTTGGGGGGAATCTCTGTCACCATCTCGGTAGGCAGCTTCAGTATAATATTTGTTGGCTTATCGGTAGTCATTTGGTAGGCCTTGAGTATGGTCGTTTGGCATTCAGTTCGGTATGCTGTTCGGCGATAGTTTCTTGATCCTTCGGTACGCCATTCGGTAAACATCCCGGTAGGTGGCTTGGTACGGTATGGCTCCCGGTAATTCTCTCATTCGATCTCCATGTGAAGTCCTTGGCAGTGATATCCGTCGATGTGAGATCTCGGTGATTATCTCTTGGTAGTTATCTCGACTCTCTCTCATGGTGCCATTTGGTAGACTGTTCGGTACGCTCTGTGGTCATATTCGACCTCGTTCGGTAGCCCAATTCAGTGGTCATATTAGAGTTTTTCGGTATCTCGTTCGGAACTGTTTCGGTAGCCGTATTTGCGTTCATTCGGAATCGCGTGTGGAATGCTTTGGTAGCTATGTTGCACTCGTTCGGCATGGATCGGGCTCGTTTGACTTATCATCTCTCTCCGGTGTATTTGCAGGTATACTGGACGTCCGTCGTATGCTAGGTGAACTTATCGTCTCAGATCGCGGGGTGCGCTCTCTGGCTCTCCACCGGGTGTACTTGTTCATTCATCTGTAGGTGTGCTTGCCATCACTTGACTCGGTGCACTTATCGTCGTTCTCTGAGTCCGAGTCGATTTGTCTCTAGGTGCACTTGCTGCTGCTAGCCTTCTCAATTGGTGAATGTATCTCAAGGTGCTTTGTTCCTGCACATCCGGTACGGTAATTGTTTGCGGTAGGGTTGTTTGAGATTCCGGTACGGTCATCCCCCTCGTTTTGAAAGTCGTTGCTCCGCTGGCGACTAATCTCATACGGCTTCGTAGGGAATTTCGATTGGAAGGGCTTGATTCAGAAGTCGATTTGTAGTCATCAATTGTCATCGTAGGTGTGTAGCTCGGGATCGCCGAGTCCGAGTTGGGATCTCATTCGGGATTGTATTTTCGGTAATATAACTTCGTAACAAATTCGGCATTGTATTCGGTATTGTAATCTCTGCCATACGGCTGCTTGATGTGGCCTCTTGAATAGTAGTCGGGATTGTACTCGGTACGGCAAGGCCGCTGGTACATTTATCTGCATCTCAGCATTCATTTGCCAGTCTCGTAGATTGTCATCGAAAGTAAGTATATTATATAGGGTAGATAGTCACATAACTTCTTGTATATCGCCATAGTCAAATCGATTGATTGTCATCCGTCTCTGCGCATTGATGCATCTCCGGGATGTGCATATAGGCGCTCGTAAGTCCAATTCTCATAGTCTCACAGATAGCACTTTTCCTTGATAAAGTAGCCTTCCGCAGGACCGTAGTCTCTCATATCTGTCGGGGGTTATCCCATTCTGTGTTGGGTCCAGTAATTGAAACGTTCACTCTTTGAGTTCATCGTCGCTCGGCCTGTATGGCGTACTCGTGCCGGGGCTTCCAATTGTACTTCATAAGTCTTCAGCGCTCCTAAGTGCGCTCGCAATTGTCATTCGTCTGTCGGCATTATCTCCGAATTGCAGACTTGCATGGATTCGTACGAACTGCTCCATCTATGTTAGCCAAAGAATCAAAGAAAGGATGGAAGCGGTGGAAGGGAAATCCAGGAGGCCTTGTCATGAACGGTTCGCTCACAAGGAGCCAAGCCACGCCGTCCAGTCACTCCCTTCGTGTCTCGGCGAGCTGGTAGCAGTCATTCAGGATTCCCATGTGGACCCCCTTCTGCCGCAACTACCGCCGCTGCTCCATGCTCGCTCATTCAGCCTGCGAGGGTTACCACTTCTGCTGGCTCACGATGCCGCATCCATAGGTCCCTATACCGCAGCTCCCAGCAAACTGGTGCAAACCCCAGACCGTTGGGTGAATGCCATGATAACCGCCTTCTAGCTAGCAGTCATCATGCGGTCCCCGAGTTGGTTTCCCCGGGAGAGGTATGTCTTACAACGGTCCTGAAGCTTGATGCTTGTGGAGAAGGACTCCTCACCGCGTCTATCTCGGAAGCATTCCTCGCGCTACAGACATGATTCTGCTGCACGAAAGCATCCGAATATCAACTTGCTCTTGGGCAGTCCATACTGGAGGCTGCGAGAGAAGTGTATTGTGTGTTTGATGGTAAGACCGGCACAGTGACCGATCGACCATTACCGGGTTTGGGCCCTAAACCGCGGCAGTTCTGTACCACTTCATACATCGAGATGGGCACATCCAGCAGATCCATTCGTAAGTCTGAGTCCATTCCATATCACCATAAGGACTAGTAATGTATGCCGGTTAATAATAGTAATTTTGCTGGTATGTATATTGACTGAGTACCATGGAATGGGTCCCAGCATTGATGAAAACTCGTATTTTCCATATCTCATCGATTGATTGGATCCTCCAATTAGTTTCCTGAAAGTGGTGCCTCTGGAGGTGGTAGTCTCAAATCATAATGTCGTCTCTCCCGTAGCTAATATAGACAATCTTGGTTGCCTTTCTTGACTTTCTCACAGTCATAGCCGTGGTGCTTCCGGAAGTCCAGAGCTTATTCGGTCCGTCGGTAATAATGCTCATGTGCAGCCTCCGTTGCCGTTAATGTAATATTGCAGTCGAAAATCATCGATATGGTAGATGGGCATTGATTGTCCGTAATAATTGTGCTCTGAGAGGTCATCGTAGTCATCTTGGTAATCGTAGTCGGTCTGCCGAATTGTGTAGGCCTCGACGGTAAATGCACGTCTCGCTGCGCAATGTATCCCCGCTATAGTTCACTTCTATCAAGGGAATGCTTCTGATCGTAAAGTTACATCAATCGTAGGGTGTTATCTCCGTAAGTGCACTTCGCTCGTGCCAACGTTCGTGGCGGTAAGCGTGCTTCATTCGTCACCTGATCCTCTTCCGTAGGTATGCTTCTTCACTCGGGTAGTGTATCCGTAGGTATACATCGCTGTAGAATGGCTATGGCAGTGGGCTTCTGCGTGGTTGCTAGAGCTGTAAGTGTACACGCTAACTGAGATAGGTGCACTTCGCTCGAATAGAAGGTTAATAGTCGTAACTGTGCTGACTCGTAAATCGTCTCCAACTTCGCCTTTGATTCTCGATATGGTCGCATTCAGGGGTACAGTCACTCCGTCCATTGTAGGTGCTTGGACTGGTAATCATGCTCAATTGACTTGTAGGAATGGTGTTCGAACTCAATTAGATCAATCGTATTCGATTTCTCTCGTTGGCTGGGTCGGATAGTCGTGTTCTGTACTCGTGATCGTCGTCGCCATTGCCAGTGACGCGCTTTGTGCGCCAATTCGTCTCTGAACTCGACTCCGCTGCCGTCAGGTGGCTCATTTGAATGATGGATTGATTAGCGCGCTGTGCTTCGCAGGAATGATGCTTCAATATCTCGTTTGGAGGGCTGTATTCTCAATTGTTGACTTCGTGATGTCACGTGTCGGAAAAAGGGGTAAACTCGCGAAATCCCGTGAGCGAAACGTATCCGTTTACTGAAAAAGTGATAATAGTGTAAGGGCACGTACGCCAGCGTTCGGCCTCGTAGGCATACGGATCGTAATTATTGGAATACGGTTGCCAACGTGGATGCGGGTGATAGTAGGTGTAGATGTATAGTAAGATCATCGCTAGAGATCTAAGGCGCGTGGCGAGCCGACTATATAGAATGGCCGTTACCTAGCCGCGGGTCACGTGCCGCCATCACAGTCTGATGTAGAGTCGGAGACAGGGTCCGAATGTATGACCGAGACAGGGTCCGAATGTATGACCGAGACAGGGTCCGAATGTATGACCGAGAAGAGGAACGACTCTGACTTGGCAGCGGAGGTTGATGCGGTCGAAGCCAGGTTAGCGTCACTTTTAGATTTCTCATACGAGGCCCACTTATGCTTGCTCCTGCACTTCGCCTTGTTATGGCCCTTTACTCCACATCCATGGCATATGGCCTGGCTCTTCCAATCGTCGCCCTTCCTGTAACGGGCGGGGTCGGACGCAGGTGATGTGGATGTTGCAGGACTGAACTCGAAGTGCGTATCGAGAGGACAAGAATGAAAATATCTTTTCAAAATCGTACTATTGCTTGCTATACAAGAGAACGAGTAAAGAGAGAAGAAAAGGAAATCCTCCAACACAATCAACACTCTCTTTATATACAATTCATCTGCCACCCTCGAACCATTCTTCATGCTCCGATGTACCATCCGAATCTCATCCCATGATCTTACACACCACTCC
>Ga0307515_10007325_pt1 | contig 21836 bp, 1 predicted proteins | sample 17_EM_MG_FD_194513 | JGI IMG/M metagenome (GOLD analysis project Ga0307515, IMG submission 194513) | Populus trichocarpa ectomycorrhiza microbial communities from riparian zone in the Pacific Northwest, United States - 17_EM | ecosystem: Host-associated > Plants > Roots > Unclassified | place...
TTAAATGTTCTTGTACAGCTTCTTCTTTACTACCCCTAGAGATAGAAAAGAATGCAGAAATAGGGGGAGACCACGGTTTTTGCCAATCTAGAGAGATTCTCTCTATTTTCCAATTTTGAATTAGTTGTTGGACTCTAGAAGCTAGAGATAGTAGTTGAGTTTTTGGCTGTAGAAGGTGTCTTATAGTAGAGTTTCTATAAAGCTGCCCTCTTTTATTAGGGAAATCTAAACTAACCGTAAGACACTAGCCGCAAGGGCTAACCTTACCTACTAATAGGATATCTAGGCCCGTGACCTAGCCTTTACTTAAAAAGACGCCCACTGTAAAGCTAGAAAGAACTCTATACTAATAAAGATACTCTCCTAAAGCGCTATATTTAAAGAAGACTCTATATATAAAAGCGGGATAGATAGTAATATAGATAACGTCTAAATCGCGTAGATCTAACTAGTATAGAAAAGAACGCATTAATAGGATAAGGGATAACCTCTAAAAGATATAATAGGAGCTAAAAGGAGTAATAATAACACTAGTACCCTAGAAGTCTCTAAAGTTATATACGCCCCTATTATTATATAACCTCCCTACTATAGATATTGCCGTAATTAGCGCTATAGCGTTCCACTTTAATATATACTAAAAGGATAATAAAGTCTTTATAATAAGCCTATATAAGATTAACTAAATTATTAATAATAGGGAGGAAGAGCTAGCTAAGGAAACTGACAAGGAACTAGTTAAACGCTCCTTCCTACTATTTATACAAATTACAAGAATATATTCTTAAGGGCGGCTTTAGATAAGTTACCCCTCTACCAGATATATAATTATAAGATTTAATTAGAAGCTAATAACTTACTAGGTTATAGCCCCCTCTACTAATAATTAATAGGTAAGCTAAAAGTAATAAAGTAGTACTTAATTAATAACCTAGATAAATGGTTTATTAAGCTAAGTTAAGCCCCTTTTACTTCTCCTATCCTATTTATAAAAAAGCCTAATAGAGGCCTTTACTTTTATATTAACTACTAAAAGCTAAATACTATTACTTAAAAAGATTAGTATCCTATTCCTTTAATTAATAAAACCCTTATACGTCTAAGCTAGGTAAAAATCTTTACTAAATTTAATATCTGTTAAGCTTTCTACCAAATTAGGATAGACCCCGCATTTAAAGATTTAATAACGTTCTATACCCGCTATAGTTCCTATAAATATAAAGTTCTTCCTTTTAGACTAATAAACGGACTAGCTACGTACTAAAGGTATATAAATAACGTTCTTTTTAATTACCTAGACAAATTCTACACGGTATACTTAGACGACATTCTTATATACTTAGATAACAAACTTAAATATTAAGTTTATATTAAGAAGGTCCTAAAGAGACTACGGAACGCAGGCTTATAAGTTAATATTAAGAAATATAAGTTTAGGGTAAAATATATAAAGTACCTTGGGTTTATTATAACTATAGAAGGAATTAAGGTTAACCCTAAGAAGGTAGAGGTAATCCGTAACTAGAAGCCCCCTTATATAGTAAAAGGGATCCAGTCCTTCCTTAGGTTTTATAATTTCTATTACTAGTTTATCCGTAACTATAGAGTTATAGCGAGGCCTCTTGTTACGGAAGTAGGCACGAGCTGGAATATAATATACTAAACAGGGTAGTAATTAAAGAAGGCTACGTACGCGTAACTATGCGTGGTTAATATAAAGATATTTAGATGCAGAAATAGAATAGGTTAGGTATAGATATAAATAGGAGTTATAGGGGAACGTGTATAGGTGTCTTAGGATGAACATAAGTATAGGTTAAGAACGTTAAAGCGCGCAGAGACGTGAGAACGTATAAGTCCCGTAATAGTACCCCCCCCTTACTTCCGAGCTCCTGTAAGGCGTGTTATATATACTAAAAAAAACCCCCCCAAGGGGAAAAAAAATTTCGTTAGCCCTTCTCCGCCCTTCTACGTCCTCCGTTACACAGGCTTCTCCAGTTTAATCCTTCTATATTTAATTATTAGGCCACTAACTTATTAGGCCTAAAGTATAGCCTAGCTTCTATCGCTAGCTACACTCCTATCCTCACCGCTTAGAGACGTATTGCTAAAGCTTATAAGTCCCTTTCTTACTTTTAGCAGCTCTACGGCCTTCCCTTCCTATACTCCAGGTCCACCTAAAAAATTACCCCAATTTTTAGTCTAAAATAGGCGTTTTAGGCAGTATTTATTGGCCTAAACGGCAGTATAGTACGGTTAGTATAGTGTTCGTAGTTGTAGTAAGGCATATTCTTAGCAAGTTCTTATTAGTGCGGTGTAGTATTTATATTATAGGTAGGTTCTTATCAGTAGCAGTATAGCGCTAGCGTAGGTTCTATAGGCGAATTAGTATAGAGCTTATTAGTTCGTATAGCAGTACAATATAAGGCTTATCGGTTTAGGTAGCAGTACGGCTTAAAGCTTATTAGTTTAGATAGTAGTACGGTATTAGTAACGGGGTTAGTTTGTATATATATTGGCGTAAGGTCTTATTAATAGGTTTAGGTAGTAGTACAATACCAGTAACGGGGTCGTCTTATAGGCATATCGGCATAAGGCTTATTGGTTTAGGTAGGTAGCAGTATAATGCCAGCGATGGGGCGTCTCGTAGGCGTATCGGCACAAGGCTTGTTAGTTTAGGTAGTAGTATAATATAAGCGACGGGTTTAGGGGTCTAGGGAGCAAGGCTCTACCTAGTTATATTCGGCTCGTAGGCGTATTGGTATAAGGCTTGTCAGTTTAGGTAGCAGTATAATATAAGCAATAGGCGGCTTAAGACAGTCTAGATATTAGATACGAATAGCTTTAGCGGCGATAGTATAATACTAGCGACAGGTTTAGGCGGCTTAAGATAATTTATATATTAGATGTAGAGAGCTTCGACAGCAGGTTTAGACGGTAGTAGTATAGTGCTAGCGACGGGTCGTCTTATAGGCATATCGGCACGAGGCTTATTAGTTCGGGTAGTAGTATAATATAAGTGATAGGGTTTAGGGGTCTAGGGAGCAAAGCTCTACCTAGTTGTATTTAGGTCAGGTCGTAGGCTTATTGGTATAATAGGTTATTAGGTTTGTTTCGCAGGCGTAGTAGCATAAGGTCTTATTAGTACGTAAGGTAGTACGTATAGGTTAGTAGGATAGTAGTAAAATACCAGCTTTTGTGTTCGTGTTTGTTATATAATAGGATATAAGCTATTAGGTTAAATTAAGGGGTAGTAACGTACCTATTTGTAATTAATAGCAATAAGGTGTAAGCCATTAAGGTCGTAGGCGTATTGGCGCGATGTCTTGTTAGTAGATCTATATACAAATCGGCACAGAGAATTATTATACTAGTTTAGAACCCTAGCGTCCTAGTCTACCCATAGCTAGTAGCTCCTATATCTACCCCATAGGCGTAAAAAGGCATACTCCGCGACTAGTAGCCTATAGGCTCGCTAGGTATATTAAAAAGAGATCTAAATATAGTATTACGGAAGTAGGTATAAGCTAGAATATAATATACTAAATAGGGTAGTAATTAAAGAAGGCTACGTATACGTAACTATATATAGTTAATATAAAGATATTTAGATGCAGAAATAGAATAGGTTAGGTATAGATATAAATAGGGGTTATAGGGGAATATACGTAGGTGTTTTGGGACGAACGTAAGTATAGGTTAAGAACGTTAAAGCGCGCAAAGACGTAAGAACGTGTAAGTCCTATAATAGTACCCCCCCCTTACTTCCGAGCTCCTATAAGGCGTATTATATATACTAAAAAAAAAACCCTAAGGGGAAAAAAAATTTCGTTAGCCCTTCTCCGCCCTTTTACGTCCTCCGTTATACAGGCTTTTTCAGTTTAATCCTTTTATGTTTAATTATTAGGCCACTAACTTATTAGGCCTAAAGCATAGCCTAGCTTCTATCGCCAGCTACACTTCTATCCTCGCCGCTTAGAGACGCATTACTAAAGCTTATAAGTCCCTTTCTTACTTCTAGCAGCTCTACGGCCTTCCCTTTCTATACTCTAGGTCCCCCTAAAAAATTACCCTAATTTTTAGTCTAAAATAGGCGTTTTAGGCAGTATTTATCGGCCTAAACAGTAGTATAGTACGGTTAGTACGGTGTTTATAGTTGTAGTAAGGTATATTCTTAGCAGGTTCTTATTAATATAGTGTAGTATTTGTATTATAGGTAGGTTCTTATTAATAGCAGTATAGTACTAGTATAGGTTCTATAGGCAAATTAGCACGAAGCTTATTGGTTCGTGTAGCAGTATAATATAAGGCTTATTAGTTTAGGTAGTAGTACAGCTTAAAGCTTATTAGTTTAGGTAGCAGTACGGTGCTAGCGACAGGGTCAGTTCGCATATATATTGGCGCGAGGTCTTATTAATAGGTTTGGGTAGCAGTACAATACTAGCGATAGGGTTGTCTTGTAGGCATATTAGCACAAGGCTTGTTAGTTTAGGTAGGTAGTAGTATAATACTAGCGACGGGGCGTCTCGTAGGCGTATCGGCACGAGGCTTATCGGTTTAGGCAGTAGTATAATATAAGCGACAGGTTTAGGGGTCTAGGAATCGAGGCTCTACCTAGTTATATTCGGCTCGTAGGTGTATCGGTATAAGGCTTATCGGTTTAGGTAGTAGTATAATATAAGCGACGGGCGGCTTAAGACAGTCTAGGTATTAGATGCGAATAGCTTTAGCAGCAGCAGTACGATACTAGCGACAGGTTTGGGCGGCTTAAGACAATTTATATATTAGATGCAGAGAGCTTCAGCAGCAGGTTTGGACGGTAGTAGTATAGTGCTAGCGACGGGTCGTCTCGTAGGCATATTAGCACGAGGCTTATTAGTTCGGGCAGTAGTATAATATAAGCGATAGGGTTCGGGGGTCTAGGAAGCAAAGCTCTACCTAGTTGTATTCGGGTCAGGTTATAGGCTTATTAGTATAACAGGTTATTAGGTTCGTTTTATAGGCGTAGTAGCGCGAGGTCTTATTAGTACGTAGGGCAGTATATATAGGTTAGTAGGACAGTAGTAAGATACTAGCTTCTATGTTCGTGTTCGTTATACAGTAAAATGCGAGCTATTAGGTTAAACTAAGGGGCAGTAACGTGCCTGTTTATAATCGGTAGTAGTAGGGTGCAAGCTATTAAGGTCGTAGGCGTATCGGCGCAATATCTTGTCGGCGGGTCCGTATGCAAATCGGCACGAAGACTTATTATACCAGTTTAGAACCCCAGCGTCCTAGTCTACCTATAGCTAGCAGCTCCTATATCTACCCTATAGGCGTAGAAAGGTATACTCCGCGACTAGTAGCCTATAGGCTTACTAGGTACGTTAAAAAGGGATCTAAATATAGTGTTATAGAAGTAGGCACGAGCTAAAATACAATATACTAAATAGGGTAGTAATTAAAGAAGGCTACATACGCGTAACTATACATAGTTAATATAAAGACATTTAGATACAGAAACAGAATAGGTTAGGTATAGGTATAAATAGGGGTTATAGGGGAACGTGCGTAGGTGTCTTGGGACGAACGTAAGCACGGGTTAAGAATGTCAAAGCGCGCAGAGACATGAGAACGTGTAAGTCCTGTAACACCTCTTATATAACTTACCTAGAAAGATATACCTTTTATCTTTAATAATAACTATATAGAAGCCTTTAAAGAGTTAAAAGATTGGCTTATCTCCTCTTTAATTCTTTATTACTATAACCTAAACCTTAAGTTAATGCTAGAAATAGACGCTTCTAATAGAGTTATAGTAGGAATCCTATTACAGTTATCGCTAGATAGTAAATAGTACCCTATTACCTTCTTCTTAAAAATAATAAACCTAGTTAAGTATAACTATAAGGTATATAATAAAGAAATGCTAGCTATTATCTAATTATTATCTTAATAGTGCGTAAAGCTTAAGAGTATAAACTCCCGGATTAAGATATATATAGATTATAAAGCCCTAAAGTACTTTATAACTATAAAGCAGCTTACTAAATAATAAGCTTACTAGGCTAAAATACTCTCCTAATTCTTCTTTATAATTATATATTATTCTAGTAAGTAAAACTCTTAGGCTAATATATTAACCTAAAGGGAACAAGATATAGAACCCTAGAATAAGCTAAAAGCCTAATACCGGACGCGCGCCCTTCTCTACCCTAAATAGCTTAACCTAAGGATCCTTAAGGAGCTAGACTCTAAGTAGAATAATTTAGTACCTATAGAAGAAGTCTTAAATAAACTAATAGGGCTAATTAATCGCATCTTAACTGCGAACCGCATAGCTAACTCCCTAAAGGCCCTCCGCAACTAAGCTATAAAAGGTAACCCTAATTTAAAAATAGAAGGACTACTTTTATACTAAAAATAGCTTATAGTTCTAGATATTAATAACCTATAGATAAAGCTAATCCTTAAAGCCTACTATTAAGTCTCTATAGTATACCCTAATTAAAACAAGACCTACTAACTATTAACGCCCCATTACTACTAGCGAGGACTTTTATTAGATATAGATTAATTTATTAGAAACTGCCACGCCTATAAACGCGCAGATACCCCTAGGGATTAAACTCCTAGGTAGCTACAACCGCTACTAGTTTTAGAACGCCCTTAGCAATATATTATAATAGACTTTAAGTTATTTCTAAAGGACGCCTATAGCCACAATGCGGCCTTTATTATAATTAACCAACCACATAAGTAATCTATCTCCCTCCCTTATTTTAAGACCATAACGGCAAAGGATATAGCCCGCCTCTATATTAACAACATCTATTAGTTTTACGGCGCCCCTAAATTAATTATCTCTAACCATAGTCCCTAGTTAATATCGGATTTCTAGAATAAATTTTACTATATCCTCGGGATTAAAATTAAGCTCTCTACTATATTCTACCCTTAAATTAACGGCTAAGCTAAGATTATAAACTAATACCTTAACTAGCAACTACGTCCCTTTATAGACTACTATTAGGACAACTAGTTAAAACTACTACCTATAATAAACTACGCGTAGCTTACACTCCCCTATAATAATATAGGGATATTGCTATTTAAACTGCTCTATAGGTATGCACCATAAACGTCCTTTAATTAGGATAGGCCTACTAAGCCCACTATAGCCCGCGAACGCCTTAGCTATAAAGAGGCCTAGGTATTTGCTAAAAGAATATACGGAGCCTAAAAGACTGCTTAAACAATTATAAAAAAGGCGTAAGAGAAGAAGGAGTCTAATATAAACTAATATTGTTATAAAGTAGACTTCTAAGTAGGAGATAAGGTATAGGTATTAATAAAAAACTAAAAAACCTAGAGGCTAAGCTGTAAGCTAGACCACTAAATAGCTAGCCTATATAAGATTCTTTAAAGGGTAGGATACTCTTTTAAGGTTAAGCTACTAAAGTTAATAAGGATCCACCCCGTTTTCTCCCTAGACCGACTATAAAAGGCTATAAATAACCCACTGCCTAGGTAGTATAACAACCCCTTACCACTAATCTAGATTGTAAAAAATAAGAAATAGGAAGTTAAAGAAATCCTAGTAGTTAAAAAGGACTATAATGTCTTAAAATACTATATAAGCTAGGTAGGCCACAATAAAGACCTAGAATGGTACCCTATATCTAATTTTAAGTACTCTCCCTATAAGCTACGGGACTTTTATATAGCCTACCCTAACCTCCCTAAACTACTACGTAAATTAGACAACTAGATTAAATGCTAGAAAGAAGGGTTAGATAACTATAACGATTTAGACAATAATAGAGAGCTTAGATAACGCCTAAGGGCAGGCTTTTTTAGGAGGGGGGGGTAATGTAACGGCGCTAGAGCGCGTCACCTTAAGTTCTACTATATTCTGCCACCTATTATACTATCTTATACTGTCGCGTACTATCTAGTACTATTTAGTACTGTTTTTCACTATTAGCTTACCTACTACTAGCGCCTTAGCGGCTTGCGCTACTTATTTATTTATACTAGCCTTAGCGACCCCCTTTCCTTTTCCTTAGCTTAGTATCTTTATAAGATAGCATTCTATAAGCTTTAGTTTAGAGGTATTTATACAAGCCGTTATAAACGCCTCCTCCTTAAATAGGTGTTAATGGCTAAAAAGCTAAGGAATTTATTACGTTAGAGGTATGTTATAAATATATTCGCGGTATAAAAGCTAAGCTCTCTCCTACTTATCTAATTCCGATATTAGTAACCTCTAGTCCTACAGTATTTAATCTCCCGCTTCTTAGTAGTAAGTCCTTATTTAGAATAAGGAAGCCAGTTAAGTGTCTTCCTAAACTATATCTATTTACTACCTAGTCTAATATTACCCTTCCTAACTTTATAGACGCAAGCGCGAAATCGGCTAGTTATTAGCGACTTAGTCAATCGAGATATAAGCACGGCAAAAGGGTCGCGTAAGCCTATACGATTAGATTGTCTATAAACGAGAATCTAAAGCTAGGGAAAGGAAAGGAGAAGAAGAGCAGCGCCGTTTGGTATTTTATAAGATCTTCGCGTTACGTAATCGCAATATGCGGCAATCTATGGCAACTTGCCGGTGCGAAGTTCTACCAAGTTCTGCCAAGTTCTACCAGTTCTGCCAGTGCCGTAATATTACCCCCCCCTCTAAAAAAGCCTGCCCTTAGGCTTTGTCGCTAAAAGTCTTAGTAAGAGAATCTAACTAATTAGATAACTTTAACCGCTGGTTGAAGTTCCTAGATATTTTAATACTTTATATAACTAAGAAATTTCTAAGGCGTTTTTGTCCTTATATTCTTCTAATAGCTTATTATCTTTATTATACTAGCATTTTATCTACTTATTTAGGTACTTTAGCGGTTTAGGTTTATTAGGGTAATAGCTATAAAACTTTTAGAGCTTATAGGGACTACCTATAAAGTTCTATATAGGGTACTAAGTGGGGTTTAGGTTATATCCTTTCCCTAGCTTTAGATAATGTTAGCGACTTAGTTAATTAAGATATAAGCACGGTAAAAGGGTCGTATAAGCCTATATAATTAGATTATCTATAAACGAGAATCTAAAGCTAAGGAAAGGAAAGGAGAAGAAGAGTAGCGCTATTCAGTGTTTTATAAGATCTTTACGTCATATAATCGCAATATACGGCAATCTGTGGCAACTTACCGGTGCGAAGTTCTACTAAGTTCTGCTAAGTTCTGCCAGTTCTTATTACGGACGCTTTAAGTACAATGTTACGACTACTAGGAAGGGAGTCGGAAGAAGCTAGTTAGTTAATATAAGCACGGTCTAGTATAGAGCCAGTAGAACCATATAATGAGGAATGGTAAGCAAGTTATATAATATGCTACGTAAGGGACAAGAGAAACGAAGGGAACTTACGTACCTTATATATAATGCGTACCTTACGTATAAGGAGGGTTTCTTAGGAGTACGGTTATGTATTTAAAGGACCACAGTCCCTACTCTAGATAGTTCTTTCCTTATAGTGATTCTTAGAATATAATTAGAGTTAATCTGTTAGGCAACTACTCCACCAGTTATTATTACGTTGTTAATTTACTTGCAATACCTATACATCTAGCCCAATAATAAGCCTACCGTAGTACTTACTATAAGGTTCCGTTACACAATTACTACCTAGTTACGGTTTTAATAAGTTAAACAACATACCACCAAAAGCAGCCACCACAACGCTATTAACGGCGGCAACTACTTTAAGGTCTGGAGGCGACACTAGTATAGCAGATACTAACTTATAACAACCTATAACGGTTAGATAACTATAAGAGATAGTTAACTAGTTAATAGAGAATAATACGACACATAAATAAAGGATTAACGGGATAGGCACAGCAAAGGTTAAGTTACCATTAATTAAAAGATTCTTAAGAGAAAGATTAAAGCTTAAAGGATTTCTTACGTAAATACACTTTAAGGTAGCGCAAGAAGAAGTAAAGCTGGTAATACCTATAGATCAAATAGCTTACGCAGGATTATTCTTAACAGGAAGAGCACTTAAATAGTTTAAGCCTTATTTTATAGAAATACAAGTAAACGGAATAACAACTACTAATTAGGAGGTGCGGTTTATGTTCTTAAGTTAGGAAGAATTTATAAAGCGACTTATATAAATGTTCGGAGACCCAGAGGTAGTAACTATAGCGGAAAGAAAACTCCAAGACATTACGTAATAAACTTTAGCAATTAAGTATATAATATAGTTCTAAACGCTAGCTATATAAGTTAAGTGGAATAATAGGGCGCTTATAGCACAGTATAAACAGGGACTTAAGGCTAAAGTCTAGGACACAATTATTCTAATAGAAGATGCGGATACCCTAAGGGAATTAATAAATTAAGTAATAAAGATTAATAATAGGATCTTCTAAAGGGAACAGACTAAGAAAGGTTAAAATAGAGTTCTATAGTCGTATAAGGCGCAGAGCACGCAACAATAAAAGCTAAGTTAGAAACTATGGTATAGCACAGAGCTAATAGACCTAAGTAGTACTAAAGAAGCCTATAAAAGATGGAGTAAGAAATTATAAAAACTTAGAGGTTAAGGATCTAGTAATTACAGGACTAAAGAGTAAAGGCCAAACTAGGGATCTTATTAGTAGAAGACGTTTAGGCGGACTCTATAGTAAAGTTAATAGTTTAAAAACGGAGCTTATATAAATTATGGGAAATAGAGTTATTTTACAAGGGATTATAAAGATGGTTAGAGTTACTATATAATAAAGGGAACCTAACTAGCAGAAGACATATACGTATAGAGGGATAATAGTATACTACAAGGAATAAAAGAATATTTAATCCAAAGTTTCGCGTTTTGTTATAATAACGCATGCCGAATTTATAAAGACGCTAAGTACGGCGCAAGCTATTAGCTATAAGAGCTAGAGTTAAGAGGACTTAGAGGAACTAGAGAGTTAGATAAAGAATAAGATTAACTCTATAAGCTAAATTAGGATATTATAGTAATATGCGGATAATAATTAGTAATAATAACAATAGAATCGGAGTATTTATTAATTAATAGCGACAAGGATAGTAAAGGAACTAACTAGGGGTATCTAAACCTTAATAACGTAATAGAAGCAGAGACTAAGACCGCTATAGAGTAAGGTTTAGTAACGGGCATTATAACACTATTGGATACGGCATTTATCGCTTTATAAGATGGCAGAAGCAGTATCTAAAAGAGATTAAGTAAGCAGATAACTACTAGTGCTAGCTTACCACTTAATAAAGGTAAAAGGCTAAAGGCTTAAGATTCTTAAGATAAGATAAGAGAGATCTAAGATTTTAAAGCTAGGATAAGAATAACCCAAGGACCTATAACGGACAGAAACTAATAGAGTAGGGCAGCAGCTTAGTTTAAAGATATATAAATAAGCTCGGGACAGAGTTTCCTAAAGGCATAAGATTCTTAAGACAAGATAAGTAAAATTTAAGACTTTTAAGATAAGATAAGAACACTACGGACGCCTAGTTAAACTAAGGCGGGAGCTAAGCTTAAGTTAAAAGCAAGCTTAGGATTAGAGAATCTAAGGGACTAAAAATTTGGAGTACGAATAAGGACACCCATAGGTAAGAAGTAAGGAGCTTCTTTATAGATTAGAGAATCTGCAATATAAACAGTAGTTAGACTAGGAGATAGATATATAGACCTAGAGAACTTACTAGTTAAATAAAGTATTCGGACTAAAGATCGAAAAGTTAATATATTAGTTAAAAAGTACGAGGACGTTAAGGATTTATCGGAAAGATAACGACTATAAAAAAGCATGGAAGAATTTAGATAACGAATCTTTATATAGCAGAAGCAATCTATAGAGCTAAGAATGCCAGATCGCTTTAAGAAAAAGACACCTATACGGAAGGTTACTAATAGGCTAAAGGCAGGTATACCTAGAGCTAAGTAGCTTACGGAACTAGAAGAAGAAGAGAATCTAGGGATTCTAACTAGGTTCCAAGAATAATATATAAAAGGCTGTTATAAAGCAGTAATAAAAAGATACTTCCTTACGGACAGATTATACACACTTAGTAAGCTGTACTAAAAGTGGTTTAGGCAACGATATAATAATAAGTAGGAAGACTTTTATATATGGTTAGACGAAAAGATTATACTAAATTAGGCAATATCTAAAAGACAGATAAGCTATATTAAAGGAGCCTTAATTATAACGTTAAAAGATCTAAAGGAATAAGCTATAGACTAGAAAAAGACAATATAAATATCGGTACTAGTAAATAAGACAGTAACGTTTAGATTAACGCGATAAAGGTTTAAACTTAAAGATAAAGACGAGTTAAGAGTTAACCTAAGATACCTAGCGTACTATATATTGGCATGGATTGCATATGTGGACAATATATACAATATACATAAAAACCCAAAAAAAAAGAACCGGAAATACCCTATAAGAATATATTAGGCACTAGATAAGAGATAGTTTAGAAATACCAAGTATATATACGGTTAGCATCCTACGGAAGTTTAAGAATAAGGGGACTTAATATTTTAACCAGGAAGATTTCTTACAGAGGAATACCTAGATGGACAACAATAGTAGGAATATCCAGAAAATATCTATCTATGGCATATTAAAGATAAAAAGCGAACTAAGTATTGGCCTAAGTTAGACTAAGTATAAATAGGATCTAGCAGCTAATAGTTGGGAAAAGTAGAGGCCTACGGGACTAGAGGGAACTAATAGTAGAGCCTTAAACCCTTAAAGGAATTTAAGAACAATACCTAAATTTACGAGTTAAGTGGCAAGATTAACAGTTTAAGGTACTAATAGATAGTAAAGCAATAAGGAACCATATCTCGCTAATAGCAGTTAAAAAAAATAGGGTTACCACATAGAAAAAAGGAATGTTCTTACCTATTAGTGACAATTTTAGAAGATCTAATAGCCTATAGAAGAGGTATTATTAATCTTAAAATAGGACCTATTTAGATAACCATTAAAGGGAGATAGATTAAGATGTCTTTCAATATATTACCATTAGGGAATGATAAGGTAGTGTTAAGAATGCCTTAGTTATAGGAATACAATCTAAAGATTAACTAGATTATAGGTTAGGTTAATATTAGAGATACTTAACACTATAAGATACGATAATAAGCTAAGATAGTATAGTACTAAGCAGGAGCGACCTACGAAGAAATAGAGAAAGGGTTAAGCTATATACCAAAGAGATACTATAAGTATGGTAAGAAACTATGGTTACCAGAAAGTAAAAAGCTGTTAGAATACGTAGTATGGAACTATAAAATAGAATTAAAACTAGGAATAAGTCTAAGATTCTTTCTAATCTATAAGCTTACCGAAGAAGAAGGTAGAGTATTAAAAGAGTTTGTTTAGGAAAACTTATAAAAGGGATATATTAAACTATCGCAATTATTAGCGGGTTATCCAGTACTGTTTGTACTAAAGAAAAATGGCAAGCTAAGGCTATGTATTAACTATAGACAGTTAAACAGCATTACTAGAAAGGATAGGTATCCTTTACCCTTAATTAGCGAAATCTAAGATAGGATAGGCAATGCGCAAATCTTTATAAAGATAGATCTAAGATAGGCGTACCATTAGATTAGAATTAAGGAAGGCGATAAATAGAAGGCAGCCTTTAGATTAAAGGAAGGACTATATAAACCATTAGTTATGCAATTTGGACTTATAAACGCACTAGTAACGTTTTAGAAGCGAATTAATAATGTATTAGGAGAATACTTGGATGAATTTGTTATAGTATATTTTAATGATATTATTATCTACTTAATGACTAAGGAAGAATATAGAGAATACGTTAAATGGGTCTTAAAGAGACTATAAGAAGAATAAATGCTAGTAGCAATTAAGAAATGCGAGTTCTTTACTAGGAAGACCGATTTTATCGGATTTATTATTAAACTAGGCTAACTTAGTATAGATTTAAAGAAGATTAAGGCTATAGTAAATTGGTAGGAACTAGAGAACGTTACGCAGTTAAGATCGTTCCTAGGGTTTTGCAATTACTATAGAAGGTTTATAGTATAATAGTTAAAGAATATTAAACCATTTACGCGGTTAATAAAGAAAGAAGAACTATAGGTATAGGGAAAGGAATAATAAAAAACTGTTTAAAGAAGTTAAAGAGTTGTTTACCTAGGAGCTAGTTCTTAAGATCTATTAACTAGGTCTAGAGACGGTTATAGAGACAGATATATTAGACTTTACACTAGGGGTATACTTTATATAAAAGTATCTAGATAGATGGCACCTAGTGGCATACTATAGTAGGAAGATAATACTACTAGAGTTAAACTATGACATTTACAATAAGGAGTTATTAGGTATAGTTACAGCATTAAAGAAATAGAGAGCATTCTTATAAGGTACGGAAAAACTATTTATAGTTAAGACGGACTATAAGAACCTAATAGGATTCCTAATAATAAAGGAACTTAACTAAAGATAGGTTAGATAGGTAGAGATGCTTACGGAATACTATTTTAAGATTTAGTATACTAAGGGTACAGACAATATACGGGCCAACGCGCTAAGTTAAAAGGCTGAACTATAAAATAATAAGAAGCTATTAGGGGCTTTACTGCGAAAAGATATAGATAGGTTAATTAGGTATAATTATCCAAAAATTATAGTAACTTAGGAAGAATTAGAGAGGATTTATAAGTTACCGGAAAGCTTTTAGGTATAGAGAATTCTAAAAGCATAGCTAGAAGATCTATAAATAGATATATATAAAAACTGAGAAGTAAAGTACATCCTAAAAAGCATAGCAGAGCACTTTATGGAAGAATTCTATAAGGGGTTAACTTAAGGACATAATAGGGCTATAGGCTTAGTGTTAAGACTTTAGGAAGAGTATATTATTGACGGGATTTAGAGGATAGCTAGAAAGATTACTAGAGAGTATTTAGATTACTAGAGAAATAAATTAATAAGGCATAAGCTATATAGAGGGCTATAACCTATTGAAATACTAGAGAGACTATGGGAGGTCATATTATGGGACTTTATTATTAAATTGCCAAAATTAAGAGATCCTATTACCGGATAAGACTATAACGCGATCTTAGTGATAATAGATAAGCTTACGAAGTGGGGATACTTTATAGCGTGTATAGAAGAGATATTAGTAAAAGATGTCGCTAGAATCTATATTAAAGAAGTATTTGCAAGATATAGAGTATTAAGTAAGATTATATTGGATAGAGATCTAAGATTTATAGCAGCATTCTGGGAGGTATTCTTAGCGGAGTAAGGAGTTTAAGCAGCAACTTCTATCGCATATTATCCGTAGATAGACGGTTAAACGGAAAGATTAAATTAAACACTAGAGCAGTATCTAAGGTACTATATTAATTATATACAGAATAATTGGGTATTATTGTTACTAGTTATACAGTTTACATATAATATAACACCATAAAAAGGAATAGGTACGTTACCATTTAAGGCGAATTATGGATATAAGCTAAGAACATCATTATCGCCACGTTAAGTAAAGAAGATAAGTAGCACAGCTAAGTAAAGGATAGAGATACTAATAAATCTTCATAAAAACCTTACGGAAACAGCTAAGGTAGTATAGTAAAGAATGAAAAAATACTATAATGCTAAGAGATCTAAGGGACTAGATTTTAAGGAGGGAGATAAAGTATAGCTACTATATAAAAATTTTAAGAGTTAATAACTAAGTAAGAAGTTAGACCACGTTAGACTAGGACCTTTTAAAATTATTTAAAGGATTTCACTAGTTACGTTTAAGTTAAACCTACCAGCTAAGATAAAAATCTACCCTATATAGTATATCGCAATGCTAGAGCCAGTATATAGAAATATTAAGCTACTAGTTTACAAAGCAGACACGTATAGAGGATAAGAAGAAGATAAATGGCAAGTTTTAAAGATTGTTAGTTATAAGGACGTTAATAATAAAACATAGTACAAGGTTAAGTGGATAGGCTATAATAAGACTACCTAGGAACTACTAAAAAATTTAAAGAATGCTATAGGAAAGGTACAGGAGTATTAGAAGAGAATAGGTTAGATAATATTAGTAAGGGAAGATCGCTAAAAAATAAGTTACCTAAGGGGGACCTAGGAGGAGTAACCGCCAAACTACTCGGAGTTATTTCTTTTACTAATTAAAGAGAATCTATTTTTTTATCGCTAAGTTTTAATAAACCTTATTTTATAAGCTTTTACTCCTTAAAACGAACCTTTTTATAAACTTTCTTAAGACGGAGGAGATAAGTAGACGCAGTAATACGGGCCTTTAGAGCCTTCTACTCTATATCTTAAAAACGTTCCAGCTTAGTAAGGGCTTAAGTTAGCTTACTATCTTAAACACGAGACCCTATAATAAATTACTTAGGGAACTTAAAGACTATTAAGAGTTATAGGACGTATATACTTAGCGTTAGTAAAAGAGCGAACGTTATAGGACGAATAAATATTTGCTTTAGTGCACTCTAAATAAAAGGAAGGTTGCTAAGATAAAGGACTTACTAACGCGATATAGACTAACCCCTCTTTCGCACAATAAGAACATGGAGACGGTATTATTTTACCTAGCGACAGTATAGCAGCAACAGTGCGTGCACGACGTTGCGCGTATAAAGAAGAAGATGCTTTAGGTATAATAAGTAATAATATTAACTAAATTAATTAGACGGATATTACACCTTTAGTAAATAACTTGGAGATACTTAAGATCTTTAAGGATAAAGATAGGAAGGAGGGAGATAGTGTTACGGACGCTTTAAGTACAATATTATAACTACTAGAAAGGGAGTCGGAAGAAGCTAGTTGGTTAATATAAGCACGGTCCAGTATGGAGCCAGTGGAACTATGTAATAAGGAATAGTAAGCAAGTTATATAATATACTACGTAAGGGATAAGAGGAACGAAGGGAATTTACGTACCTTATATATAATGCGTACCTTATATATAAGGAGGGTTTCTTAAGAGTACGGTTATATATTTAAAGGACCACAGTCCCTACTCTAGATAGTTCTTTCCTTATAGTAATTCTTAGAATATAATTAGAGTTAATCTATTAGGTAATCACTCCACCAGTTATTATTACGTTGTTGACTTACTTGCAATACCTATACACCTAGCCCAATAATGAGCCTACCGTAGTACTTGCTACAAGGTTCCGTTACAGTTCTACCAGTGCCATAACATTACCCCCCCCTCTAAAAAAGCCTGCCCTTAGGCTTTATCGCTAAAAGTCTTAGTAAGAAAATCTAACTAATTAGATAACTTTAACCGCCGGTTAAAGTTCCTAGATATCTTAATACCTTATATAACTAAGAAATTTCTAGGGTGTTTTTGTTCTTATATTCTTCTAGTAACTTATTATCTTTGTTATACTAGCATTCTATCCACTTATTTAGGTACTTTAGTAATCTAAGTTTATTAAAGTAATAGCTATAGAACTCTTAAAGCTTATAGGGACTACCTATAAAGTTCTATATAGGGTACTAAGTGGGGTCTAGGTCATATCCTTTCCCTAGCTTTAGATAATGTTAGCGACTTAGTTAATTAAAATATAAGTACGGCAAAAGGGTCGCGTAAGCCTATACAATTAAATTGTTTATAAACGAGAATCTAAAGCTAGGGAAAGGAAAGGAGAAGAAGAGTAGCGCCGTTCGGTGTTTTATAAGATCTTTACGTCACGTAATCGCAATATACGGCAATCTGTGGCAACTTGCTGGTGCGAAGTTCTACCAAGTTCTGCCAAGTTCTACCAGTTCTGCTAGTGCCGTAACATTAGTTATAGTTAAGTAGTAGTTTTAATGCTACGTCCTAGATAATCGAGCCTCTTAATTAGAGCCTTATTAACTCTTATTATAACTTTAGAAAGTTATAAAAAAACTGCGTATTTAAGCGGTTTATTAAGAACATCTTATCCCTAGCCCTTTTAAATAGTCTCTCTAGCTTTATTACACCGGTTTTTTTTAATCTTTAGCTATTTTACTAACGTTAGAGATATTCTTAAAGATTAATATAAACGCGTCTTTTTCTAGATACCTGCAGCCCGTTATTATAGTTAATAAAATTAACTACTCTACTAGCAGTATCTGCGTAGTTTTCTTATAAGAGCAAAATCTTATTATAAATTTGGATAAGCATTACCTAGCGCTAATTAACTGTAAAGCCTTTAACCTCTATAAGGACGTTACTAATCTATTACTTAGCTCCTTTATATAGTACTAGCGATCTGCTAGATAAAGACATAATAAGTATACTATTATTAATTCTACTTAGTTTATGCTCTAACTAATTATAGCTATCTTTAAGGTTTATTAAGGGTAAAAAGGTAAAGTTCTAAATAGGGTTTTTTAATCTAAATAGTCTACTAAATTTAGGTGGTAGTATAGAGTTTTACTAGCTCTAATTGTTAAATAGACCAATTATAATTTTCTATACCTAGTATAGAAAATTGCTATTAGCTTAGTAAAGGCGATAAGCGGAACTAATATCTTTGCAGTAAATAATACTAGACGGTTATACGTAAACATTCTTCTACCCTTACCTTACTATTAACACGCATTAGATTTCTATAACTAAAAAAAGTAAATAAGAAAGCGTAATAGAAAGAGCTTTAGGAAATACGATAAATAAATAGATAGATTACGCGGCTATTATCTATATCCCCTCCCCCACCTTAGAACTTAACTATCCCCTAATTAAATGTTTTATACTTAGTTCTATTAAATAATCTCTCTAAAACGCGCACTTCTTAAACTACGCGGCGTTGCGATACTAGTATATTTTATATAGTATCTTCCTTAGGTTCTGGCTTTGCTATTATTTCTTATAGTATAGTTCCGCCTAATTAGTTAAGCTAGTCGTCCTAATAGACCTTAGATATTTATTATTAATAGAACTTCTTTAATCTATTCCCTAGAGTTTAATCGCGGAACGGCGTGCTGTTATAATCCTTAATTAAGTGCTATCCTTTATAAGAGTAACTCCCATATACACGGAACGGGCCTAGCTACTTTAAACCCAAGTTATAACTACTAGAATAATCTTACTTAAGCTGCGTATTATAAAGCATAACTATATCTCTAACCTTAAATCCGTCCTAGCGAATGCGATAAGTGTTATTAAAATACTTCTTATTTACTACCCTTAGTCGTTTTATACGCGCGACAGCCTCTTGCATATCCGCGTCTCTTTAGTTAAACTATTTTATATAAAGTGCTAGCAGCTCTATAGTAGTTTAGACTATTTACTAAGGTAGTGTTTACTAAATAGGTATATAGAGTTTAATAAAAAGGACATGCTCACACCCGTATATAACTCTTACTAGCGTTATTCCTATAAACCGCTTAATAGTTGTTTTATTAGCCTATAAAACAGTATAAAGATTATCCAACTATAAGCTATTTATCTTCGCTAAAGCATTTATTATAGGTTTATAACCTCGCTCTATAAAGCCTTACCCCTATAGGTAATATACGGAAGCTATAACCCTTTTAACGTTATAAAGCTCTATAAGCGCAGCGGTAATATTAGTATTCTCTCCTCCACTATCTATAGAGAGCTATTTAAATACTCCCTATTAGCAGATAATATCTTTATAGAGGAACTTCGCTATACTCTTTATATCCTTATTTTAAAGGGCCTAAGCTTCCACCTATCTAAATATATACTCTTAAGTAATAGCTAAGTACCAGAACCTAAGACGGTTTAGCGGCATATACGTAATATTTACTACTACTTATTACTATAAGGTAGACTCTTATATAGGGTACATTACTTCTTCTTTCTACCCTAACTATTGCCCCTAGTATTATAGGCACGACTTAATATACTATAATATCTAATCCTATAACCCTGGCCACTAATACTAATTTAAAATCCTCTAGTACGTTCCCTTTTATCTATAATATCCACTCCAATTATAAAGGCTCTTAATAATCTCTTACTAAGTCGTCTCGTTATTAACTACTCTTTATATTAGTATATTTTTTAACTATTAGTAAAAGAGCTGTTAATTATACGCTAGGAACTTTAGTATATATTGTTTAAACTTTTTAAACTTTTTAGTATTTATCTCTTTTAGACATTATAAAGTTACTAGCTACTTCGCAATCTTTTAAGATTTCTCTAAATATAAGTCTTCTAATAGCAGACCTGCTTCTATTTTAAAAGGGGCAGCCGTATATTCTAAGGCACTTAGTTTATAGTTAATAAACTCTTTAATATCCTTAGTTAGCTTATTAGGTTATTTACTATTAAGTAGCTATTACAAAAGTCTATTAGCCAGGCTATTCTTTTTCCCTAGTATATATCTAACATTAAAGTTATATAGCTAGATCTATACTAGCCATCTTATTATTAAGGCTTTAGGTAAATTAATAGCGGCATAATTTAGTTATATAACTAGGGTATTTATATTTATCTCTACTATAAAGTAAACACCGTATAGGTATACGCGACACTTCTTTAATATATACAGCAACGCCTAATATTTAAGCTTTCCTAAGTTATATTTCTGCTCCGCCTAAGACTAAATACCGCTTTTATATTAATATGGGTAATAATAACCTTGCATGTCCAGTTATATAAGGCCGCACCCCCATCTATTCTTATATTTATTAATAGCGAGAATAATTAGCCTAGCCTTTTTACTATAATCTAGCTAAACTAATATAGGTGTAGTAATAACTGCATACTTTAGAGTTTTTATAGCGGCTATCTACTCTATACCCTATATAAACGGAAAGTTTACTTATAGCAGTTAAAATATTGGCTCTACCTTAATTGCGAAGTCTTTTACCCATATTTAGTAATATATAACAACTTCTAGGAACGCTTGGGCCAATGTAACGTCTTTATAACCTTTTTAGTAAATAATCTTTACGACCTTTAACTCTTTTAAATATCGTTCTTTTCCATTATAGCGGTAGCCAACCACTATAATCTCGTCTTTGTAGAAATAAGACTTTATACCTAAGATTATATACCTAGCTTATTTTAAATTTGTAAGCACTCTGTCTAGCTATATAATATATTCTAGAATATATCTACGTACACCTAAAAGGCTCTCCTCCCTATTATACACTGTTTATAGGCCTTTTACTATAATATTATCAAGAAATAGTAGGGTATAGTATAAAATATATCGTTCTAAGATCTTAGTAATTGTCCGCACGAACTAGGCTATAAAATCTATACCTTTTATAGGTACCGTTATTTATTATAGAAGTCCTAAAGGTATTATAAAAGCTATTAGGTTCTAGCTTTCTATATCTAGCTCTAATTAGTTATAGCTAGAGAAGAAGTCCACTAGAGATATAACCTTACACCCTATAAATTTCTTAGAAAATTCATTAGCATATAGCAGTAGATTTGCGTCCCTAATAGTTACTTAGTTAATATTTATTACTATATTAATTAGTTAGTACTTTTTATATTCCTTTTTATTTATATAAAACTATAGGTTTCTATATAGGCTTTCGTAATATTCTAGAGTCCCTTATATTACGGACACTTTAAGTATAATATTACGACTACTTAGAGAAGAGTTGGAAGAAGCTAGTTGGTTAATTTAGGCACGGTCTAGGATGAAGCCGATAGAGCTATGTAACGAGGAATGGTAACTAAGGTTACGTGACGTGATCTATATAATCTGTAGAATCTATATAATCCGTGATAGAGTAGATAAAGCACACGTACATTACGTATAAGAAGGATTTTATAGGAGTACGGTTGTGTATTTAAGGACCCTTAGTCCCTACCTAGATAGTTCCTTCCTTATAGTAATTCTTAGA
>Ga0307515_10007326_pt1 | contig 21835 bp, 18 predicted proteins | sample 17_EM_MG_FD_194513 | JGI IMG/M metagenome (GOLD analysis project Ga0307515, IMG submission 194513) | Populus trichocarpa ectomycorrhiza microbial communities from riparian zone in the Pacific Northwest, United States - 17_EM | ecosystem: Host-associated > Plants > Roots > Unclassified | place...
GAGCCCATTCGTGTCTTCTCGCTCAGGCTTCTCATCTCTGCCCAACGGAATTGCCACTGCGTACGATGGGCACATCTCCGTCATTCGACGCGTCGAAGACGACGCGCATAGTGGTGAAGGTGGAGTCGAGATTGCCGGAGCAGAAGAGAACAAAGTCTCAGACGGCCGCAGGGAAAATTCGGCGGGAGAAACCGGACTGGATAGACGTGTAACACAAACTATAAGTAAGAATGATAGTGTAGACTGACTGAGACCAGTGGTCTCGACTACCAGGAGAGCGGGCATGTCGCCGTCATTGAGTATGATCGGATATTGATCAGGTGGTGAGCCGGCGATTGGCGACAAAACCACGTCGGGTGTCCCGTTCGCGGACTGCTGCCGTCAAAGGACGAGGAAAGGCGGAACGACCCATACAAAGCACGTATCTCTGTTCTCTATCCATGTCTCTTCTCGTGAGACAAATGAACCATGGTGGCCCACCTATCTTATCCTAGCCAGTAATATGTGCTAAAGGCCCTCCTGCAGAGCAAGAGTCCCTGCCGCCTGCGAATCCACGGGTAATGGTATGCCCGACTCACTATCCAGGGATCTCTCTCATAAATTTGCGTTATCCAGAAGAACCGAAGAACCTCAAGACTGCCTGGGGGTACTATAATGAAGGCACGTCTGCAGCCACATCACAAACACATCGTCTAATACGAGAAATCCAGGAATGGAGATCATCGACCATGAACGCGCGAAAGAATGGCTTGAACATATGGACACCATACTCATCTTTGTGTGTCTTATCTCTCTTTGACGTTAGGCTGGGTTGACTGGTTGTCCAGGCCGCCTTGTTCGCGGGTTTCTTGAGCGCTTCTCTGATCGAACTTGTCGGTCGTCTCGAACCGGACCCCATGAATATCATTCAGGATGTTCTAATATATCAAACGCAAATGATGCGTAATTCGAGCCTTGGACCATATGTTCCGGCCGACTTCTCACCTCCAGAATACATCATTCTCGTCAATGCCCTCTTCTACGCTAGTCTAGGAGTTATCATCCTGGCGGCATTTCTTGCCATGCTCATCAAAGGCTGGATACACGAATTCGACCGTGGCCTGCGGGCAATGACGATTCCAGAGCAACGAGCGAAAACCCGTGAATTCCGCTACCTAGTGATGCTGCGCTGGAGGCTCCCAGAGATGGTTGCGATACTACCACATCTCCTCCAAACGTCCCTTTTTCTGTTTTCCCTCGGTCTTGTGCTTTTCCTTTTTCACATCAGTAAACCCTCATGTGGTGTCGCCACGGCGATTTTTGGAGTTGGAATTCTCTTTTACGTCATGACTACATCCATATCAGTCCTGATTAGCTCTTCACCCTTTCACTCCCCTTATTCGCGCACCTTGGGCAAGGTGTACCAACGTATCCACGCCTATTTATGTCCACATGTCGATGTTTTCTTATCAGAAACTATGGATGCTACCCCAGCAACACCTCTGGGCCGTTTCCGCCGGCGTGTCCATGTTTTCCTTCGGAAATCGCGCCCCTATCCGGAGGAAGACTTTGTAGAGCCGATTGAAACGGCAATGATGGACGAGGTCCAGCATTCCACTGCAGCATTGGCCCTGCAGAGAATCCATGAGAGTGCCCCGGAATCTCAACAGAAAGAAGCACTACAGTGGTCTGTGTGGCAGGTAGCAGGTAGCCCAACACTCCGGACTCCACCCTTATTCAACCTGCCTTCCTGGGTTATTGACAAATGGAATGACGACGAGTACCTCTCACACCTCCCTCCGGCGATGTTGGTCGCAATGATAGCGGTTTCGTTGCGCGCGCCTCGTAAATGGGACAAGAAAGAGATCGCCACATTATGCCTTGCTACTCGACATGTGGATGATTCCAAATTTCCCTGGGCCCAACTCGTGATAATGGTTTTTGATCTCCTCATCTCCAATACACACACTGAACTTAGGACGCCAAAGCAGGGACACGACAACATAAGCATAATACGGGGGAAGGGACTGCACAGAGAGGGATCCCTATGGCTTTTAAATACGCTCTCAGAGTTAGAGAGTGAGGGTTGGCTATCCGTGCAGAGACCGCCCTTCGTGGAGATATGTCTAGCAATTCTTTTGGGCCATACCCCGAAATGGGGTTACCACAACCCCCCGGACATTGTGTTACTTGAAGCAATGGTCACCCTCCTCGCCATATCATGTTCTCCAGATAGAGCCAATCAGCGAAACATTCTAACCCGCAGTCGTGAAAACCCATGGTTGCTTCTGAATATTCGAAACCCCAATCTCATCACCACCTTTTTTGAGGGCACCAGGTCCGACGATCACGAGCAGCTCATCTCCTTGCTCTTCCTGGTCGTCTATGCCCTCATGCATCGACGGTCATACCCACTAGCTGTTCAGTATTTCATTGCCATCACAGCGAAGGGCGATTTACCCCTCTATACCTCTGGACTCACCGCCATTGCCCCATTTATGAGCGATAATGGACTCACCGCCATTGGGAGGATGTTGGTGGCTCCTCAGACACAAGAGTTGACATCAATAATGGAGGCTCCTACGTCCGTTCACGGTGTGACTGCAACCGAGTTCCCGGAAGCCCTATTCAAAAATTATGACCACCAGCTTGGAGCCAGTGACCACCCGGATCCAAACTTTTTTGCCATCCTGTTGATGCTTTTCAAAGGCCTGTCTTACGTCGAAATAATGGGACTGCAGTACTGCAATCAAGAATTGAGGAATCCATGGTTGAGGCTTACCGCAAGAATGGTTGCCAATCTTGATAATCCCGATGGGTCTGGTGTTCAAATGGAGTTAGGGTTTGACCATCGAGTCCACAATATGGTCGCAGCCCTGTCTCTTCTGCGATATACAGAAGGAAAGGTCACCCAGTATACAGAGTCCCTCCTACTGGCTTCATTCCTGCAATCTCAAGAGTTCGCCATTTCCTCCGTAGCGCTGGAGTACTACACGAAGACCGTGATATCCTATTTGGATCCGTCAGCACCATCCCGTTATCTCTCCCATGCTGTACATGCCGTGTTTAACCTCATGTTGCCTGATCATCAACTGCAAATGGGGTGGCTAATTCTGGAGATATTCGTCAATGGGTTTGATAACCTTTCGGTGGAATGGAGACGAACGTTCGCTGAAGGCTTCTTCACCATTTCCCGCCTGTTGCTACCACGATCACAAGGAGATACGAAGGCAAGCACACGAGGGAGTGAGCTCAAGAAGATCCTTACATGGGAATATTTCCACAAAGAGGAACAAGAACCAGAATTCACGGATTCGGAGTTCAGCGGGTTGGATTGGATGGCCGTGGCATGGTCACTCCACTCATCGCAGAAATCTGGGAGAAATGTTGGAGTCGATGATTCCTCCACTCCCCGGCAGGGTAGTGTCGTGGAAACGCACCCTTATAGAATTAGGGAGACCCGGGTTCGATCTTCCTTTTCTCTTCCTAGAAGTGATTCGGAGGTTTCAGGGCAAGGAAACGTACAATCGCAAAATTTGAGTGCACTCGCAGTTAATGAGGAACTCGTGCTCAAGGCACTTTGCAAGCTTCTCGACGCGGCCCCATTCTCTCGGGTAATTCAAGTTATCCCCAAGCTCCGCGAGTTCGTCCATTGGTTTGATGATACTGATCTCCCTGAATACTGTAACACGATCTCTGCACATATCGAGGAAGCACTTCGTAGGCAACGGGAGTTTTATAAGTTTCGCAAGTTCCATTGTACGTGGTATATCTAGGCAGAGTCTTTGATACTTTGTAGACTTCAGTGCTGTGAATTTTATGGGATGCTCTTCCAAGCCGGGTATAGAGGATGGGGCCCATAGTATTTGTGGCAAGGGAGGATTACTTTGAAGGCCGGCAAGCAGACGGAGAGGCGGCGCGATTTCGAGCGGTAGTCCCCTTCTCATAAGACACTAGCAGGATTAGGGGCACGCAGATCTAGTAATGACATTTGGATTTGCCCAAGTACAAAACGGAGGATACGACGTTCGCTTTGAGCCCCACATGACATCAGGGCATCCTTGTTGAATGGCCACATCTAGCCACATCTCCTAGCTACAAAATTTCATTTTGCGAATACTTACTTTTACCATTGGCTACTCGGTACGTTGGTCTATTGTTCAGTTATCTACCACACATGGCGGGGATAGATCGCATGTAAATGAGGCGACTGCTCGCAAACCTGGGAGATCCTTTGTGGTTCTTCTTCAAACTCACGGGCAGTCTATAGTCCAACATTGAGGTGAGGCTAGCTTGGAGGTGGGCAGGCACGGGTTTGTTGTCGTCACGTCAATGATACTAAATGGCACACACATTGATCAGCTAATATGTCCCAGACCGAACTGGATGCATCATCAATCCCTATCTCGAGTCCACACCACAGGAAGGTGAGATGGTTGTGAATGTACTTGCTGTCAGTCTCATAACTGTGCATAATTCAAGAGTATCCCGACCTCCAACTAATTCTTCTACCAGTACACTTCATCCACCTGTGTTGACATCTTTAGAATTGTTCATGATATGCATGTGTGGTGCTTATCATTTCTTTTTTTTTTTTTGGTTGGGGGAAGAGGAGGGAAATGCGTCATGCACGTTGTGAGGGACTCCAGTATGGCTTACCGGTGGGCGTTTTCTCCCGTTGGACAGTCTGCCGCCTGACCTACCCCCTAAACCCCCCCCCCTGCCGGTGTTCCCGGCCACATCCCGTTATGAGAAGTCTACCGTTGGGTATGGTACGGCGTCGAAATCGGCGAAGCGTTTGTCGCCCCAGAGGGCTCTGCACTGAGTTCTCGTTGTCGGGTCAGTTTCTTCTTGTCTTCCATGATATGAAGCGTGTTTCGATCCAGCTGTTTCTTATGTGGCTTGATATAAGATCTTTCAGTATTTCTTGGTTTCGTTTGGGGAGACGTTTTGGTTACTTATTGGCTTATCATTTCAATACAAAGCATTTAGGCACCAAAAAATACAGCTGGTATGTAGAGGCACTAACCGCAAGAAAGGCTTTGTATTTTATTGATTGGCAAGTTGGGAGTACTTGGCAGCCCGAGTGAATAGTATTCAAGGTCACATCCGATGACAGGAGAGTCAAGGAGGCACGATTTCAAGCAAGGACGCGATTCTACCGTACAACGTTCGTCTATAGGACCAGTACCGAACGTTGCAACAGTCGATATACAACAGAGAGGGGAGGAGCGTTAGTTTAAAGTCCCAATTCGTCCGCGTATGGTAAACCATGTATGTCGCCGACCGCCACAAACACTGGTTTGGCCTTCGTGAGGACCGAGGCGGCCTAGAGACGAAGTTGGTGAGCGTTTTGATCGTAAGTGAGGAAGCAGCATACCTTGGTCAAAGCAGACGCATCGACTTTGTCAAGACCGGCGAACGTCGCTTCGAGGTTAGCAGCCTTGTCCTTCAACAACTAGTTACGAATCAGACTATCGGTATAGAACCCGTGAAATCATAGCGTACTTGGGTAATTGCAGCGCCAACCAAGCCCTCTCGTCGCTCCAACGCGCTTGCAGCCTCAAATTTGGCCTTACTCACCGCCTTCTTCAGTTCCTCGGCCTTCACCGAACCCGCCGCACCCTTGAGCACCTTGGCTGTGATCTTACCGGCATCGTGTACCTCCTTTACCGTAGGCGCTTGGACAAGCACGCCAAATAGCGCAGCGTCGGTGTACGGCAGGAGCACGGGCTCGATTCTTGCGTGTGCGGGGAGGCCCTCGAAGAGCGGGCTCGCACTGCCGTGCGCCCACTTGAGGTGCGGGTGTGGTGAGAGGTACGCTTTGAGCACCGCGAGCTCTTGCAGATTCGGTGCCGTTGTGCCGTAGCCGATGAAGATTGTCTGTGGGTGTGGACCGTGTCCGCCTGCGGCTACGCGGCTCTCTCCGCTGAAGGATTTCGTGGGTGCCGGTGCTGCGGCGGAGGACGAAGGGAGGGAAGCGAAAGAGTGATTCACGAGCTTGCTGAGAAGGCCTGGGTCGATACCTGTGCCGACTACCGCGATGTTTTCCTTCGAGAACGCGGTGTGTGCGAAGGAGCGCGCGTCTTCAGGTGTCAGGTGGGCGTACGGCGCGGCAAAGAGGGACGCCCCAAGGCCAGAACGGAATGCGAGAGTGTGTGCAAGATCGAGGGCCGTGAGCGCTGGGTTGTCCGCTGCCTCTGTGGTTTCGGCGTGCACCGCAGGCAGCACGCTCTCAGCAAACTCGTGGGGAGTGTACCGCGTCTTGGTAAGTACGCTTGCTAGAAGGTCAACAAAGTGTGCCCTATTTGCGAGTAAATGAAATTAATATTTCGACTGAGGAAAATGATATTTTGCGCACTCATCGCCCTTCAAGAACGCAGCCGTCAACGCGAGGTGCTCCCGACCATGAGTGGCGGATAAGACGCCACCAAAGTACTCAGCCTCACGCGCCAGGCGGAGCGCAGAACGGTCAGTCGTATTCTGAGGCGGCAAGCAAGAGCAAGCGAAATTTCAGCAGAGGGTTCTGCAAAGCACGAACGAGGTGGCGATTTCGCACCTTGAAGGCGTAGTTCTTGAGCAGGTGGGCGACACCAGGCTTTGACTCGTGGCGACTTCCGGCTTTTACGACGACAGTGACCGTCGTGGACGGCTGTCCGTGGTCGACGGCCGCGACGCGGATGCCGCTCGCATCGACCACGGTCGCAAAACAGCGTCGGGGGACGGCCCTGGACACACGACTCCGTGCGCAGGCCAGCATTATTTCGGAAATTTTGTTTCGACGTAACAGTCGGGAAAGCAAAGTGGACCTTTGTCTAACCACCTGGGTGCACGTTTGGCAAGGCTCTTGGGACCATACCTAATACGTACATGAGATATGCGAGAGGTTGTAGTGTATCTTAAGCTTTTTTTGGGGACGACAGAACGAGAGCCAAATTCTTTAGGTTGTGTAGAGATCAAAGCAAATAAGCAAATGCTCCAAAAGTCATTTCTACGCTGCATAACTAGGGGTTGGGAACTGGCAAGCGTTGACCTCTGGTATCATCAACATACGGAACGAGGTACAGTATTGAAGCCGTTTCAAGAGAGCGATACTACTCTGGTAACTGTGTATACAGAATCGAGATTGCATGTGATCGTGACCGATCAAGGAGCGCTCTGTATTCTTGTCCGCCCCTGAGAATAACCACACAAATTAGTATAGGTGGCATCATTCCGAGGCCATGAAATCATCTCAGCGCGTTACTGGTGACCAAACCGTCACGTTTCCGTCTGACTGAATCACAGTGCCCTGCAATATTGTAAATGCCATATTGTTTACAAATTTACAAATCGTTATTTGTATTGGGCCGGTTGTGTGTTATCCCCAGAGGCCGGGTGGTGTAGAGAAAAGAACCCTCCTGTACTTTGGTATATAAGGCACACGGCTGTGCTACTGAATTGAGAAGACCAATCGGTACATGCGACTCGTTGGAGGGAAGTAGGAAGGAAATTGGCGAACTACCAAGTGCTATATATCTACGAGTGGTAGAGGGTTCATATCTGCATGGAGAGTGGGCGGAGAGTATAGGGAGATCTTCGGGGAAGGATGGGAGGCGTGTATCCGAAATGGGCTGGTTAAAGGTCTTCATCGTGTAATGTGGATTCGTGTTATCCGTTGTGCCAGTGAACAGCCGTTTGGCGATCTGGCTGCTATTGCACCATTACACAGGCATATTGGGTGGAGCAGTTTGGGAGCCAGAAGGGAAGGAAACAGAAGGGATACCATAGGCGCCCTGGGGGCAGGGCACGGATGGAAGGCCTCCTTGCGTGGCGACCCACTCCGGATGTTGCGGCTTGCATTGAGGACAACCCTTCCTCGTATGCGACCGCACCTGGAAGGGGTTCTCCACTCGCTTTTTGGCGACAACATTGCCGATATGATCGCGCAAACAGTATGTTAGGCTGCCGAATGACCATTAACGATACCCGCTTGAAACCAATTGAGCAAATGGGCACTCACATCAAGGACTCAGAGGGGCAGCGCCATTCCTGGTCCTCAGGCCTACGCAGCTTCCTGCGAGGTCTGATTTTAAATGTCACATTCCCACTGAGGGTTCCGCTGGATTCGTCTAGTTTGAATCCTCGGTTGCGCTTCGAAGGTACTGGATCTAGATGGAACCTGGAGGGGTTACATTGTTGATAAGGAGAAGGGGCTTGACTCGTGCATGACCCGCACACTGCAGAGCACACCAGAACGAGCTTGGAGGCGTCGGCGGTTGCAGGGCCTAGCACGACGCCGCCGAATGGGTAGGCCACTCCTCCGCTCAGATTATATGTGACCCGAGCGGTGACATTCTCACGGTAGGGGAACCGTTCGCACACTTCGGCGTGAGAATAGTCACACCCAAGATGTTGATTTCTGGTCCAGTTGAAGTACCCACAAGGTCAGATGAACGAGGGCCTGCTTGACAGTCAGGTGAGATGGCCGCATTGGAATTGACAGGGGCGCTGCCTGTAGGAATAATAACTATTGTGATTAATAGTAAAGAGTCAGCGGCCACAAGGCTTTGGGCCCTTACCAATATTGTCCCCTGGCGGCTGAGCAATAATATTCAACCAAGGTACTGGCACTGGTGTCGGTGCGTGGTGCCTAATGACGAGCGGACCAGGTTGCAGGAACATATAGTTGAAATCAGTGGGTGCTCCAGCATGGAAGATTCTGTATCAGCATCAGAATCCGGAATATCTGTGGAAACGGGACTCGCCCTGCCGCTCCCCCGGAGTGGTGAGGCAGAGGGGGGGGTCGATGGTCCGGACTGGGGACTGGATATATATTGGTGGAATGTTGGAAATGTTTCCCAGACATTTTCTGAGAAGTAGAAGGCGCCGTGTCCCAATACTGGTCCATGGAACGAGTGGTACCCTTGTGGTCCACTTGGTGGTGCGTGCTCCATTTGGCGGTAACGGCACGAGATGGATAACTTGAGAAAGTCAGGATTGCGACTCCTTTTAAACAAGACAGGCATATTCTCGATACGATTGTTAACCGATCCACATTATGGGGTCTGGGGTCCTTCGTCCGTTGCCCTCAACCGGCCAGGGCAGAGACGGCGGATGGCGTCTAAATTGTATTGCACATGAGCACACGAACAATACGATAAGAGGATAGGCTGCCGAAAAGGCCGCTGTGACCTGTGACGTGTATGATGTGACCTGTGAGCACCCTTCGGCGGTTTACGTGACGCAAAAGACTGATTTTCCTGACCACGCCTCCATAGTAAGCCTTGGAGAGGCAACACTGTCGCTGTCCACGTTTCTAGCTCACTAGCCAATAGAATCAATATAGATGCTCCGTCGCCAGCGCTGGCGCCTGATCCTATTCACAACAGTGCCCAATCTTGGACTCTCTCTGGCATCTATCTAGCGATGGCAAGGAGAGAATCTCCTGGCTACATCGCCTGGCCTCCTGGCACTATTCGTATGGCCTCCAAGGTATCGCAGCTGCCATTACGTGCCAACTGTCCGCGCTGAACGAAGGTTAATGTCCTCTTAATTAATGTATGGGCCTACCAGATTGCATCCAATACGCCTCAAGAGTCGCTGGGGTTCTGTATTATGTCTTCTATCTCTCAGTAGACACAAGGTTTCAGGGTTACAGGAGGGTCAATTTGATTCTGGTCTGGGTTTCACCTATTGAGTATGGATTTCTAGCCATATGCAACTCCAACCGTACGTTGGAGGAACAAGTCTCCTGTCTCCACCGCACATACGCTCATATCCCCATGCCACAACCACCAAACTTCTAAATTTAATTCAGTTTATCACCAATTGTATATTTAAAAGGAATTCCTTACCCCCCTAGTGACGAACAAGCCGACGATGCTTTTGTCCACCTGGCAAGCGTCGGACCGATCCGGGTCATCCTCCACCAAGTTTGGTTGGACGACTGAGCTGGTAGTAATACCCTTGTCTGTATCCATGAATGGCCCGTTGTATTCTAGCCCTTCAATGAAGATTGCCACCATCACTTGGTCCTACAGTCGTACTACGTACGTCCCTTGGCAATTTCAATGGCTTATCAAATCAACAGGTACCGATCATACTCACTGAATTGGCACTGCGCCAGGTACTCCCATGTAGGCTGAACTGGGCGAAGGACGCAATATCGGCCCTAAACTCATCCCTCTACCGATACACGTACAATGCATATGTTCTCCGGAGACGGGACTTGTGAGAATGCGGAAACAGCGCCAAACAACCTGAATGACCATCTGACAGCTGTCAGATGGTCAGTTTCCGCAGCTCCCACGGTGAGTTCACATCTGGGGAACCGTGGACCCCATGTGAGCTTCCTAAACGACTTACCTGCAAAAGGGGTTCCTTCCCCCGTGTCAGGCTAATTCACCAGCATTTTGCCAACCGCCCTCCATGCAATGTCCTTGCGTCACCTTACCGCGGTTCGGTTGTTTCCTCCGGTTGTTGGACATCATTGGGTAAGTTCGTATGGACGTCTCAGATTCCTAGCCGCTTAGTGCTGTCATAGCCAACAGCGTGATCGAGCCAATACCGATTTAGATAAAGAAAGAAGAATTTTATTGACGACGTGCCTTCTCCTAGCCAAGGTCACCTAGATGCTCTTTTTCTGCCCCATAAGATTAGGAGTGTGCATTAGATAAGGTGCCGCTTGAACCTGACCACCCGGGTGCGCGTCCGGGAGGGCTCTGAACGACACCGGGCGTAGGTGTATATGATATAGGTAACCTAACGTACGATGGGGTACCGTGAGGGAGCTTCCTTGCAAGTCGTGTGTTATATCTATACAAATAACCAAGGCCTCATCCTATCTACATCACCCGCGGCACATCAAACAAGTGCCAAAACGACATACGTAAAAGACGTGAGTGATAAGTTCACACCATTGTCTCGATGTTTCGCCAATGGTGTACGCAGGTTGGCCGCTAGTGGCCTCTAGGTAAGCAATTCATGTCGGAATATTAATGTGCTCGTCCTAATCGTTACGGTCTAATCGTTTCCTATGGCAACCGAGCGCTGGTCATATATATGCAGGTTCACAAACTGATTTTTGCTAGCCTCATTTCTTGTTCTCGATGTTATTACTTGTCTTACGGTTCCCCCGATCGGTAGGGTAGGAGAGCACATGGTATGTTCCTGCCCACCGCCACCGCGATGGCATTCGTAGCAATCGTGCGAGGCTCTTCCTGATCCCTTTTGTACGTCTTGGTGCTTACCATGCCAAACAAACCATATATGAATCTTGGCAGTAAGTACTAATAAGAAAAATTACAATGCGGCACTGGCAGGGATACTGTAGCACAGACATTACAGTGACTTTGCTTCCATGTCTTCGCATTTTGTCCACTTGTCAGGTTGCTCATATGTTTTGTTTGTTTATGGCGCATCGATTGAGACCTGCTTGATTGAGAACAATCGTGTCCAACTTAATTGAACAACGCAAATGGAAGTGCGTCATACTATTTGCTATATTTTTTGTATTCTGCTTGTATTTCATACATAGTCATTTAATGTATCGCCTGGAGTTATTTGGTCACACTTTGGTATATTTGTTTGGGCATACTTTAATTTGTACCCAGTCCCACCCTTGCCTTACACACTTCAGTCATCTCACTACATACATGGATTTGATTGTATTTGGAAGTTTTAAGCATGAAGTGACATGACAAGTTCAGATACTTGGGGGGGGCTGATCAGGTGACTGCAGCACTGTTCAATGGGTGAGAGAGTCCACTAACTGGTAGGGGACATTTCCACTCTTTGCAACTAGGGGGCTTGGTCCTGGCAAGTATTAGCCTAAGGTATACGAACCGTGTCTATTTCATTGAGCCGGCACATAAGAAGCGGCTCTGTTGGTATCCGCACGGTCCTCATCAAGGACGACGAGTATTATGACGCGGTGGGTCAATATACTGCCGCCACCTGCTGGTTTCGACAGCTCGGATTGCACCGAGGTGAGGACCGAATCAGGAAAGATAGTACCATTTGGAATATCGATGTCAGAGAAGTGCTCTATAGTACAGGCTTGTCTATTCCTACCTGCGAATACCCGCATAAAGGAACTTCCTTTCAGAGACAATGAAATTATTCTGGAATATCGAGAATGAATGTCGTGAACGACCAACTTGTAACAAATTCTGAAGTACTCACAACCGAATACCAGGGCATTACACGTCGCCAAGACCATGCGTCATCACGTACCTGTCAGACAGCGCCTTGCATTCTTGTAAAATGTTTATTTAATTTAAAAATTTGGAAATCTTAATCTGTATTGGGGCTGTTGCGTGCTATCTATCTCCGGTAGACGGGGTGAGGAAGAGAAGAGAACTCTCATGTACATATGGTACGCGGCTGTGAAGCTTTACAGTTCTTCCGCCTCCGCTCACTCGCGTTCCGGGTATGTATGCTACATTATACATGTATGGTTGTTCCCTTTCTGTACACATCAGCTGCGGGCCTTCAACATAGCCCCGTGCGTGCGTGCTTCAGCAACAGCCGCGCGCCCTTCAACAAACCATACATAAGTCTTGGCAGTATTTATTAATAGAAAAGAATTGCGCTCAACGCGGCACCGGCGGGTTTCCTTCCATGTCTTCGTGGTTCGACCGTGGTTATCGCCTCTTGCTCATATTTGTTTATGGCTCGTCGACACCCACACTTGAACGAGAATCGGAAACAGAAAGTCGTGTACAAAACAAAGTAAATAAGGCAGAAATAGCGATGAAAGGGGGGACATTTCTACTCGTGCCCTCTGTAAGTATTACTCTTGTAACTAGGGAGTCGGGTCCTGGCCAAAGGTTAGCCTCGGGTATAATGTGCATATGGGATGACATACATGAATGAGCCAGTTTCATCCGCATCATCCACGCCCTTCCACCTCACAGTACCACTACCACTCGCCACAGATGACGGATAGCCCGCGACGACGGTGCGTGGCGTCGTACTGCCACTCGTCACAGACGTCGCATCGTCCGCGGTGACGAACCGCGGCATTGCAGCTGCAGGCTGCCACTCGAGGAGTACGGCGATGCCCTGGGGCGCCGCGAGCCCCCAGACGCTGCGCAGCGCCCACGGGTGCTTTGTCAGATCGGGGTCATTGCCATTTGCTTCCGAGACGAGCGAGGCGATGGCCTTGGTCGCTCCGGTGTCGAGCTTGTTGTACGGGGCTGGAGTGGCCAGGGGCTTGTAGTCTTGTGTCACGGGAATGTTGCACCGTACGACGTACCCCGCGCCCTCTTTGTGGAGGTGGTAGAGCATTGTCGGTTTCGGGCCGAGCCCGGCTAGTGTAGGCCAAGGAGAGGGAGAGGGAGAGGGAGAGGCGTGGAGTGAGGGGCGTCAATAGGGTAACACCTCGCATCATGTTCCTCGATCCACGAATGAATATGAGGAACTCGAAGCAAGGGACGTACCGAGCGCACCCCTATCAGCGGCCAACATGCGCGCAGTAGGCAAACACTGTAGCATAAACCCAAAATTCTTGGAGCAAATGAAGCTGCAACTGGACATTGCCCACAGGTCCGTTGAACCGTCATACGAGGAGGCGTTGAGCTGCTGGAGGAGCTGCTGGAGGGTGAGCTGCCAGAGAGCTGGCAGCTGGCTGAAATCATTGAGGTTGCCGCCGGACTGGAACTGGGGAGCGACGCTGAACTGGCGTTCGACAATACCGTGACCATCTGGTGAGGTGCCTATTTGGCAGAAGAGTGTATGTGTGCCTACACGTTGGTGTTGCGACGAAGGGCGGATTTTTAATACATTTTACAATTTTCGTATATTTCGTCGGGCTACGAGACGAAAACGCACCTCCGATTGCAGATTGCATTGATGCTAGTTGAGGTAGTGATTGCGGGTTGTGGGACGGAGGAAGCCAGGATCGGCGTCTATACGCAGCTCGCTTTTGTACCGAGTTGTTGACGTTCGGCGTAAGGAGTGGGAACAGTGGCGATTTCTAATGGACTGTATGCATCGGGCGGTGTTTGAGTCAATGTATTTAACTCGAGTCTAAAGAGTCAGTGAGAGGGAGTGAAAGGGAGTGGAGCAGCGCAGCGAGTGCGCAGTGCCACAATCAGCGAGTCAAGAATCAAGAAATCCAGGATGCTTTCTTTTCTTTTTCTATCATCACATTGCACTTTGAGGTTTCACCTCTGCACAGCTGGCGTGATCGAAGTCGAAAAGTTATTGGCGCCAAGCAAGCCGCGTCCTTTTTTGCTCGTGTGAACCAAGCGAATACGTATGAAGTACGCCGCGCTGGGCTGGAACAACGAGTGGCGAGGATTGGACTAGTGGATATTGTCACCTGATTTCGTTTCGTGAGTCCAAAAGGAGCGCGGTAAGCGCGGGCCAAGCTAGGCACGAACCGCATACCGAGAGGGCGGAACACGCATTGAAAAGGCGCGAATCGTGCTGTATTCGCAACTTGGACCCTCTTACTCCCTCCCACTCCCACTCATACACAGCGAGCCGAGCGGCCCCCGCTGCCACTTTAGCCTCCTCCCGCAGCCTACCCAGCACCAAATACCAAGATGAGCGCCGGTCCGAGTGGCAAACCAAAGCCAAGGTGAGCTTTTCCCCAACGAACACGACGTCCACAACGTCCACAACGACGTCCACAACATCCAACATGACATGACAGGACGCCACCCCACACCCCGCACTCTATTTCCGCCTTGGCCTCCGTCTCCGCCATCACCATCTCGTGACCGCGTCCGTTGACCTCACCACCCTGCTAGGTACCCCCCCATGGACAAGACAAAGTTCCCCGCGTATGGCTCTGTCGAGGTCTCCAAGCCCACGGACAGCCACGGCGCCGTCCGCCGCAACCCCCTCCACACCGACGCCCTCGTCGAGCGCCCCAAGGCCGGGATCGACACCGTCACCGATATCCTCTTCTACAACGCCCGTGAGCACGGCACTCGCAACGCCCTCGGCTGGCGCGACATTGTCGACACCATCGAGGAGGAAAAGGACGTCAAGAAGACCGTGGCCGGTAAGGAGATCACGGAGAAGAAGACATGGAAGTTCTTCCAGCTCTCCGAGTACAGATGGCTCAACTTTGTCGAGGTCAGGGACCGTGCCGTCGACATGGGCAAGGGTCTCGTCGAACTTGGCCTCGACAAGGGTCAGATTTTCAACATTTATGCCGCTACTGCGTGAGTGGATTCTCCCTATTATTAAAGCTCACGCGATAATGCTGTTTCACGTGCCGCCGGCGCAGCGGTCCATCGGGAAGCGGGCCTAACGGGCCTACTCTTCTCGGACTGGTGATTATTTCATTTTCTGCCTTTTTTTTTCACTGGCCGTGGTGATGCTGCCAATGACGCAAGAGTAGACACGCGACCCGTCATTTTTTATTGCTCCTCTCAAAATTGGGATACTCACACCTCTTCAGACCCACATGGCAACTCATGCAACACGCCTGTATGTCCGTAGGGATCACCATCGCCACTGCATATGACACCCTCGGCGAATCTGGTCTCACCCATTCGCTCAATGAGCCCGGCTGCGTCGGCGTCTTCACCAATGCGGAGCTCCTCCCAGTCGTGTTGCGTGTTCTCCCCAACACACCGACCATCAAAGTCATTATTTACGACGGCAAGCCACCCGCAGACCTCGTCGAGAAGATCAAGACAGCCATCCCAGACCGCGAAATCCAGGTGCTCTCGCAGGACGAGCTGCGCGAGCTCGGCAACGGCAAGCCGGAGCATGAAGATCGCCGTCCAAAGGCAGAGGACGTCGCGTGCATTATGTACACCTCGGGAACAACCGGCGCACCCAAGGGTGTCGTGCTCTCCCAGGCAAACCTCATCGCCGCAGTGGGTGCGATCCAATCGCTCATGGGCCACATCTTCGCACCCGAGCAGGACACCTTCCTTGCCTTCCTTCCCCTCGCGCATATCCTTGAGTACGTCGTCGAGCTCGCGATGGGGTACGTCGGCCTGCAAATCGGGTACGGCCGCATCCGCACACTCACCGACGCGTCTGTGCGCAACTGCCAGGGCGATCTCAAGGAGTGCAAGCCAACGATCATGATCGGTGTCCCCCAGATCTGGGAGACAATCCGCAAGGGTATCCTCAACAATGTCAACAAGATGACCCCATTGAAGAAGAGCGTCTTCAGGGGCAGCATGTCCATCAAGAAGGCTAACGTGCCCATCTTGAGCAACATCGTTGATTCGGTCGTGTTTAGCCAGGTCAAAGCCCAGACTGGTGGCCGACTGCGCTATGTGCTCAATGGCGGTGCTGCCTTATCTGTTGAAACGCAGCAGTTTTTGAGTACTGCGCTTGTTACAGTTCTTCAGGGTGAGATTTTCTCCGGCTCGTCCATGGAAATTTGCTCACCTGGACCGCTCTTTAGGTTATGGTCTGACAGAATCCTGCGGGTGAGCATCTCTCTCACTGCAATCCAGTCCTGATATTGATTCTTTATTCATTCAAGCATGTGCACGATCCTCCCGCCCGAGTTCTTGCAGTTTGGTAACGTCGGTCTTCCTTCGCCATCGGTCGAGATCAAGCTTGTGGACGTTCCCGAAGCCGGCTACAAGGCAAGCGCCGATCCGTCCCAAGGCGAGATCTGGATTCGCGGTACCTCGATTACGAAGGGCTACTACAAGCGGGACGATTTGAACGCGGACCCTACGATCTTCCCTGGAGATGGATGGTTCCGTACCGGGGATGTTGGTCAGTGGCAGAAAGACGGTACTATGACGATCATCGACCGGTGAGTGTCTGCGGCTCTTATCCTCGACGCCCTTTCTGACTGCGGTCCTGCAGAGTCAAGAACTTGGTCAAGTTGCAAGGAGGCGAGTACATCGCTCTCGAGCGCCTCGAGACCACCTATAAGACCTGCCATTACGCCGCGAACTTATGCGTGCACGCAACGTCCGAGTCGCAGAAACCGATCGTGATCCTCTTCCCGCACGAGGTGCACCTCCGAGAGTTGCTCGCGGCCAACGCCAACCTGCCCGCGCCAGACACGGACCTCCATAAGCTATGCGAGGATCAATCCCTGAAGGAGTTCTACCTCAGGGACCTGCAGGCGATCGCGAAGAAGAATGGGTTCAAGACCATCGAGGTCGTACAGGGTATCGTGCTCAGTCCCGAAGAATGGACGCCGGAGAGCGGGCTGGTCACTGCTGCGCAGAAAGTGCAGCGGAAGGCGGTTGAGAAGAAGTACCTGGAGGAGATCAAGGTGCGAATTTCTGTTCATCGTTGCTACCATAGTGCACGACCAGTGAGAGCTGATGGATATTCTTATTTTGTGTGTAGGCTTGCTATAAGGAGTCGCAAGGGTCTGACTGAGAGCTTGTGTGAGAGTTGACGAACGTATGACCGATCGAGGATGATTCATGTGATTCGTGTGATTGAGTGCCTGTACAATTAGACCTTTCGTTTGCTCTCTTCTTCTTACTTGTGGGTTCGACCGGCACCTGGGCTAAACGATGGATAGCCCGTATAATATAGATAATGTTGCTTTACCATTTAGAGGAAGGCTCGAGAGTTAGAGTTTGGGGGGGAGCTACTTTTGGACATCTCATGACAATGACACGTGGCAAAGTCGGTAAAGCCAGTTCAGAGCTGGTCATTATTGGGCCATGCTTGGACCATGACCGTTATGTAGGCTTGCCACGATCTATAATGGTTTTTTGTGGCCTCATAAAGTTGCCAAGCAGGCTGCCCTGCCCTTAGTCGCTTGTGCAACAGATCTCGCTCCTTGAGCCAAGGATTGAGGTAAGGCCATATGGTTTCCTCACTCGAATGGTGAGTTCGCCAGAAGCGATTTCAGGCCTGACTGTTAAAATATGACGGGAATGAGATATTCTGTAAATGGCGGTAGGCGCATTACCCCCTTAGTTTCCTGGCGTTTACCCCGTCTTATTTTTCCATATTGTGAAAGATTTCAGGGGTCGGGACTGGTGGTCATTCATTGCGATTCCGGTGTATGTCGCTGTGTCGAAATAAGGAAACGGAATTCATAGTACCCAGGTTTACAAAGAAATCTGAAGCTGTGCCGCCTATATATACAACATGCAATGGAATTTGTCGAACCTGTGGAACGCCTCAATCTCCTCTTGCCTACGAACTGCTTCCTTTATCCGCGAGGAGATCATGAGACGGTACTCGGGGAGATCAGTATCATCAAGCCACTGGATGAACTCGCGAAGTTTGGGAATAATCGGAATGATCTGGTAGTATGGAGCCGCATCGAGAAGTTTGCAAAGTGCGCTGAGCACAATTTCCTCATTAACTTCAGGTGCATCCAAATACCAAAATCGTCCTTCTCTGTCGGCCTGTTGCGCTAAATGGAGTGACCAGGCCATGGCCATCCAATCCAACCCGCTGAACTCCGAATCGGTGAACTTTAGTTCTTGTTCAGCTTCGTGAAAATACTCCCATGTAAGGATATCCTCAAGCTCCCTCACTGATGAGTTCGTCTGTGTGTCTCCCTGTGATTGTGGCCCCAGCTGGTGCGAAAGGGTGAAGAAACTCTCAGCGAACCTTCGTCTCCATTCCATAGGGAGGTTATCAAACCCATTGACGAATGTTTGTAGAACTCGCCACCCCATCCACAGTTGACCGTCAGGCAACATGAGGTTAAACACAGAGTGCACGCCTTGGGAGAGGTAACTAGATGGTGGTGAGGGATCAGAACAGGATATCGCGGTCCCCATGTAGTACTCCAATGCTGCGGAGGAGATCGCGAGCTCCCGAGACTGCAGGAAGGAAGCCAGTAGCAGTGACTCTGTATACTGGGTTCTATACCGCAGAAGGGAGCGAGCCGCAATCATGTTCTGGATTCGGTGGTCAGAAAATAACTCCATTGACAAACCAGATCCATCAGGAATGTCAAGAAGGGCAACTGCTCTTGCAACCAGCCTCGAGCAGGGGTCTTTCAATTCTAGATTCAGCTTCTCCAGTCGCCGTATCTTGAATGGACTGAAGTCTTTGGAAAGTACCAACACGATGGCAAAAAGATTTAAATCCGGGTTCTCACTGGCTCCAAGATGGTGGTCAGAGGTTTTGAGCAGTTCTTCCAGAACAGTGTGATCTGCAATTGACGTAGGATGGATACTTTCTGATGTTGATTCTTGTGTTTGAGCCACCAATCGCTCTCCAATGGCCAAGAGTCCGGAATCTCCGATCGCTGGGGCGACAGCAGTGAGGGCAGATGTATAGAGAGCGAAATCACCCTTTCCTGTGATGATAGCGAAATACTGATCTACTAAGGGATATGATTCTCGTTGTAAGAGGGCATAAACGACCAGAAAAAGTACAGAAATGAGCGACTTGTGACAGTTGGAAGGCGTGTCTTCAAACCAGTTAGCAAATAGAGCGGGGTTTCGAATATTCTGGAGCAGATATGGGTGCTCACGACTACTGTTGATGATGTTTGATCGATTGGCTTCATCAAGAGAGCATGATACCGCCGCGAGTGTGACCACAGCTTCGAGTAATATCATATCAGAGAGGGTCCTGGAATGGTACAAAAGCATTGCTAGACAGATCTGAATCAAATCTCCGTCCTTCCACTCTAGACGCCCGTCGCTACAAAGGTCGGACAACGTGTCTAAAAGCCATAAAGCTTCATCGTTGCGCAGTTCCCTCCTTCGTATCATTTCTATAAGATCATTTGGCCCCCTCGACCTCAAGTAGTAACCATACACTGCAGCCACAAGTTGAACCCAGGGACTCTTGGTACTTCCCTGGTACATCAGGATCTCGCACATTGCGTCGGTGTGCCACCAATATAATTCGATACGTGAACGCAGCGAAACGGCTACCAATGCGACCAGCATGGAGGGAGGGAGGTGCGAGAAGTACTCTTCATCATTCAATTTGTCACGAATCCAGGAAGGCAGGTTGAATAATGGTGGATCGCGGAGTGTGGTGCTACCTGCTACTTGCCACACTGACCAATGTAGTGCTTCGCTGTGTTGAGAATCCGGGGCACTCTCATGAATTCTGTACAAAGCCGATGCTGCAATGGAAAGCTGGACATTGTCTGCTGTTGTTGCTGAGATCGGTTCTACAAAGTCGTTCTCCAGATAGGGGCGCGTTTTCTGAAGGAAAATCTTTATGTGCCATCGGATACGACCCAGAGTGGTTGCGGGGGTGGTATCCATAGTTCGTGATAGGAGGGAATCAACATGTGGACAGAAATAGGCATGAATACGTTGATACACCTTGCCCAACCTGCGCGAAAGAGGAGAGTGGAAAGGTGAGGAGCTGACAACGACTGATATGGACGTAGTCATCACATAATAGAGAATTACAACACCAAGAATAGTCGTGGTGACACCAAACGACGGTTTACTGATGTGAAAAAGGAAGATCACAAGACCGATGGAAAACAGAAGAAGAGACATCTGGATGAGCAATGGGAGTGTCTCGACCATCTCTGGGAGCTTCCAGCGCTCCATCCCGAGGTAGCGGAATTCACGCGTCTTCGCCCGTTGCTCCGGGATTGACATTGCCCGCAAGCCGCGGTCGAACTCACGTACCCAGCTTTTGATAAGCATGGCAATGAATGCTGCTAGGACCATAAATCCGAGACTAGCGTAGAAGAGAGCATTGACAACAACAATGTGTTCTGGAGGGGAGAAGTCGGCGGGGACATATGGCCCAAGGCTCGAATTCCGCATCATTTGCGTTTGATAAACCAGGACGTCCTGTATGACATCCAGTGGGTCCTGTTCGAGACGGCCGAGGAGTTCGATGAGGAAAGCGCTCAAGAAACCTGCGAATAATGCCGCCTGGACCACTAATCAACCCAGCGTATTGTCAAATGGAGGTAATACATACGAATATGAGTATGGTATCCATTTGCTCGAGCCATTCTCTCTCTCGTTCACGGTCGATGATCTCCGTTCCTGCCGTTCTCATATTAGTCGGTATATGGTGGTGCGGCTGGGTACGTGCCTTCATTATAGTATTCCCAGGCAGTCTTTAGGGTCTTCGTTTCATCTGGGTAACACAAAAATATGAGGTGTATTCTCAGAGCGTGAAGGGCATGCGCTTGCCTCGTGGTTGCGCGGGCGGCAGGGGCTCTTGCTCTATAGGAGGGTCTTTAGCATGTATTACTGATCAGTATAAGACAATTGGGTTACCGTGGTTCAATTTCCTCATCAGAAGAGACATCGAGGAAGGTGGCGGATGTCAGGTTGCAAAGGGCTGTGTCTATCCGTGGGTGTTCCAAGATCGTAGCGTAATTTTTGTTTCCTTCTCCTCACGCTCTCAACCGTCTGTTATTTAGTATCATCGGAATTTGGGATGCAGTGTGCGAGCATTATGGCTCCGACCTCACGGGTCCAGGATATCACACAGCCACTTCTCAGGTACCTAAGGTATCGATCCCTGTATTTTGTATTTTTAGGTGTTTTTAACGGCCCCAACAAATACAGGGTTTTCGTTGTAATATCGGTCGCGCGGACATATCAATGATTATTCGCGTGCTGCGCTTTCCAGTGCACCATGCAGGCCCATGGTAATACAAGAACCTGTTCATGCGCTACTCGTAGCAGTGGCCATTGCAACTACACCCTTTTCTTTGGCGGTTCGCCACCTATACGTCGCCAAGTTCGCCCTATCTATAGGGCGGTTGTACAACCTTTACTCATCCTCTATATAGGGCAAACATTGGCAAAGCTGGCACCCGTCGGTAAAACCGTCAGTAGCTCTCACAACCGTCAGTACTCCTCTATACTACCGTCAGTACCACCATCGTACCACCCGTCGGCGTCGTGCCACGCGCCCGTTGTGTCATCCGTTCGTCGTTGCTGTCATGTGTCATCCGCCGCCATCGCTGTCGCCGTTCCCACCCGGCGTCTCCCACCGGGCATCGTGCCCG
>Ga0307515_10007327_pt1 | contig 21835 bp, 11 predicted proteins | sample 17_EM_MG_FD_194513 | JGI IMG/M metagenome (GOLD analysis project Ga0307515, IMG submission 194513) | Populus trichocarpa ectomycorrhiza microbial communities from riparian zone in the Pacific Northwest, United States - 17_EM | ecosystem: Host-associated > Plants > Roots > Unclassified | place...
AGTTTAGGCCTAAAAAGCCTTATAAACGCTACGATATCGCCTGGATCCCGCCCTATGAGCCTGCACCCCCCACAATCGATATATTTGAAATGGACTATGACCTATTCGTGCCGTGCGAGAGATAGATGCCAATCAAACTCCTAGTTTTCCCGAAAACCAACCACAAATGGGCCAATCTGGCACGCCAATGAATCCGCAAGGTTTCCAAATGGGCCTACAAGGAAACCGGCTCATGAACGGTGCCAATATTAATGCCCAGCGAGCTATGCAATTTGGGCAACAAACTCCTGGCGCAATAAATCCGCAGCAGGTCAAACCGCAACAGCAGCAGTAGCAACAGTAGCAACAGGCGCAGGTACAACAATATCGATAGATAGCGTTAGCGCGACAAACGTTGAGGCAGAACCCACACGTTATAACCGAGACGGACCAGAAACTATTTCCTCCTAATATACTAAGTCCTATTGTCGAACGGACTCGTATGTTTGATTGATCTATGAAATAAAAAAATATATATATACATGGTGCAGGTGCAGGCAACAGGAACAGGTAACAGGCAACTGAGACAACCCGTCTCAGGTCGACACCTATAATTAAGCAAAATCTACTAGAAGGGGTAAAGGCATGGGCACGCTCCAAGAATGGGCCAGTCGGAACCCTACACTAGCACCGAATACCGATATTGGCGAGTTGCTAGTACTCCAAGCCATGCCTTTGCGGGACCTCCTGCACCAACAGCAGAACATGAATGGCCAGAGGATCCCACCGCAATCTAACAACGCTGGCGCGGTTCCCAACGGTCAACCTGGAGGACAAGCTCCGCAAGCTCGAATGGTTTCGCAAACTGTTCCTCTGGCACAGATGCAAGCTCGAAGTGGACCACAAGTGTTACAAGGCATGCAGCATGGTGGTATAAGAAAGAAGAATGCTCAATTCCATATACCGCCAGAGACAAGCCCATTTGACATTGATGTGCTTATCCAGGCTTCCACAAATGATAATGAGATCAGGCAGCATCAGCAGCGGAAACGCCTTAGAAATGAGCAAGCTACGTATGTCAATCTCCTTGGTCTTTAGCTCTGTGGTCTCAACTTACTGATCTCCGCGTAGCCATGATTCGCGGCGGCGAAAGAAGTATTACCAGGCATAAGATGAAGGGTCAAAATCGCTTCAGAGAAGCCTTCAGTTCGTCCCGAGGCGTTTAGAGCACACAACATCTCCCCAGTCTTCCAAATTGTGCATCACATACACGATCTCGCAAGATATGACAAAAGGTAAGGAGACTTACGTGAAGTCCCGCCTCTGCGCTATTCAAGATCGACCTCTTATGCTAGCCGCGAGAAACTGTTGACCGGAAAATACCAGGTCAGGAACTTGTGTCTCGATTGATCTATGAAAGAAAAGAGACTATATACACATGAGGGGGTGCGCAACAAAGGGTGGTAGGCAACAGGTCGGCAGAAACACGGTTTTTTAAAACAAATATATGGTAAATCAAAACACAACTTGGGCTGGGGTCAGAGATTTAGGATGATTCTGTTTAATTACTCGATTCCAATCTAACCAGTTCTTCGTCGGATTAGAACGGATTCCTGACGTCTTGTATATGTTTCAGTATTAATGATATATGATACGAACGACCTCGGGCTCACAGCTCGGCGTGGTCACGGAAAAACTCGGCGTGGTCACAAAGTTCAACGTGGTCAGAACCTGTCTGACCACGCTCAACTTCTGACCACGCTGAGCTTTATGCATATGCAGCGCATATACCAACAATTTTTCTCTTAGAATTTAAGGTATTTTATAAATAGATAATGTTATATAACGCATAGGCAGCATATACCCCGCATATACATCCCACAAGTCGCAACATAAAATAAGCGAGCTAAGTCATTACAACATGGCCTATATACACGCGTCGCATATCCACAACAATAGTTGCACCAGAACTTCCCCACAATACCATAGCATACGCCACGAGTATGTACTACGTAACCTATGCATAAGCGCTGCATATGCTAACACTGGGCCAGGGCAACATTGATATATTTATTTTACACTCACATACGCCGTGCCTACGCTTACTATAAGCAACCTCACAATCGCGGACTTTGATAATACGCAGGTGGCCAGTGCTATAAACCCCAGCGCCTTTGGGTACCACTATAGTAAGCATATGCTTCATATATGCCTAGAAGAAGCATATACTAATAGAAGTATATAGGCCCAATCCCTAACCCCAACCTTAACCCCAACTGGGTAACACCAGGTAGGTTGTAGAGGACGCGCATATAAGGCATATGCTTACAGTAGATAAAGCACGCGCCGCAGCAGTAGTAACAGGTAGAAGGCGTATATAAATCTACAGCCGCATACCCATAGCATATGCTAACCTTATGCAGCCCCAGCTATGACGGTCTAAGACAACGCGAGTATGTGTTAGGAAGGCTCTACGCAGAGAGTATACATATGCTGAGCATAAACTAGATCCACCTAACCCAGCCTCCGCCTTATCTGCTATCAACTCTATAGTATAAATCGCATATCTATACCTTATATATAGCATATGCTGACAATAAACATAGCTACGACATTACAGTAAACGGCACGCAGATATGCGGCCGTGTTTTTACGGCCTAGCTAAGCGTATGTTCCGCATATGCACAGCACCTGCGTCTCTAACTAATATAGTTATAGTACCGCCGCTATATCCGCAACGAGCACAGCGGTGCCCGTATATATTACTGTGTAGTTTACTAAAGGTATATGCTTACTATATACAGTAACCAACCCTCCTATTACCAACACGTCGGCTACAGAGTTAATTACGGGGGAGAAGTATGTGCCCAGTATATGCTACGCATATACAACACTAATACAGCGTAGCGCTCTAAAGCGTTTTATTCTCTCTAGTAGCTAGCAGGATACTAAATACCTGCATGAGCCCGGGTAGGTTATGCACATATAATACATATACAGTACTAACACTACACACAGCCGTGGCCCTTTAGGGTTAAGAATTTCGGAGTATACAAACGCCTGCACTCTAATCGCGTATGCTTACTCTATACCTAGCATATATCTAGCCTAAGCTAACTAGATACAGTGCCTAAGACCAGGGGTTCGCTACCCAATTCGGCAGGCAATTCCATCGCGAGGTAAGAGTATTAGTTTCGCTTCTGTATATACGCGCTATACCTTAATATATCTATCTATCTATCTATTTATCTATATACTTATTCCCCTAAGTTTAATTTCAGACCTAAAAGTACTTATAGGCCTAAGGGTAGCGTGTGGGAGGAATAAGTACGGCTACTACTAGGACTACTACCCGATTCGGAAACAAATACTTATCTCTATATCTAGGAGACTGGCAAAGTCTGACTTTATATAGGCCCTACACATACATTACTAAAACCACCACTTGGTTATATTGCTAGCTTATATGCGCATACACTTCGCATATGCACACCCCTAATGTCTTCCACTAACCATAGGCTAACACGTGCTTATGCTAGGCGTATGCTAATAAGAGAGAAATAGCGCGTCAGCCCATCTACTCCCTCCACCGGCTTAAAACGCAGGGTTAGTATTTCACCTGTATATATTCGGCATAGGCTAACTATATATATAGCGCGGCCCGACCCCGCTAGGCGACCGCAAGGAATCCCCCTTACCATCTACCCGCCGCTAAAGGGGTAAGCTTGCCTTATATATTCCCTACATATACACAGCTAATGTTTAGTACTAGCAAGCAAAAAGCTAATGGGCCGTTATAGTAGAGGTGAGAGCTCTAGTAAGTTTAGTTCTATCTATTACATACGTTATGCTTATACTCTATATAAGCCACAGGCGGAACCTGCTACTTAACCTATCTCTACCGCGCGAGTCCTAAACTATAAGTCCTGGCATATACTAGGCCTGCACGCTGCATGCGTAGCCTATAGTATATAGCCGGAGTTTTAGTAGGGTTTATTTAGTAAATAGGCTAGGTATATGCCTAATATAGGGCGCGGGGCGATAGGCCTATAATAATTAATTCTTTATTTAGCATAGTACTCTATATAATACTTTTTATATATATACCGTGCATATGCGCCCTATATGCTAATACTATGCTCCTACACCCACTTCTTAAGCTCTGCTAGTTCCTTTGCTTTATTATATACATCTTTAGCTTATTTTAATTCGTTAATTTATTGCTCTATATTTTCTATATATAGTATATATGCCTCCTTTTCTAGCTCCTCCGTAGATAAGTGAGATCTATACCTCTTGCCTATAGTCCAGGGTGTTTAACTTCGCGATAGTAGTAGTGGCATCTCCGCTGTATATGCGGTGGATACGCGCGATATATCCGATACTGATGCAATATCATTATCTACGGTACTTATCTGCGAGATAATCTGGCCACTAGATATAGTAGGCTTAGGGGTATTAAATGGGTTCCAAGGATTCTAAGGAAGATTTAGTATAGGATTTCTAGCTCGCCGCTTAGCTACTTTCCGCTATTTCTGCGCTACCTAAGCTTAGTATATACTTTGTATATGCAGGACATATATATACATTGTTTCTGTAGCTGTACTGCTATCCGCTTTAAGTCACTATAATTTTTCTATATATTATCTATTCCTATCTCCTTATATAGCTCTTATAGATCGAATATTTCTTATATACAAAGTTTAAGCCTATACTAAAATATTAGAATATGCGGTATATATACAGAGCGTATATATCTACCGTAGCACTACGGCAAGAACGCATAATTTTCGACCGGTAAAGTTATTATCCTAAAAGTGACTACTTTTACCAATTCTAGTATGCTTCCGTACATACGCCCACCACTTATAAGGAATCTTTAACTTTTCCTTTATAAGTCCGGCTAGTATCCATATTTTCTTCTTATTGTTTATCCAGAACGTAAGCTCCGGATGCAGTGTGCATATACTTTACATACGCGCGGCCAGTTTCTGCTCTATCTCCGCTTCCTATATCTGCTCTATAATATATCTTACTTTATATATTAGAAAGCACTTTACAAAGTTTTATTTAATATATACTAGGCAGAATATAAACATATACTAAAGGTGTTTATCCTATTTACGGAATAGGTTAATTAAATATAAGTAATCTCTAAAGCCTGTATATTATTAGCATATGCTCGGCATATACTAAACATATACTAAGTATATACTTACCACTAGCTTGTTTCTTACATATATTAACTGTAGCAGTGCAAAGTCTAGTTCCGTGAATATGTACAAATTATATAGATAATTGAGCAGTATTACCTAAAACCTTAAATACTAACTAAAACATCTTTATATAGGCAGCACGTGTTTCTAGGTTAAGAAAGGCGTATACCTATACCTTGATTCCTGTTATAGGTATTAGCCTATGCATAGCATATGCGAAGCATAGGGTATGTATACGTTTAGAATTCTCGTCCTATCCTATAATTGAGAATAGATTCGTTTTACCTTAAACCATCTTAAATGATAGGTCCATTTCGATACATATTACGCGTTAGAATGCCTTAGCTTACACGTACGTATAGCATATGATAAGGAAATACTCGTCATTAAAGTTATAAATTACCCGAATCCATTGCTTAGTATTCTCTTTATATTAATTAATAGAGAACTTACGTAGTACACCTGCTCTGCTTAGGCTCTGTATATACTTGGCGTATATCTAACCTATACTTACCTGTATATACCGTCCCCTCTGGAAACTGTAGCATCCTTTCCTTTCTAATTAGAGCAGTAATTCGATCTTTAATATTAAGACTGCTATGCACTACACGTAATGTCTGTATTCTATACTTCCTGCATAAAATATAGTATTATGGCGATAGGATGAATCGACCTACATAATAGTAAGTAGTTTTATTCGCATATATAGGGCATATACAGGGCATACGCGTAGTAAGGCTTAGGACTTCCCCCTGCTTTATTGCTTCAACTACATCATTAGCAAGGTCGATTGGTAGCTTTGTTGGGTATAGTAGATAATACGTATAAGAATTCCGCGTAATAAGGTAAATATAAGGATACCGTGCTATATTGACAGGAATATAGCAATCTAACCGTGCACCGTATATTCGGCCTACTACCCTACCTTGACCTTAGGGGTGGTTAAAACCTATATATACTTAGCATATGCATAGCGTATATATAATGTATATATTACCTACCGCAATATTTTTACTTTAATATTATATGTCCGATATAGGTATATTCTCGTTTAAGTTCCTAAACTCTATATTTAATAAGTAGACAAAGGTATCGAATATCTACCTAAGCAGTTGTTGGTGATAAAGGCTAAGCAATATACCATGGTTTAGTATTACTGCTGTTAAAACAACCGATAAACTCTAGCTGCATATAGTTAGCATATATCTCACATATGCTAGCTATATACTTACTCCATACCAATAAAACATCATTAGTCTGCTTTCTCTATATACACGTTCTTATATACTAGGGTAGATACACTACCGCTATAATCGTAGAATACTATAGTAGTAGCTGCATATTATAAGCATGTGCCTATCGTATATAGACAATACTTACTTCTCTATACTTTACTTTAGCTATTTATTAATATCTCCCTAGTATAGACGACTACTGCGCTTTCAAAAGTCGTTAATAGATTTAAGCTTAACCCTATTATATACGGAGGATATACGGAGGATATCCTCATAGGCGTACTCGCAGTGTCTAATACCGCTACATTTAAACGCTTAATGAAATACTTTTCCACTCTCCCAATTATTATTTTCTCTAAGGAGCTGTAGTCGTGTAATCTTAGGGTCACCAGTTTTATGGAATAAGAATTAAATCTACTAAAGGTATAAATACGGCATATACCTAGCATATACATTACTTACCTTTAATATATACTGCTTAATAACCTCGCGTACTATTTCTTTATCTATATCTATAGATAGTAGAGGTATTGCTTTATAGATAAAATGTGTAATTCCTTCTTTTCTAGTTGCTGGATATTCTAGTATTATAATATAGTCTATTACCTCTTGGATAATAACTTAATGCTTGCTGTTAGAGCTAATAAGTACTCTATAATCTCGGAGTGTATTCTAGCTATGCTAAGTATATATATAGCTTATGCATAGAGCCGTACGTAGTCTTACCTTAGAGAGACCTATATGAAATAGAACCCGCTGTTGCATACTATCTTGACCCTCCTCCTCCTCCTCCTCCTCCTCCTTATCCTTAATATTCTCTCTGCCAATTATATTATCTTAAGAACTATCGTCTTCGTGTTTAATATTAGGTACGCTGTGGGCTGCCTACATATACTTAGCATATGCGTAGCATATAGTTATTTATACTGACTGGTAGGCCATTTAGCCACCCTACTATACTCTCGTTTGCTTTAGTATAGTTTTCACTTACTATTAGTATAGCGAGGTACGTATAAATACGCGTATATATATATGTGTATATGTGTATACGTATATTTATATATTAGTATATCTGCATATATATGCTTAGCATATGCTCTGGATATTTTGGTTTATATAGTCGCTTAATTTAAATATGGCTAGCGATACGTATTCTATATAGGCAAAAGTGTGACCACGCCGACCTTTTGCCGGCGGTTCCATCGGTGACCACGCTCAACTTTCCCCGACCCCATCGGTGACCATGTTCAACTTTTCCGTGACCACGCTCAGCTGCACCCTAAACGACCTTAAAGCCTTCATATTTCATTCAAGGGTTATATTCTACGTTATCCTTCTCCTAAGCGCTCTATAGCAACTGGATAAAGCAATAAAGGGTTAAAAATATTTGAAAGGCCTCAATAGTTGTTCTAAACCGTACCAGAATACTAGTCCTAAGCGAGCTGCAGAACTAGGGCCTATCACACCACGACATGTGCAGTGGCTGGGTAGGCATCAGTGGCCGGGGTTGTGTCGCAATTTCAATACAACTCACTTCGTCACTGCTATCAAACAATCTCATGCGCTTTGGCACCGCCCTATATCACCCAAGGGAGGTGTTTATTTCACGATCCTTACCCACAACACAGTGACCGCCGCCACATTCACGAGTATTTACGATCTACAACTGTTTAAGGCCGCGGAATTTGGTTCGACAAGTACCGAAAGACCATCCAGCCGCTTCAGAGGCTACCAAAACTACTTAATCATGTGGTACCCAGCCACAGCACAAAATGTTACTCAGCAACCCTTTCCCAAAAGAAGCTCTTCTAATGCATATAATGTAAAAGATGCCGATACAGCCCTGGAGTCATTTAATCCGGTTCAAAAAGCACAAAAAGCCGAGTCTAGCTTTTCCGCAATAGTTCGTACTCGTTCAGATGTTTTACCATCCATTTCTCAGCGCCAGTTACAGCGCAAAAGATCTTTAGAGGTGGACGTTGGGCTTACCTTACCAAGAGATAAACATAAGAAAAAGAATCGTCGTATTAACCTTACCGGCCTACCTCGAGTCTTGGGTAACCGCTCGTATGAAGACAATAGAGTACTGCTTAATTCTGGGGGAAAAACTAAGAACGACGACTTCCAGAAGCATTCTTCAGTAAGCTTAATCGAAAACAAAGTAAAACTACTAAGCCCACGAGTGCTGCTGGACTCAATAAGGACCGACATCCCAGCTTCCAAGGTCGCACAGGTCGAATCGCAAAACGGAGATACCTACACTACCAGTCACATATCGAATGCCGCAAAAGCTGCCCAAGCTGTTGCAGAGCGCGTTAGTTCCCAGGTAGTCACACAAAAGGACATTACCTCCACGCCTGAGGCCACCCAGACTTATCTACCCATAAATCCAGCTGACCAGAACCCGCCTTGCAACACTCTTTACGTCGGAAACCTACCCATTGATACTGCCGAAGGTGAGCTTAAATGTTTATTCTCTAGGCAACCTGGATACAAGAAATTAGCCTTCCGAATAAAACAAAATGGCCCTATATGCTTTATTGAGTTCGAGGACGTGGCATTTGCGACCAAGGCCTTATCTGAGCTTTATGGGCATCCAGTGCTCTTATCAATATTCAATATTCGTAAAAGGCCGTATTGATATTAATATTAAAAATTAATTCAATATTGAAAAATATTGAAAAGATATTGAATATTGAATATAGTACAGTCTTAGTATGGTGTTTTATTTAAAAGTAGGCCCCGTATACCCCTGGACTCTATTAGAGCTTCAAAATAGCTACTCTCTTGCAACTACTCTCCCATTACTATCGTCACCTTTGTAATCCTTGGCGTGGTATAGTAGATGTTAGCTACTCTCTAGATTCTGCCAAGGCCTCCGAAGCCTCTTATATTACATTTGTCGCCATAAGCCTCCCTCCGGCGGTGATATTACTTTATAGCTAGCTCTTTAAGTACTCCATATATTTAATATTAGTACTCTCTAGTAATATACGGTCCTATAAGATTATTCGCCGTACACCTAAAAAGACTCGCTCGGCCTTTACTAATATTAATAGTATAGATAATATATTAATTACTATTCAAAAGAGAGAATTACGGGTAAGCTGCCACGTAGAGGTAGCTAACTGGCGCCTTTTATAAGGCGATTTTATAGTAGTTACATTTAGTATAGAGTCGCTTAACGCGTTATAGTCGCTTAACGCGTTATCATTGCCGCCAGAGTAGGTAAACCGATTAGAATCGAGCTCAGAAATAGCAGAGAAGGATATATTATTATCCTTAATTACGTTAGTAGATAAGGGTGGTATAGCGTTAATTAAAGGTAGAGTATACCGCAAGGGGGGGAACGTAAGCTCTAGGGGTGCAAAAATCGTTAAAATTAACGATATTATACGCGATAACTTGCAAGATCTAATTTAATATTTAGTAATTTTTACTTTCTATAGGTTTATCTAATAAATTTTAAATGCGTACGTATTGTAAAGAGGCCTAAGAATTATTTACTAATACATCTGCCTTAATTTTACCACCTTAACTCTAAAAATCTTCAATATTTAATATCTTTCAGTATTGAACATGCCGTATTGATATTGATATTGAACGTTCAATATTCAATATTCAATATCAGTAATCAATATTCGATATTGATAAGAGCACTGTGGGCATCCGCTCTATAACAGTATTAAAGGCGGAATTCGACTAAGTTTTTCTAAAAATCCGTTAAGTGTTCCTGTGGTGCCACCCCGTAATGTTATAACAGATCCTGGTGGCGATAGAGAGGGGCATTATAACAATGGCTCAGGATATGTCAACTATGGTGCAGAGGCTGATAGGCTCTTGGGAGTCAGTAATAACAGTTCCCTTTCTCATTTTGGGCCCGAACCCGAATACTCTATTATTGTTGCGGATTTGGCGCCTGAGGTCAGCGAAAAAGTCTTAGCATCGCTATTCCAGATGCGATTCGCATCCTACAAATCTGTGAAGATTATGTTGGACCCTATTAGCGGACTGTCTCGTGGATATGGATTCGTTCGCTTTACCAACTTGGCTGATCAAGAGCATGCTTTGGATGAAATGCAAGGTGTCTACTGCGGTAATAGGCCTATGCGCATCTCTCCTGCAACGCCGAAATCAAAGGTTGGTGGCAGTATGCAGGCCATTAACCAATCTAAAGCCTCCAATCCCTCCAAGAGTGAGTTCGTTGAGTCATCAAACCTCTTGGCTAGAGGCCCCAATCCGGAAATTTCCTTCAATAGGGATTTTCGAAGAGACGTATCACAACCCCCTCAGGCTCCTGCGACAATTGCGAAGGTTGGGAGACTTTATGCTACAAGGAATCGAGTTCCGGTATGTACTTAGACTCTTTCTTTGTCAGGAATAAAAACACATGATTCCTAATCATCTTAACGGTAGTCTATTTCAAGTCATAGTATTTCAGGTCATAGATGCGGTAGCTGTAACCGTGTAGAAACGCTAGAATGGCACCGTGGTCCCAATGGCGAGCGGACTTTGTGTAACGCCTGCGGCCTACGTAGGTCTACCTACGAGTGAATGAGAATTCACCTGCTGACAGATATCTAGATTATGCGAAGTTTACACGCGAAATGGGTGCTAATAAAGCTGCAATCACAATATCAAACCGAAAAGATGGACCAACTCTAGGCTCATCGATAGAGCGGAGAGACATCAACCAAATATGTAATTTCTCCCTCAACACCCCTCGATTCCGAATAAGTTTTGGAGAAAGCACAGTCATTAAATATCGTCCATCTCCGGTCAGTCAAAGTTGGCGAATTATTTTTGATCTTACGGAGAGGGTTCGAAGACTGTTCTCCAAGTTTGGTGCTTTCAAAGAATACTCGAATAAACTACAAGTTCTCAGGATGCTAATCAAGCGGGAACAGTCAAAGAGTCCACTACAATAGTCAAAAGCCCACCTGCAATATCCATCCGCCAGCATCTTCTAAGCGGAACTTACGAAACAGGCGCTGTCGGGATATTCAAGGAGACAGAGCCAGTATCGCGTATAAAATACACAATCTCCGAGGATATGACTAAGGGTGAACAAGCCCGAAACAAGACTCTTCTCTGCGCCATTGCAGATCGACCAAGGATTTTAGGGAGTAAAAGATCAAGTGTATTAGGCTTTGCACACGGCCGAACTGGCATCCAGCAGCCTCCTACGGCACCGGCTGGCGTTCACGCCCTCCAGCAGCAGTCGCAAACGTCACAAGAGCAGCAGTCGTCATCCCCATCAATCTACTCTCACCATTGGGTACCACCGAGAATCCAGCAGCCTCCTACGGCACAGGCACAACGCGGAGATGTGGGCGTGGGAGTCGAAGGGTTTCCGCCACAGAGGACGCACACGCCGCTCGGGAGGCGCGAGCACGCGCTCAGCGCGCCGCAGCATCCGCACGGGATTGAGGACATGCAGGCCCTAGGATATGCGCATGCGTACGGCCACAGCCACGGCCCCAGCCACGGACATGCGCTAGCACAGAGCCATCACGGGCACGCGCACGAGAATGGACAGAGTCACGGACATGGGCCGGCGCATGGCCATGCTCACTCGCACTCTCACTCGCACTCCCATTCCCATACCCATGCCCACGCCCACGTCTTCCAGGGCCAGCGCGGCGTCAAGGAGCAGCGTATGCGCGAGGAGCAGCAGGCGCAGGCGCAGCAACGGCTGCGGGATGAGAGCCGCGGCGGGCGGGACGATGCGCGCGAACGTGAGCGTAAGCGGGAGCGGGAGCGGGAGCAAGAGCGTCGCTTGCGTGACGAGCAGCTGTCGCGCGAGGAGATGATCCGTCGGGAGCGTGAGCGCGATCCGCGGTTCCGTGATGAGGTGATTAGAGCTAGGGAGGGAGAGAGGGGGGCGCCGCCGCCGCCGGGGGGTCCAGGGCAGGGACAGCAGGGAGGGCAGGGAGGGCAGGGAGGACTGGCTGGCGTTCACGCCCCCCAGCAGCAGTCGCAAACGTCACAGGAGCAGCAGCCGCCACCCCCATCAATCTACTTTCACCATTGGATACCACCGACATCCCAGGGGGGACAGGCTGGCCTTCACGCCCTCCAGCAGCAGTCGCAAACGTCACAGGGAGGACAGGCTAGCCTTCCCGCCCTCCAGCAGCAGTCGCGGGCGTCACAGGAGCAGCAGCCGCCATCCCCATCAATCTACTTTCACCATTGGGTACCACCGACATCCCAGGGAGGAGGGTCATCTAGCGGAATCCTAGAAGCACACCGTAACCATGCTACTTAGAGATAGATCAGGATTCTTTGTGTCATCTCGTGAAAATCTCCAAAAGAAGGCCTTATCGGATAACCGCGATCCGTACGTCACATGATGGAATGGCATATAGGAGTTGGGCTAATGCCACTTTACGTACATGCAGGACTTCAGTGCTGGAGCAGAATTCTGTTATCCATACACAACTCGGCGAATGGCTGTCGAACCCTAGTAGCGATATTCACGGACGTCTCGCAGCGCATTATTCTCTGCTGGGGAACCCTTCTACGTCGAATCAAAGTCGATATCTGCAGTCTATTTCTTCATCCATAGCTCGCACCTACCTTCATATGCCATCCACCGCTTCCGCCTATAGCAGGAAAGAAGAGTATCAAGAGTACTAAAATCTCGGCCCAAGGCTACAACCTTAAATGTAAATAGTTGTGAAGGTTAATACACTGAATGGCTTCTTCTGTGGGGAGCTCGCGCCTTAGCCCGGTGATTATTCTCCGCGACTGTAGTCCTTGATAATCCACTGGTAGACTTGAAGTAATAAGGCAGTAGTGCTTGGGGAAGAATAAATGTTAACCGCTGCATTCCTAGCGTAATCCAGAAGATGAACGAAACATTGATATGCTGTGTTCTGGATTCTGTCACTTGTCGAACCGAAACTCGCCGTTTAGAATAGTGCAAGTACAGCATTTTCAGTACCTGGTCCTCTGCTCTCTGTTCCACTCCTCATCGGTATGCCCATGCGTTTTGACAACATATTCCTCAAATTCGTTGGCTACATCAATAGCTTGGTCGAAGTGGGTGTAAGAAACAGAGTCTCTTCTAAATCTAGCCAACTGCCTGGCAGTATTGACCGTGTTTCTGATTTGTCTTCCATTCAACTTGTGGCGAGCCAACACATCAATTTTCTCCTTCAATTCTTCGTGGTTGATATCTTCGCCTTCTTCTTTTAGGGAATTTATGAAGTTCCTCCAAATCTCCCACCGCCCTTTCTCATCCAATGATGGATAATGCATTGCGAGCTGTACTCGAGACTTGAACGCTTCATCGAATGTGCCGACGCGATTGGATGTAAGAATGAGGATGCCCTCGTAATATTCCAGGACACGGAGAAACACGGATACCAATGCATTACGTTGCAAATCTGTTTGCGTGCGCTCCTCGAGGAAGACATCGGCTTCATCGAGGAGGACCACACAGCCCCAGATGGTCCCAATATAGAGTACCGATTCTAAATACTTCTCTACACCCTCGGGATCGGTACCAATGTCGCCGCAGGTGACCCTGTAAAGAGGCCTCTTCGCAAGTTCGGCCACGCTCTCGGCTGTGAGCGTCTTACCTGTTCCCGGTCCCCCGTGTAAAAGGATAATGAGACCTTTGCCTTTTCCTTCGATGATGTCCGCCGTTGTGGTACTGCTAGTGGCAATATGAACGGTAATCAGCGCTTTGATCAGTTCTTTCTTCTGAGGTTTCAGGACGAGGCGACATTCGAACGCGTCCTTGTTCCACCGAATTGGACGCATATGCTCGACGGACAAGTTTTCTGAATGATTTATTAGAATGAAATTTGAGCCTTGAGGTAAGAACTTACTCCATTTCTTATCATGAAATCCATATCCACGAATATTTGCAGGGAGCAATAGGACAAATGGGTCTTCCGGTGGGTTGTCGAGATCCATCAAGTGTTCTCCGAGATCATCACGTTGTAAGGAATCGTCGGGATGCATTGTCCGATACGTCGCTATATCTACCATGTATCTTGGATTTGTCTTGAAAACCCTAGCGTTAGCTTAATTTGATGTATGAGGCAGCAAATCTTACTGCTTGTACTTCGAAAGTTGGATTCGGGGATTCATAACTGACGAAGTTTTGCTTTCGGCACGCCCAAAATTGCTTACCACGGTTCCTTAGCCTCTCCTCTAGACCGGACTGATCATATCTTAGGGGATACACCTTTAACGAGGAGATTTGAACAGTATCAGAATCTTGAGGCCATGGCACAGAAAGGTTGCTCTTCTCCTTTCGGAAGAGTCCGTCGAAATCCCAAGACCAGCAATTCAACTCGAGGTGTCCATCCTCTAGGGCAGGACAGATCTCGGAAATATAGGCTGAGGGTTGGTTATTAGCCACCGTGACCACAATCTCGTTTGGACCAAATAGTTTCGGAAAATGATACTGGTTTACAAGCCCAATCTCAAAAAGATCATCCGCTTCTTGATATTCTTCTCCGTACGAGGCTATTACGTAGTTAAATAACGTACTGATGTGGTCTTGGTGCGTCTGGCTCAGGTCGCCAAATGGTATGGTGGCATAATCGTCCATGAGCGACCGACAATGGTATAGCTGGAGGTATGGGGCTCTCATGCCCCTTTGGGGATCCCAAGTCCCAAATTGATCCGGGTGAAGGGACTCCATTGTGGCCATGGCATCTTGAAGGCCTTCGGAGACGATCCGTATTTCCTCGGCGTTCAGCGAGGCAGCCTCGCCGTCCCGTTTTAGAGCAAAGAAGAACGCTCTAAGCTGTGATATGGATATGACAGCGGGATCGATCTGTGGAATTTGAAGGCGGTCAAAATCATCTTTTACTGCTTCATGATACTCATTGCAGCTGTAGGATCTGTAAACAATGAAGCTGATGTCTGGGTTACTCTCTAGATAGTCTTCGAGGTCCGGAAAATGTCTTTTGCCTCTAAGGGCACTCGCCTTGCTGTCTCCTGCAAATAATCTAGGAACATCAAGATACTGCGACTGAGATGAGTGCCGGGTGTGATTTTCGCCTCCAAGGCACGAAACTTGATGTACAATGACATATCGCGGAAGGTTTAACGAGAAATTAAGCCTGCTGCGTTTCCCACGATTTGCTTCCTGACTTGCTCCTACTGTTTTCGGGAATCCGTGAGGCAAATCATCACTGATTTCACCTCTTCCACGTTTCATAGAAGACAATGGATGAAGTCGGCTCCCATCGAAAGTTGCTGGAAGAAATTCGGCGGGCGCTGCTGCGTTCAGCGTCGTCGCGTCGACCGCTACGGCAGGGATTGTTGGATCCATATTATCGGGGACCGTGGAAGGCTCAGCTTCAAGTCTGCAGCGACGAGACTTATATACAGGAGATATGAGACGAAAGAGCCTTGCCGTCAGGCTGGCTCCAAAATCGAGGCATTGGGAAGCCCCTGCAGGCTCAGCCACCGCTTTATTGTTTGGTGGGAGGATGTAGGCTGAGGCACCACGGCTCTGCGTTTGTTAGGATGGTCACAGAGCTGCTGAGGCATCATAGCCTTTGTATATACAAGCACTAGATAACCTGAATGGTATCGACAATGTTTGAAGTATAAGCGGAATCCCTCTGGAGTTGGTTGGACATAACTATCCTGCGCGCCAAGGCTCCTTTTCTATCCTGCTCTTGACCGTTCGCCAGGTTTCTATAATCACAAACAACTCTGGATTGAACTGGCGTCTCATAAAGAGCAAAGGAATTTAGGCAAACATAAATTTTATATTTCGTTACCGGACGGAACTACCTAAATCATATTGTCTGATCACCAGCCCTGAATCCCAAAAGCCAGGAAAGCGAAGGGGAAGTCCGCCGCAATGCAATTCGGTCCTTTTTTCCCATTTCCTAAAAAGAATAAAAATGCTAACTTCCATCGTTCGTCCTCCACAAACAAGCTTCCTTTTTCTGCGCATAAATTCTTCCATCATTTGTAAAACAATTTCATAATGCCTGCTTACGGCAGCGCACCATTTGGGACATTCATACCTAGAGAGTTTAGTGTCAGCCAGGTAGGTATCACGAATGACATATAGCTAGCTGATTAATATAGAGACACAGAATTAAACGATTAATCTATTTTATTCAAGGTGGCTCTAAGAGCCCTAATATACATAATAGAATTAACCCCCTATAGGGGTCCCTAGAGGGTGGTGTAACAAGACAATATTAGGCTAATACTAATGTCTAACAGCCGTCGTCACAGGTCAATATTACCCATAGGTAAAGCTACCTCCGTGGCTAATATACCCCCTTAAATCTAGCGTAGAGCGGCAGAGCTAGATTACCGGATTAGGTAGTTATAATAGACGAGCTAGTGGTAAGCTTTACTAAGCATTAATTAACCAGATGTCTAATATCGCGGAGCCCTACCACATTGACGAATTTTTAATGATTTTACTTTAATAGAGCTTTAGTTAGTCTATTTATAACCATCTTACTTATTAGTACCCATTATACAATAAAGCTTCCGTTTTAGACTTCTTGGCGAAGCTAGAATTAATAGATATCTACATATCGGAGTTTTGTAGATACTATAGGGGTCTCTTTTATTACAATCCGTACTAACTGCTAATTATCACAATTAATAATAACGTCCTGTTTGGGATCGAATCTAATAGCTTTAAAAATCCAAACTATATACTTGACCTCCCCACTAATATATAAGAGAGCTAGGAGTTCTGCCTCTGTAGTAGACTTAGTAACTACCTTTTATCTAGTTGCCTGCTATGCTATAGGCCTATTAAACAAGCTTATTAAGAAGCCCTATAAGCTCTAACGTGTTAAAGCATCATTAGCAAAGCTAGCATTAAAAGCAGCTTTTAGAACCTAGTTTATCTTATACAGCGTAATAGTAAAGAACTTAAGAGCGAGGTATCTAGTATTATAGAGATAGGTAAGTAATCTATTAATCTTCGCAAGATAAGCTAGCGATAGATTTTATAAGAACTTAGCTAGCCTGCTAACTAAGAAAGCAACGTCTAGTTATATAGTAGATGCCGGATATATTACAGAACCTATATAACGTTAATATCCTTTCATCTAATTCGGCGTAGCTTCTCCCTTATATGGCATTAATTCCTAGCCCAATAGTAGTGTAGCTAATGGCTTTAGATATTCTAGATAGTATATTAAAACTAGCTTCTTAAGATATTAATCTAAATAGAGCCAGAGCTTTCCCTTTTATTAATCTTATATAACATAAGTATTTAGAAATAATATAAACTAAGGTATTTAGCGGATCTCGAATTAATCTTATAGCTACTTTAGGATATCCTCCATCTGCTATTAATAGCTTAGGTGTCCTATAATTAAAATATCATTAATATAAAAGAATATAAAGATAGGTTCGGTAGGGTATATATAGAGATATGGCTTATCCAGTATAGCTTTTAAACCTATACTCCGCAAAGCAGCAGACATTTCTAAAAACCACAATTTAGGAGATTTCCGTAGTCTATATATTGCCTTTCTTAGATGGAGAGAGAATCTAGGCGGTAGGTTTATACCCTTAGGGGGAACGAGGTAGACCTTATCGTTAATTAAGGTATTAACAAATGTATTAACGGCGTTAACTTATATAATATCAAGGTTGAAGCTAGTGGTAAGAGCGTAAAGTAGACGGAAGGTTTAATAGGCTACTATTATAGCTTTAACCTCCTCTTATAAGACTACTTAAAGGTCTCTATAGACAACTAGATAAGCTTTAAATCTTATAATAAAGCCGTCCGAATCTTCCTTATACGTAAAGACCTATATAGTAGGAAGTTAATAGACCTTTTTAATTAGTCGTACTTCGTCCTAGGTCTGCTTTCCGGTTAAGGCCCTTATCTTAGTATAAGCAGCTACTTTAAACTCTATAGCGTATTTATAATTAAGCATCTCTTTCTATAACTTTAGTAGTAGTAGAAAGTCGTCTTAATATCCATACGTCTTTATAGTAGCAGTATAGAAAGCGTAAGCTAATGGTGTCGTATTAAGACTAATAATATTATTACCATTATTAATTTAAACCGCAAAGGCTCGTCGTTATAGATCCTAATTTAATATATCTTTCTTCTTTACCATAAACCGCTTTTTACGGCTAGAACGTCTCTTACCCCTTAATAATAAGCCTGCTATTATCTAAGGTTTAAAATAAGGTGTAGGATCTATAAACGGTGGTTTAGTAACTTCAGAAGATAACTAAGTAGTAGATAATATCTATGGCGTAAATGCCACGGTAGATAGTAATTACTAAGGCGCTAAAGACACTAATAGTTTAGACGGTTCTAGAGTTAGCTCTAAGGTAGGTAGCTAATGGAGTTCTTCTATTAAGATCTAAATGCTTTTTAACGTAGGAGTAACGTTAATATTTACTAAATATGGCAGTCTTATATCTAGTTCTTTATTAAAGTTCTCTATCTAGTCCTTGCTGCCATCTTAAAGATTATCTAGTAGGTCTTAGACCTGCTAAAAACGGTCCTTTTAAGCCTACGAAATAATAAGGTGTTCTAGTATTTCGGGAGATTAATATCTCTTTAACTTATTAATTCGTATATTACGAGATCGGATAATGCGGTTGGTGGTTAGTATCTATATCCTATAGATATTTAACGCTTCTATGCTAATAAAATAACCTATTTAGGCTTATGGCTTAAACTTTGCCTTTCTAGGAATACCGTATTTAATAAGCACGTAGATTAAAGATCTGGCTATACGAAGTCCTACTAGCTATAGCTTCTATTTATATAGTATCTTAAATAGGGTCTTCTAGTTAATAGACTTAATGGGAGTTTAATTAAGTAGGAATACTGCTAGAAGTATAAACTCGGGCCATAGATCCACGGGTAACTTTGCTTTAATAATAGTAGTCCTTACTTATTTAGAAATAACTTGCCCTAACCTCTTTGTAGGTCTATTTTAAGCAGGAGTATCTAGTATTAATTACTTAATAACACCTCTATTAAGCTGGATAAGATTCTTTACCCTAGCGCCTATACCTTACTCCTTATCTATATGCCAAATACGGACACCTTAAGTATTAAATTTCTTTATAAATGCTATTATTAATTTAAAGAGTGGGAGCAGTATCTCTTGCTTATAGTTCTTAATAAGAAAAGCATAATAGTACTTTATATAGTTATACTAAAAGTAAGCTATATACGTGTCTCCATTAAACCCATCTTCTTCTATAATAACATTAAAGTGTATACGTTTAAAAGGGTAGGTTCTCTTTACGGATATTCTATAAGATATCTACTATATTATCTTTCTAAGAATATATAGTTTATAAAGTGGTACACTATACAGAGTTCTTCTTCTATCTATCTTAACCACTTTAACCCCGTTTACCGCAGTTAGTAAATAATCTACTAACTCTATATCGCAGTATAGTAAGCGCTAATACCATACTTTATTATATGCTAAGGTCTTAAAGAATCTAGTGGACGTAGCGTAGGCTATAGGAGTAGGTGGTAAGCAGGCGATAGCATTAATAAGGTAGAAACCTCTATATTCTATAAGGTTAGCGAATAGGCTTCCGTCATCCTTATAGCGTAGGTAGTTCGTAAATTGGTCCATAATTACTCTAACCCTACGGAGCTTCGCTGCGGATATTAGATTAGTATAAAAATAAGGAGCGTATGCTACGTTCCTTAATATCAGATACCTAGTTAGACGTTATTCGCCTACCTTAATAGCTAAGTTAATATTACCGTATCCATAGATTTCTACTCTAGAATCTCTAGCCGTTGCTATAAATATACTTAGCTTAAAGTCACGGAAGTATCTAATATTATTATAGAAGTGTATATCTACTATAATGTTATACCCCTAGGCGTTAATTAAAGACAGATCTGGATATTCCTGCGATAATAATAATAAGTAGGATATTATTATAGCAGCCGCTATAGCTTAGGGCCTATCTAGATCCTTAATCTTTTTAGCAAAAGCTAATAGAGACGTCCTTAACCTAGGGCCTTCCCTTTTGATTTACTTAACCCTTTTATTATAATACTGCTTATTTATCGGGACCTTAAGCCATTCTTAACACTTCCTTAAATACTTATTATTTAGTATAAAGTTTGTACCTTAAAGAGACTAAAATAGCTACTTACAATTTCTTAACTTATGGGGTAAACTATAAGCAAAACACTTTGTCTTAGGCGATTAAGAAGGTACTAGGGTAGTAGACGTTATAGGATCTGTAGCTGGCTGCCCTAAGAGTATAATATAGGCGTTATGTCCCATATTTAGATGCTTATAGAGGAGGTTAAATTCCTTAATTATTATCACCATTTTAAGCTTCTCTAACCTCTTTACTACCTTCTAGATAAAGGCATAGTATAGAGCTAGACAAATCTCCTTATAGTCCTAGATAAAGGCTTATATAATACTGCTTTCCGTTACCTCTATTAACCCTTTCTTTAGCTCTTCGCTGTTTTATATAATAGTGATATAAAGCTAAAGCCATAACTCTAGTGTCTGGCGTTTAGGCCTTTATTTCCGTTTCTTAAGATCGTCTAATACTATTTGCTATAGCGTAGCTTAAGATAGCTTTGCTACCTTCTTTAGCTATCTTAGAACCAAATATAGTATAGTAAGGTTTTTAAGATACCCTAAGAAGTTAGTGCCTATGGTGGCATATAAGAGTGCTATAAACGTATAGAGCTTCTCTTCCCGCTTTAGGTAGTCCTATCATTAGAGCTTATAGAGCTTAAAGAGCATTCTCTATATCTCTAGAGATTGCTAAGTTTATTATCCTTAACTTAATAACCTAGGTATAGCTATTCTAGTAGATGCTAGAGTTGCTACTAAATCTGTAGGAGCCGCTGCTTATGCTATAGGAGCTATAGGATTCGCTACTGGTGCTATAGGATCTGTAGGTGCTACTATAAGTACTATAGGAGCTGCTGCTATCGAAGGTATAGCTAGCTTATTATTTTCTTTAATTTCGTTCTCCGTCTTATCTGGGTTAACATAGTTCCAGATCTTTACAAAACTTACTTCTCGGCGGATAAATTAAAACTATATAGGCCAGTCTTTTTAGGTTAGTAAAAGAGGGTTTATAGAGTCCTTAGTTGCTATAGTGGCTTTTATTTTAAGGTTACGTAAAGAAACGCGCTTACGCGTAAAGTACGCAATATTTTATGACGAACTATGCTTAAAGAGGCTTAGTAGTAGTCGTCTAGCCACTAAGATCTCCCTAGTGCTTAGAAGGTTACCAGGCTCATAACTGTCAGCCAGGCAGGTATCACGAATGACATATAGCTAGCTGATTGATATAGAGACACAGAATTGAACGATTAATCTATTTTATTCAAGGTGGCTCTAAGAGCCCTAATATACATAATAGAATTGACCCCCTACAGGGGTCCCTAGAGGGTGGTGTAACAAGACGATATTA
>Ga0307515_10007328_pt1 | contig 21835 bp, 3 predicted proteins | sample 17_EM_MG_FD_194513 | JGI IMG/M metagenome (GOLD analysis project Ga0307515, IMG submission 194513) | Populus trichocarpa ectomycorrhiza microbial communities from riparian zone in the Pacific Northwest, United States - 17_EM | ecosystem: Host-associated > Plants > Roots > Unclassified | place...
TACGGGCTCTGCACGGAGTTCTACCAAAGGCTCTGCCAGAAAGCTCGAAGCTCTGCCAGAGGCTCTCTACGAAGCTCCCTCGAAGCTCTGCACGGAGCTCTGCCAAGGCTCCGCATAGAGCTCTACTAAAGCTCTACACGGAGCTCTACCAAAGGCTCTGCAAGAAGCTCTGCAAGAAGCTCTGCTAAAAGCTCTACACGAAGCTCTGCCAAGGCTCCGCGTAGAGCTCTACCAAAGCCTCTGACGGAAGCTCTGCCGAAGCTCTGCACGAAGCTCTGCACGAAGCTCTGCACGAAGCTCTGCACGAAGCTCCCTTAAAGCTCTGCACGAAGCTCTGCCAAGACTTAGCATAGAGCTCTACTAAGGCTCTACACGGAGCTCTACTAAAGCTCTACACGGAGCTCTGCCAAAGCTCTACACAGAGCTCTACCAAAGCTATACACGGAGCTCTACTAAAGCTATACACAGAGCTCCGCATAGAGCTCTACTAAAGCTCCACGTAGAGCTTTGCCGAAGCTCTGCGCGGAGCTCTACTAAGGCTCTACACGGAGCTCTACTAAGGCTCTACACGGAGCTCTACTAAGGCTCTACATGGAGCTCTACCAAAGCTCCACATGGAGCTCTATTAAAGCTCTGCACGGAGCTCTACCAAAACTCTACACGGAGCTCTACTAAAGTTCTACACGGAGTTCTACCAAAGCTCTATACGGAGCTCTACTAAAGCTATACATGGAGCTCTATATATACTATAATATATACTATAAAGTCCTATATAAAGCTATATTAAAGCTTTATATAAAGCCCTATACAGAGCCCTATATAGAGCTTTATATCTACTATAATATTTACCTATACATAACTTCTATAACTATTTTAACCCCTAGGGCCTAACCTAATTTAATCTATTATACCCTTTACTACTAACTTACTTATATATAATAAGTAACCTAATATAATCCTAAAATTAATAAGATTACTTATATACTTATTAGATTTAATAGCCTAAGTATTACCTACTCTACTCTATCTATTACCTAACCTATTTACCCATATATTAAGGTAATTTACGGTAATTACTTAATTTATTATAGGCCTAATCCTAATTGCTATATTAGTAATATTCTCTAGCTATTATAAACTTCTAATTTTTAATATTATATTACTTAAAGTGGGCTATTAAAACTAGACCCTATACCTATATAAGGTAACTTAGCCTATAGTAGAGCTAATATAAAGATATTATATAGTATATAGATAGGACCTAGTAGTTATTAAGCGTTATAGGCGGTAGTAAAATGTTTTTATATAAGATAGTAAGATCTTAAAAACCACTATACTCCTATTAAATTCCTATATAATCCTTATAAATATAATACAGATTATAATATCCCCTAGCCCTTAGTTAAAAAAATTAATAACCCTATATTAATAAATAAGTAAATAAATATACTCTTCTTCTTAACCCTTAGAGCGATCGCCTATAAAGTATACAGTTACTTACCGTTGTATTATACTACTTAGTGGCCTAGATAGCGACTATATAGTTTTATAGTTTCTTCTTTACGGACTAAGTACTAATAGTAGTAGTCTTTAAGGTCTTACTACTCTATATTAAAACCTTTTACTACCTATAACATCTTTATGTTAGCTCTACTAAATCTAAAGACTATTAGGTTTATAGTTATTGCTTTAAATATATATAGAGTTAAATTTTAAATACTACTACTAGTATATAGCTAAGTTATTAATTAATAGTAAGGCTTAGTTAGAATATAGTAACCCCTAGCAATAGATAAGCTAAAAAAGAATATAGTAGTAACTAAGGAGATCTAATATCTATAAAAGCCTAGATATAGTAGCTACTAGCTATATATAGAGATAGTTAACGGGGTTTTGCCCTAATAAGATAGTTTATAAAGATTTTCTCCCCTTAATACTAGGGTTTTTTCCTATATAATTAATATTTCCCCCTAAATATAGAAGTAGTCTATATAGGCCCACGTTAAGGATCTAAATTAGGCGTTAAATAATAATATAGTAATAGATAAATTAATGCTAAAGAAATATATAAAATATATAGATAAGAAGAAAGTAAGCTATAGTATAGTTAATACTATAGAGGGTAAACGCCTAAGGACTTTACTAAGGGCTAATAAAGGTAGAAAGTATAATAATAGCGCTTTTAAAGATAGAGGTAATAGGACTAAAATATTAGCTTTATATAGTAAAAGTCCTAATAGATAACTTTAAATATAAGTATAGCTAGCTAAGATAAATACTAAAGTATATATTACTAGTATACTCTTTATATACTAGTTAAAAGGAAATACTTTTAATAGCTAATATAGAAGATTATAATATAATACTTTTATTATAAAGAGGCCTTAATATAGTTACTTAGTAGCCTATTAACTAGAGTATTTTAAACTTGTTCTAAATTATAAAAGAAATAAAAATAGAAAATAAGGAAGTAAAAAATAATAAATCCTCCTTAGGGGCTCTATAATAGTATTTATTATTAGTTCTATTTATTACCTAATATAGTTCCTTTTTAGGTCTATATAGGCTACTACCTTTTTATATAGGAAAATCCCTATAAGGGGGAAAAACCTAAGTATTTCTTTTAGTCTGCCTTATATACTATACTTCCTAGGTATATTAAAAGATCTAAGGGGAGGGAGTAGTAGAAGGGTCTGGCGATTTGCTAGTGTGCTACTTATAGCTAGGTGGGGGGTAACTAGTCCTTAAGGGCTTAGAATAGGGCGTATCTTATAATGGCCTTCTATTAAATTCTATATGCTATTTAGAACTACTAGATAATTCCTTATCCTATAAGCTATTTTACTATTATTTATAAGTCCCTACTTATAGAGAGTATCTAGGTAATATTATTTATACCTACGCTAGCGAGCAGCTAGTCCCTTACTAAGCGGTAGCTATAAAATAGTAGTATATAACGTACTAATTAAATAGGCCTTCTGTATATATATTAAGGTATAGTATTTAGAATATAGATACTTATAAGCTATATATTTAGGCCTAGGACCTCTATTTATAGTAGGAAGGTAGCTATAGATTTTACCTTTGTTAGTTCTTTATATAGGAGGAGAGTTAGTATTAACTATAGGGTGTTCTATATAGCTGTGTTTTATATTTTCACTACCTCTTTATATTGTTGCTTCTATTTAAGATCTGCCTATCTTGCGATTAGTATAGTAGATCTTTATCTATATTAGTAGCCTTCTATCCTCTATTGCTATTATAGCACTTTACTAGTATAGCGCTAGGTCTCTACTTAGTAAGCTAGTAGTTTCTATATTTCTTTTTCTTTCTCTACTACTTATAGTTAGAGGGCTTCCTAGCTTATATACTTAGGCGTACTTCCTCTTTAAGGGGCCCTTACTCTTATATATACATCGTTCCTTATATATATTTTAGTGTTTAGCGTATTTTTTCTTCTACTAGGTTACCTTATACTATAACTACTCTCTGTATTATAGTTATATTAATATATAAATCTAGTAGTAAAACTACTACTTCGCGTTCTAGTGCGGCGCGTAGTGTTCTCCTATAGGCACTAGTTTTATAGCTTAGCTAATAGAGCTAGGGAGCTTTTTATTAGCACCTTACTGCCTAGTCCTAGACCTTAAATCTAGGAGCCGTATAGTATTATTAGTCTTATAACCACTATATATAGTAGGCGTGTATATTTAAATAAGGGTCCCTATATTAAGATAGCAATTTATAATACTACTAAGAATATTACTACTCCCCTATAGGTCGCCTATATAATATACTTATTTTAATTTAGTTTAGAGTCTACCTAAACCCCTAGGACCTTAAGAGTAGCTTCTAGTTTTATTTTATAGCCCTAGATATTTACTATTAAAACTAGGTCGCTACTTACTCTTCTTTTCTTTATAAAGTAAATAAGCTAATATTTATTTAGTACGAATTTAGTACCATATTGTTTTGCCTATATAATATACCTATTATACACCTAGTTTAGCCTAGTATAGTTTTCTACTACTATATTTCTCTATATAATTAGGTTTATATCGCCTATAAATCCTAGGGCTATTATATCCTAGCTATTATTATATACCTTTAGTAGTTTAAATATAAAGAAAAGGAATAGGATTAGTAATAGGGGTAATCCCTATAGTATACCTATAGGTATTAGTATTAATTCGCTTTTATAGCCCTTAATTATAATTTTTATAATACGCCCTATTAAGAAGGCTTAGATAAACTTAATTATCCTATCTAGTAGGCCCTTATTTCTTAGGATCTATAAAAGTCTCTTATATAATATATTATTAAAGACTCCGCTTATATCTAGGTTTAGTATAGATACAGTACATCCTAAGTAAGCTTACTATACCGCTTAAATACTAGAGGTAATTAGGGAGAGAGCTAAGAGGGCCAATCGTTTCTTTCTTGCGCCTATTTATATCTATAATAGTAGCTCCTATACTTCCGCCGCTTCTTATATACATTTTATAACTATCTTTTTTAGAAGCTTCCCTAAGGTATTTTTTTAGGGTAATTGGGCGGTGGCTTTCTGGGAAGAAGTAGTCTTTTTTTTTTTACCTTTTATAAAACAACTATAGTTATTACTTTAAAGTATTTAGGTAGTTCGCCCCTCTAGAGGCAGGCGGTTATAGTATTAGTAAGTAGTACTACTACCGCTTCTATTACGGCTTTAATTGCCTTATTTAGGATCTTATCTAGCCTTAGCACTTTACTAGTAGGGAGCTTTTATATAATATCCTTTATTTCTTTTATAGATATTATATAACTTATTTTAATAAATAGGGGGTAGGGTTAGCTACTAATATTCTATAGGTCTACTTAGCCCATACCTAAGAAGAACCTTTCTATTAATATTTTAATTTTTTTCTTATTATTATTTATATACTAGTCCTATTATATCTAGTGGAGTATAGGTAGGTAAGGGTCCCCTAGCGTCTCTTTAGTGGCTTACCTATTTTACTTTAATATACGCTAGAGTCCCTTATTATATAGTTTAGTAATATTTAAAGTAATTTCTTTTAAAAATTAGCGCTAGTTATTTCTACCCTCTCTCTATATTATCTTCTTAAGCCTATTCTTTAGGGCCTTATAGCTCTATTAGTAGTAGGCTTCGCTTATTATACTATACTATCGCCTTACCCTTATTACGCCTATAAGTAGCTAGGCCTTTAGGTAGTATTCTTCTAAGTAGTTACTTATAATCCTTTAAATGTCCTCTAGTAACACCTAGAATATAGCTACTAACCTATTAATAACTTCCTAGGTATATTTTTTCTAGTTAGGTTTCTTAATAGCGTAACTCTAACGAGTTTATTGCGCTATTGCGGCAACGTTAAGTGTTATCCGTATAGGTATATAGTCTATAGTAATTGCCTATATATCTTCTAGTTTATAAAACTCTGGATAATCTATAAGTTTTTCTTATATAAATATAAGGTCAATTATACTCTCTTAGGTACCTCTTTTTAGGTAGGTTTACTAGTTAAAGTAGTTAGGGTAAAGCCCCGCGTTTTTAGCTTATTTAGTAGGTAAGTCGCCTATACTTTAACTATAGCTTACTGCCCTTCCTATAATATATTATATGCGTTAAAGTCCCCTAGGACTATTACCTTACCTTTTTCTATATTGATGGCCTATTAAAATAGTCCCTATATAGCGATTTAGGACTTATTATCCCTTAGGTTATAGACGCTAATTATACTAATTTATCCCCTATTGGTAGCTAGTTGTAGTTTATCTATATTAGGGCTAATATTATAGTAGCTCTATACCTATATATTAATACATTAACTAACTAAGAAGTATATATAGGTAGCTAGGTTTGGTTTATATAGGAAGTAGTATCCTTTTAGTTAGTATATTTTATATATTTACTTATTATATACTGGTTCCTATAGGGCTATTATCTAATATTCTTCTAGGTTTAGACTATCAAATAAGGGCTGTATTACTCTATAATTTAAGTATCCACAGTTATATTATACTATTATTAGTCTATTTATAGTATTAGTTAGTTTAGTAACTTATAGGTATCTTTTATTCGCCTCTAAGGCGTCTTAGCTAGGGCTATTATAATTAGGATTCTTTGCTAGAATAGGTCTCTAGTAGCGTTAATGCTGCCTTATAAGCGGCCTATGCTTTACTTTACTACTAGTTAAATAGAGGGTGCCCCTATTAGAGTAGGCACCCTAAATCTCTTTCTTTATACAACTATCTAGCTACTATCGCCTATTATACTTAGCTCATTCTTCTTATATACATTTCCCTATAACATGGCTGTAACCTAGTATAGTTAGGCTTATTTTATCTTAGTAGCTTCTAAGTATACTTAGAAGGTCTTATATACCGTCTTCTACTATACTTTATATTCTTTACCGCAGTTTACGCATCTAGCTCCCTTATCCTTAGGGCAGTCCTTTATCTTATATATATTGGCGTACCACCTACACCTTTCCTATTTCCCATATATGCTCTAAGTATAGCCTTACTATTAGTATCTAAAGTATTAGCGTACTTAGACTACATAGTAGTATAGCTAGGCTTCGTACTAGAGGCTATTTATAACTATTTCTTTATATACTACTACTACCTATATCGCTTAGGTTAGTAGGTTAATTATTAGGGTATTGCGTATTTTAACCCTTTAGAAGCCTATATATATTATACATACTTTATAAAACTATATAACTTTAGGTATTATAATTTCTAGGACTAGTTTTTTAGTGGCCTCTATAATCTTTTAGATAAGTTATAAGTTTATAGCGCCTTACCTGCTTTCTACTTATATATTAAGGGGTACCCTAATTCCTTTAACTAGGTAGTTTTAGTAGAGGATCTTATACCTAGGGTTATCTCCCTAGGTAATAGCCTAGTCCTTTACCTATTAGTTAGGGAGTATAACCTCTATATTACTGCTATATAGGACCTTTACTACTACTGCCTTTAGTATATATACTTTAATTAATATAAGGACCCATTTTAGCTCTATTCCTACTACCTCTAGTATTTAGACCCTAATTATAGACCTTATAGGTACTACGCTAAGTAGGCGCTAGGTAGGCGCTAGTTAGGTACTAGCGGCAATATAAGCCTGCAAGGGCTTTATTATATACGTTATTAGTATTCCCTATAATTTTATAGCGTCTTTAATACGCCTAAGCCTATTCTCTATAGCGTTCTAGTTCCTATTATACCTTATCTATAGTTTTTAGGCAATTTATCCTACCTATTAGGCCGTACACGCTACCCCTACGCGTAGGTATTTGTTTTCTCTCTTCCCTAGATCTTCCTTAATGTCTTTTAAGATATCTATAAGTTTTTACTATTTTTAGTTATTATCCTTTAATTATTATAGTTAGGTCGCACCCTATTAGGTTTATTATAGTATTATATTTCCCTATATAACGACCCTCCTATATTATATAGGCTTTCCGGCTATGCTATATATATTAGTTCTAGGGTATATTATACCGTAGATTTAATTAAGAGTAGTTATTTCTTTATTAAATAAGTAGTAGACGCATTCTGCTGCTATAGAGGGTTTTTTTAATAGTAATAATTATAAAATAATATAAAATAAGATATGTAAACTGCTACTAAAGTATATATAAGGCATAGTAAAGAGATAAATATATTAAATATATAAGATAAAAGGTAAAGGTATAGTAACTATAGGAATAGCTATACGCTATACTATATAAATAGAATATATAGGTAATAGGCTAAGGAGTTATAGGTATCTTTTTACTAATTCCAATTTTTAATATAAAAGGGCTAAGCTAGTAAACCTAGACTTTAATAGGCTAAAAGTAACGCTATATATTATCCCTAAACTAAGTAGGAATATAAAGAAAAACGCGCCCTATAAGAAGGCCTATAGGGATAGCTATAATAGATATAAGGCTAAGCTAAGTAAAAATCCAATTTAATATAATAAGTAGAGTATACGTTATTAGCTTATATAGGGCATATAGCTAACTAGTAGGTATAGAAAAAGGGATAGAAGTAGTAATAAAAATATATATAGAAAATAGGGAAGAAGTATTGGATACTAAAATAGAAAGCTCTATATATAATAAATAGCGACTAGAGAATAGATATAAGAGATAAAGGAACTAAATAACTTAGAAAAAAAGAAGCTAGAAGAAATAAGAGGAAAAGGATAGATAAACGCTATTTATAAGGGATTTAAAAAAGAAATAAAGTACCCCTATAGAGGGTCCGAAACCTAACATTTATATAATATAACTATAGTAATATAAACTACTAACTTATAAGACGCCTTATTAATAGCCTAAACCTAGAGAAATGCTATATTATTATAGTGTAAGAACTATTCTATAATATTTATACATAATTAATGTATTACCTTTAAGAATTCTACCTCCTATATAATCTAAGAGTAGCTATACGCGTATACTTTATAGTTAGTAAGGCTATTAGCCTAGCTATATAGTTATAGTAGGTAGTTAACTTAAATATTACAGCTATAATAATCTAGACGCGTAAGGGACTAATATAGGTTATTAATATATATAACTCTAGGGTTATAGAGTACTATATATAGAAAATATTATAATTATAACAAGCCTATTTAAACTAAAGATATAAATTTTATCCTATTAGGAGATATAAATCTCTACTACCTATAGTAGGGTAGTATTTATATTACCGCTAAACTATAGGTAGAGAGCCTACTAAAAATTATAAATAGCTAGGACCTTAAGCTAATAACTACCCTAGGAGTAGCTATCTAGTAAAAAGGTATTGCTAGAAGTATAATTATTATAGCGCTAGCAAATTATAGTAGATTATGCTAGAACTTAGTAGGTAGCTATAGTTATATAACTAAAGGACTATATAAAAACCTACTTTAAGCGGTGCTGTTTTTCTTTTCTTTAGATTTAAATCCTTATTAATAGATAATCTAATTATATAGGTTTACGCGTCCCTCTTACTATACTAGTGCCTTAATTAACTAAGTTATTTATATTATCTAAAGCTTATACTACCCTTTGTTCTAAAAACGAACTTAAATATCTTTATAGAATAAGAATATAGAATTAGGCTAAAAGGCTATTACTAGGACCTTAAGGATAGGATATATAGAATACGTACGGATTAGAAACCCTAAAGAAACTACCAGAAGTTACCTAACGCCCCTACTACTATATTAAGAAATATAGTAGCTAAAGGACTCTTAAATACCTCTAATAGTAAAATAGTTAATATCTTAACCTCTTAAAAGGAACTTATAGCAGCTAATACTAAAATTGAATAGCTATAAAAGCTAGTTTTAATTAGATATACCTCTATATCTAGCAATAACTTATTAAATACCCTAAGACTTACTATAGTCCTTAAGTCCCTAGCCTAATATATAGTACTATTACGGTTTGCAAAGGTCGCAAACCCTATATTGCTTATAGATAGGACTATCTCTATATTTAATAACTATAAGCTTTAACTATATAATAAGCTTAAAGTTAATGTAGATTACTTTCCTACTACTAGAGCTAAAATAGCCTATATTTTTAGCTGTACCAGGGGGTATACCTAGACGTACCTACGCCTATGATACGCTAAGGACTTAGTAGACCCCTTTCTTACTAATAAAGAGAAAATTAATTACCTATCTTCTATTTATAAGGATCCCCTTTAGGTATAAAACGCCTACCTTAATTATAAAGGCTTAATAATAAAAATAACTAAGACTACTTTAGCATTTTAAACCCAATTTCTATACCTAGCTAAATAGGCCTAGATCTTATAAAAAGACCTACTACTAGACCTCTTTAATAAGCTTGCCCTAAAACTATAGTAAGTCGTCCTACTAGTCTTTATTACTATATAGATATTAAAGGAATTTATAAACTACTACCTAGCTATTAATTAAGGCCTCTATTAGATTAAGGTATATACTAAATAGTTAGGAGTCTATAACCTCTTAAGTTAGACTATAAGTAATATAAGAATAGTTTATAGTACCCTAATACAACCTATAACTCCTATAGTACTAACTATACTACCTATAGCCAATCTAATAGAAAGCTATACGGCTAGTCCTACCGTAGGTACGGCGTATACTTAGCTAATATATAGTAACCTCTATAGATAGGCCTTTAGTAATTAAGGAACTTACTTCTTATATAGCTAAAAAGACTGCTTTATAAAGGACTACCTAATAGAAGTAAAAACGGATAAAGTTCTATTTATTTAGGAATATAATATAGAGTTAGAAAAAAGGAGCCCTAAAGGAAGACTTCTTTTTAGGATTAAAAGGGATTAAAATATTATATATTGGTCTGGGTTAGTTAATTAATGGAAAAAGCCGTACTATTCCTTATACTTTATTCTATAATAAATATTAAGTTTTAACTTCTATTTTAGCTAACTCTAAAGTTAATACCTTTATTTTAATAGATATTTAGTATACTATAAAGCTGGCTAACTTTTTAAATACGCCCCTAGAAGATCTATCTAAACTAATTCCTATTTATAGGTATAATAGATAGGTAGAGTAACCTATTATAACTATCTTATAGATCTACCTTCGTATTAATAGATAAAGGTAGTATAGTACCCCCTTCTTTATTATAGGCCTTAGAAACTATAATATAATTTTGGGAAGAAAATAGTAAGCCTATTTAGGCTATAGTTTAATATATAGAAAATGGCTTATCTAGCCTAAAACTATACCCTAAACGCCTTCTTTTATAAAAGAGATTGGTATTATAATAGAAAACCTTATATAGCTATAGATAGACACTGTTTACTAAGCTAATACTATATATAGGGACTAGGCTTTTAATAAAGACATATAGCTTAACCCGTAGCGGATCTACATACTATACTATTCCTAGATTACTTATATTACGCTACTTATACTAAAAGCCTAAAAAGTTAGTAAAAAGCTAGCTAAACTCCCTATAAGGAGCCTAGGCCCTATATAGCTATAAAGAATATTAAGGAATATTAAACGCTGCACTAAACTTATAGACTAAAGGATAATTTATAAAAGATAGAATGTAAGCTAAGGAAGACTATAAACCCTAAACTATAAAATATAGTCTAAATAATAGCTGTAAAAAACCTATACACCTTCTAGTAAACGTCTACTATATTAGCGCTATAAGATTCTACTAAAATTTAGTCTAGCCTAATACTATTACCTTTATAGCTAGTTTATATAAAATTAATTAAATTATTAAGGATAGGGAAGCTTTAGCTTATAACTAGCCTAGTAAAAAGAAAGGTAAGTTTATAAATAAGGAACTAGTAAAATAGAAGCTGCTACGCTAATACTAGGAGTTTAAGAATATATTCTCTAAGGTAGCGTCTAATATTAGCGACTTAGTTAATTAAGGTACAATCACAGCAAAAGGGATGCGCAAGCCTGTATAATTAGATTATCTATAAATAAGAATTTAAAGCTAGAGAAAGGAAAGGAGAAGAATAGCAGCGCCGCTTAATGTTTTATGCGGTCCTTAAGTCACATAAGCTTATATAACTCTGCGTCTACCATAATCCACATTTACTATAATCCACCATTTTCTAATAGCGCCGTAACATCTAATATACTTCCGCCTTACTAACTATAAAACTATAAAATTAATATTAAGCTAGGTAAGGAAAATGCTCTTAGCTATAGCCCTCTTTACTAGTAATCTACTACTAATTATAAGCTATAAAGTAGTACTTTATTAATAACCTAAATAAGAGCTTTATTAAGCCCAGTTAAGCCCTTTTACCTTATCTATCCTCTTTATTAACTACTATAAGCTAAATAATATGACCTATAAGGACCGCTATTTACTATTCTACTTAATAAGATACTAGCCTAAATAAGTAGGGCTAAGGTTTTTATAAAGCTTAATATCTATTAAGCCTTTTACTATATTAGGATATACCCTAGATTTATAAACCTTACTATATTTTAGACCTATTACAGATTAGATAAATATAAGGTACTTCCTTTTAGATTAACTAATAGACTAGTAATATATAAATAATATACTTTTTAACTACCTTAATAACTTATATATAGCTTAACTATATAATATTATAATATACTCTAAGAATAAGTTAAGATATAAAGAGTATGTCTATAAGGTCATAAAATGGCTCTATTAGGCTAGACTTTAGATTAATATTAAGAAGTTAAAATTTAGTATTAAATGTATAAAGTACTTAGGCTTTATTATTAGTATAGATAGAATTAAGGTAGACCTAGAAAAGACGGTCGTAATTAACTAGTAACAATCCCTAATAACTATAAAAGGAGTATAGTTATTCTTAGGTTTTTATAACTTTTACTAACGCCTTTATTAAAGACTACAGTAGAATTACTTAACCCTTAAACCACCTAACTTAAAAGGACCAGCCTTTTTACTTTATCGCTATATATAAGTAAACCTTTAATAAGCTTAAGAAACGGCTAGTCTCCACTCCCTTACTTACCTACTTTTAATACTAGAAACTAATACTTTAAATAGCGTAGTAACTAGTATTAATTACTATAAGCAGTTAGATAGAGAATAGTACTATATTATCTATTTTTAAAAGACTATAATAGATGTTAAACTAAACTACCTAGTCTATAATAAAGAAATACTAGCTATTATCTCTAGCTTTTAGTACTAGCGCGCTTAGATAAAAGGGGCCCTTAAGCCTATTTAGGTAGTCTTAGATTATAAGGCCCTTAAGAGTAGTATAATATACCTACTAACTACCTAATAAAGAAATAACTACCCCTAGTTAAATATATAGTATATTATACTCTAGAACTAATATATATAGCTTAACTAAAAAGCCTACGCGACTTAGGGTAATTATAGTAGACTTAAAAGGTAGATACTGTATAGAAAATCGCAATACTATAATAAACCTAATTAGGGGCGATCTAATCTTAATAACTAAGGAATAACGGTTAGGGGTAGTAGAAGCTTATAGACCTCTTAAAAGGTATTAAGGACGATCTAAAAAAGGGAGAGGATAAATACTTACGCGTAGAGTTAGCGTGTATAGTATAATAAGTAGGTCAAATTGCTTAAAAGCTCTAGATAAAGTATAATAGAAACCAAAATGCGGTAGAGAATAGGCTTAAACATATTAAAGACGCTATAAAATTATAGAGAATACTAATAGCGTAGGTAGTAAAGCTATTATAGGCTAATATTGCAGTAAGTGCCTAACCGGCGACTCTTTAGTATATATTTAGCGTAGTACTAGTTAGAGCTATAGTTAGGATCTAAATATTAAAGGTAGTAGAACGAGAACTAGAATAGATTCTTATATTAATTAAAGTATATATACTAAAGGTAGTAGCAGTAAGGGTTCTATATAGCAGTAATATAAAGGTTATATTCTCTAACTAGTGAGGTAAAGGACTAGACTATTACCTAGGGAGATATCCCTAAGTATAAGATCCTCTATAAAAACTACCTAGTTAAAGTAATAGGGGTACCCCTTAACTTATAAGTGAAAAGTAGGTAAGGCGCTATAAACATATAGCTTATTTAAAAGATTATAAAGGCTACTAAAAAACTTACTCTAGAAATTACTATAACTAAAGTTATATAGCCTTATAGGGCATATATAATATATATAAAGGAATTACTAAGGCTCTAAAGGGTTAAAACACGTAGTACCCTAATAATTAACCTACTAACTTAAGAGATATAGGTAATAGTAGGCTATAAAAGAGTAGTTATAGATAGCCTTTAGTATAAAGCCTAACTATACTACTACGGAGCCTAAGTCTAATAATACTTTAGATACTAATAGTAGGGGTATACCTAAAGCGAATATAGGAAATAAGTAAGGTATAGGGAGTGCGCTAATACTTATAAGACTAAGGACTATATAAAGGTTAGGTATATAAACTATAGTAAAGAATATAAAGAATAGTAAAAGATGGCGTGTAAAACTTTTTAGATATACTTAAAAGCTACTAGAATAAAATGCGCTAAACTATACTAGATTATAGCTATAATATAAGGAAACGTATAAAAGGAGAAGGAGATAAGCGGAGTAAATAATAGCGGTTAGATAATTATATAGCGGAAGATATTTAAAATATCTACCCTAATAGAAGCTATATTTACCTATCTAGTAGTTATTAGGTAAAACTTAAGTAGATAGTTATATAGCTTTAAAGTATAGGCGACTTGTAGGCGACTTGCCTATAAGGTATATACGCTATATATACCTTAGAAAAACCCTTCCTTACCTTATAGCTAGACACCCCCTTTTCCCTTAAGAATTTATCTATTTTTATAATATACTCTATTATTCTATTAATTAAGCTCTCTATCTATATCCCTACCCTATATTTAAATCCTTACTAATCCCCTTAAGAGGATAACGTACTCTACCGGCGAGCTACGAACACTAGCGAGCTGCGAACCCTAAAAACCACCAAAAATCGGAAAAAGTGCACCTTAATATCTCGACAATGGCTTAATAACAAATTCTGAAATTTTATAATTAGCCTTTTATACCTATTTTAAACCTCTTATTAAATTTAAAAAGTAATCTATTAAATAGCTCTAAAGATATTATAATTTAGCTTAAGATTGGGGGCTAAAACCTAATATTTTAATAACGGCCAGGTAACGGCTAGGCTTATTACGCTAGAATTTTATTAAGAGTTTTAATATAGGCATAAAAGGCTAATTATAAAATTTTAGAATTTATTATTAAGCCATTATTGAGATATTAAGGTGCACTTTTTCCAATTTTTGGTGGTTTTTGGGGTTCGCAGCTCGCCGGTAGAGTACGTTAACCGGTTTAATTTTTCTATAATATCTCTAAAAAAAACCAACGCCTATATTTAATAGTAATACACTAGCGATATAATTATAAAACACTTTAGGATCTAGTATAGATAAAACCGCTAAAAGTATACTAATAGAATCTAAGCTACCTTTAAATCTTAAAAGAATTAGATATCTATAAAAGTTAGAAACTAGTTTAACTTATATACCTAGGCCTAATAGAAACTTAGTAAGGTTACTAGCGTCCTATTAAGTAATACTAACCTAAAAAAGCTAGATAAGCTGGCTAAGAAAATAGCTAACTTATAGAGTATTATTAATTTAATAAAGCCCTTCTATTATCTCTCTAGTAAAGAGTATAAGTTATATAGCAAATATATACGCCGAATAAATCTTAACGCCCTAGTTAAGAAGTCTCTGCTAGATATTAGTAGTACTACTTAATAGTATTTTTACTAGTAGATTACTGTAGCTAAAAACTAATTTAAAGTTAATAACACTAACTATAATTATAAGCAACGTATACGCTAGGCTATTAAAGGTCTTATAAAAAAAGATAATTATCTAACTAGTATATTGTTAGCTAGGTATTAAGGATAAAGGTCCTTTACTATAGAATAAGTTTAAAACTATAGTCTAAGACTAAATTAGAAACCCTATCCTTTAAATTAACCACGTCCTCCTAAAAGTATAGATTAACCTTAAGTAAGGACGATTTAACTAATTAGATTGCTAGAATCCTCAACACTAACACTATGCACCTTAGTATGCGTATAGTCCACTAGCTTATAGGAGGACGCGGCCAGTTAAAGGGATAGTAAGACACTTTAATAATACTACTATATACTATACGGCTATTCTAAAGGAGAATTAGAGGTTTAGCGTTTTCCTAGCCTATATATATAGCTTAAAGAACCGCTTTTTATATATAATCCTAAGTAGTAGGTAGACTTTTAGTTCTTATATCTTTTAACCTACCTCTAAGTAAAGGTCTTCCGCTAAAACTTTATTAAATAGATAAGAATTGCTAAAAACCTCTTTGCTAAAATCTGCCGTATAGAGTAGCTGTTTAATACTATAATACTTATAGAAGATTACGTAGTTAGTAGCAACAGATCCTTGTATTTAAAGCGCGGTTATAGTATAGGCTCTATATACTAGCAAATTATATATATATTAAAACCCTAAAGCTTCTAGAGCCCTCCTAGAGCCTTTTAATAGAAACCTACTAGGAATCTACTAGGAACTACTATAAGATAATTTTACTCTAGTTCCTAATAGGACCCTATTAGGGGCCTAATTAAATAGTTAGTGCTATTAGGTCTCTGCCTAGACCCAATAGGTGCTAATAAAAGGCTATATACTTTTCCTAATATAGGGTTAGCTTTAGGAGATAGAGCTTAAAAAAAGCGACTCTTTTCTAAATAAACTCCTAGGGAGACTACTTAGCAGCTAGATAGCTTAAGGGACCCCTTAAACGCTAGTACTATACCTATAAGTTAAAGGACCGTAAAAAGCTACTATAAAGACCGCTAATAATAAGCTAGTAAAAATAAGTTAGATTAGCTTTTAGAAAACCTAAAGCCTTAGTAGTATATCTCTTTTAACTATAACTAAGGCCTAATATAGAGAGATAAAATAAATATATTATAGTATACGTCGCGATAGATACGCCCTAGGGCGAAGTCCGCCTATATACTCTCTACGATAATAGCTACTAAATTAACCCTATTAATTAAGACATTGTCCTTAAGTATAACTTACCTACTACGCTAGCGTATATAAGTCGCCGGCCTATTACGTGTTTCCTTAATAGTAATTAGATAATAATTTAAGATACTTATTATCTTATAGTTACTACTAGCAACTTTTAGTGTATCTTTTATACTATTTACCCCTAGACCTTTTAGGGCGGTTCCTTTAATAGTTATAATATAGTAATTAAGATAGAATTAGCTTATAGAAGTAGATTTATTAATTAGCTTCCTTCTAAATAATTTATCTAGAGTACCTTAGACCTTAGGTATCTCTAGATAGTTACCCTTAATACGCTTCTAGTATATATTAAAGCTAATAAAATAGCTTATTTATTATAGCTAGAAGATTTTAATATTATGCTGGTTATAAATATAGTAAGGGATCTATTGTTACTAGTAGTAAGTACCTATATAGACCCTCTAGCTATAGACATTACCTATACTTAAGGGAGGGGGGGTAATTAAGACCCTATATATACTCTTAGTGTAAATATACCTATTTCTCTACTAGCTCCTAAATATATAGTTCTATATAATAGTCGCTTTAACCTCTATAGCCCCTAGCCTATTAGAAGTATATAAAAAGTATACTAATATCTTCTTTAAGGAGCTAGTAGGTATACCACTATAGAATTCTAAGCATAATTATACGGTCGACTTAGAAGAAGGCTAGACGCTATTATAAATACCTATCTATAACCTTTTGTAGAAAGAGTTATAGATCTTATAAAAGTATTTAGATAGTGTTTTTAATAAGGGCTAGATTAGGCTTAGTAAGTCGCCTACTAAAGCGCCTATTCTTTTTATACTAAAAGTTAACAGTATAATATGGCTATATATTAACTATAGATATTTAATTAAGATTATAATTAAGAACTAGTATCTCCTACCGCTAGTTAGTAAACTCCTTAATAGACTTAACTACGCGAAAATATTTATAAAGTTAAATTTTTGCAATATATACTATAGGCTTTATATTAAAAGGGGGGATAAATAAAAGACCGCGTTTAAGATACGCTATAGTTACTTTAAATATTTAGTGCTACTACTTAGCTTATCTAATACCCCCACGACTTTTTAAAGCTATATTAATAGGGCTTTAGGAAACCTGTAGATACTATCTATATAGTTTATTTAGATAATATTCTTATTTACTTAAAGGACAAAGATAAGCATATTATTTATTATTTATTCTATTTATTACCTAATTTAGTCCCTTTTTAGGTCTATATAGGCTACTACTTATCTTTATAGGAAAAATCCCTATAAGGGGAAAAAACCTAGGTATTTCCTTTCCGCTAGTCTTATGTATTCTATCTTTACTTAGCTAGTATATCTTTATATCTTTTATCTACCTTATATACTATACTTCCTAGGTATATTAGAAGATCTAGGGAAAGGAAGTAGTAGGAAGGTCTAGTAATTTGCTAGTATACCACCTATAGTTAGGTAGGGGGTAACTAGTCCCTAAGGGGATAAAATGGGGCATATCCTATAGTATCCTCCTATTAGATCTCATATGCTATTTAGAACTGCTAAAGAATTCCTTATTTTATAAACTATTTTACTATTACTTATAAGCCCCTACTTATAGAGAGCATCTAGTTAATATTGTTTATGCCTATACTAGTAAGTAGCTAGTCCCTTACTAAGTAGTAGCTATAAAATAGTAGTATATAGCGTGCTAACTAAACGGGCCACCTATATATATATTAAAGTGTGGTATTTAGAATATAGGCGCCTATAAGCTATATATTTAAACCTAAAACCTTTATCTATAATAGGAAGGCGGCTATAGATTCTACTTTTATTAGTCCTTTATATAGGGGGAGAGTTAGTATTAAATATAGGGTATTCTATATAGCTACGTCTTATATTTATACTACCTCCTTCTATTATCGCTTCTATTTAAGATCTACCTATCTTATAATTAGTATAGTAGATCTCTATTTATACTAATAGCCTCCTATTCTTTATTGCCATTATAGCATTCTACTAGTATAGCGCTAGGTCTCTACCTAGTAAGCTAGTAGTTTCCGTATTACCTTTTTTCTCTCTACCGCTTATAAGTAGAGGGCTTTTTAGCTAGTATACTTAGGTATATCTCCTTCTTAAGGGGCCCTTGTTCTTTATATATATCTTATTCCTTATATACATTTTAGCATTTAGCGTATTTTTTCTTCCACTAGGTAGCCTTATACTATAGCTACTCTCTATATAATAGTTGTGTTAATATATACATCTAGTAGTAGAACTACCACTTCGCGTTTAAGTATGGCGCGTGGTATTCTTCTATAGGCCCCTATAGTTCTATATAGGCACTAGTTTTATAACTTAGCTAATAGCGCTAGGAAGCTTTTTACTAATACTTTACCGCCTAGTCCTAGGCCCTAGACCTAGAAGCCATATAGTATTATTAGCTTTATAATTACTATATATAGTAAGCGTATAAGTTTAAAAGAGGGTGATTTATAATACTACTAAGAGTATAGCTACTCCCCTATAGGTCGCCTATATAATATATTTATTCTAGTTTAGTATAGAGTCTATCTAGACCCCTAGCATCTTAAGAGTAACTTCTAGTTTTACTTCGCACCCCTAGATATTTACTATTAAGGCTAAATCGCTACTTGCCCTTTTTTATTCTTATAAAGTAAATAAACTAGTATTTATTTAGTACAAATTTGGCGCTATGTTATTTTACTTATATAATGCACCTATTATACGCCTAGTTTAGCTTAGTATAGCTTTCTACTATTATATTTCCCTATATAATTAGGTTTATATTGTTAATAAATCCTAGGGCTATTATATCCTAGCTATTATTAAGTATTTTTAGTAATTTAGATATAAAAAAGAGGAATAGGATTAGTAAAAGAGGTAATCCCTTTAGAATACCTATAGGTATTAGTATTAATTCGCTTTTATATCCCTTTATTATAATTTTTATAATACGCCCCATTAGGAAGGCTTAGATAAACTTAATTATCTAGTCTAGTAGGCTCTTATTTCTTAAAATCTATAAAAGTCTCTTATATAATATATTATTAAAGGTTTTATTTAGGTCTAGGCTTAATATAAATATAGTATATCCTAGGTAAGCGTACTATACTGCTTAGATACTAGAGGTAATTAGGGAAAGGGCTAAGAGGATTAATTGTTTCTTTTTTACGCCTATTTATATCTATAGTAGTAGCTCCTATACTTCCGCCGCTTCTTATATATATTCTATAACTATATTTTCTAAAAGCTTTTCTAAGGTATTTTCTAAGGTAATTAAGTAGTAGCTTTCTAAAAGGGAGTAGTTTTTTTTATACCTTTTATAAGATAACCATAGTTATAGCGTTAGTAAGTAGTACTACTATTACTTCTACTATAACTTTAATTACCTTATTTAGGATCTTATTTAGCCCTAGCGCTTTACTAATAGAGAGCTTTTATATAGCGTTCTTTATTTCTTTTACTAATATTATATAACTTATTTTAATAGGTAAGGGAAGGAATTAGCTACTAATGTCCTATAGGTCTACTTAGTCTACGCCTAGGTAGGAAGCTATATAGCCTTAGCTAATAGTAAGGTTTAACTACCTACTTATCTAAGCCCTTACCCTAGTTTACGCTTATAGCAATATAACTCTTAGGGTAGACTAGACCCCTTCTATCTAGGTAACTCCTATTTACTCCTTAATTATACCTTACTAGTATACTACCCTAGTAAGTAGTCCTATCTATTAGTATACTAATATATATATCCGTTTTCTTAAGCTATATAGTAGTCTCTTTAGCTAGGACGTAATCCTATCTACCTACTAGGTATATTAGGGGTTAGAGCCTAGCTAAGGGGTAAAGTCCCTAGGGCTAATAGTACCTAACTACGCACTACGCCCTATAGGAGGCTAGTAGTAATATAGGGGCATAATACCCTATATATACTACTAGTTCCTATTTTACATTGCCTATAAGAGTCTCCTTATAATAGGCCAACTATATTTTATAGGAGGGGGCTATAGACTAGGTCCTGTGCCAGGTAATATACTCCTCCCTCTCCTACTAACTAAGCTTATATCCCCCCCTTTTATAAGCTAGCTTATATCTTTAACTATTAAGTCCTTATCTAACTAGCCTATATTTCCTTAGAGCCTCCCCTATATATATATACGTTAGGTTACGTATACTACGCCTATTAAGACCCTCCTTTAAGTCTCCTAGATATACTAGATAGGCTTTTATAAAGGGGCCTTAATAAGTTCTTATAAAAAGAGGTTCCCTACGTCCTTGCCGCATTCCTTTATGATCTTAAAGCTAGTATAAGCCTAAGGGTGTCCTATTATACGCCTAAGACATATCTATATTAACTAGCTATAATAAGGCCAGTTTTGGGCTTAGCTATAGGCTAGATAGTTATATATTAGGTAAAACAACACCACACATGCAACCTTATCAAAAGGTAGCGCTACACTTTAAAAATTACGCATACCCATCTTACCATCAAAAACAATCAATTTTCTAACTTTTAAGACTTAATTCCTACTGCCTAGCGAGCTAAAGGTGGATTTATTTGTCGTTTTACCCCCTTTCCCCCAACAGAAAATTCTTCCTAGGGGTAGTCCTAGCTTGTAAGCGAGGCACGGATAGGAACACCAAAACTAAATACCAAAACCACGAAATATAGAGGCTAGATTTTCTACTACCTTTTAGCCTAATCTCCCTAGAAATCTTCTAGTAGGATTAGTAAGGAGAAAGGGTATAAGGATAGTAAAAACTAGGAAACCCCCCTATAAGATACAAAATGCTAAGGCCTAATAGGTCTAAAAAAAAACCTCCTATAGAAATAAGTGATAAAGATTCTACATCTACTTTTTCTCCCCCTTCTCCTTCTTCTGGCCTATTTAGGACAGGAGAAAAAAGAGGATATCCTTAGTCTTCTCCTAAAAAAGAAAACCAAAAACCTATAAAAAAAGACAATAAAACTAACAACTACTACGGATAGTATGCCTAGTATACCTCTTTCTTCCCTTACTCCGAAAGAACATCTATACAAGGCTTTAAGAAGCCTAATCCAGGCCTATAGAGGGCTAGAAGGAGAAGAATAAGAAGAACAAGTTGGATAGCTAGTGGACTATACACAAAATATCCTAATAGGAAAAAACCCCTTTGTAAAAGAAGAAGAAGAAGAAGAGGTAAAAGAGGTCCTAAAAGGACTAGTAGAAGAAGTAAGAGCTCTCCGTAAGGAGGTGGCTCCTATTAAAGAAACTTACGCAGAGA
>Ga0307515_10007329_pt1 | contig 21833 bp, 3 predicted proteins | sample 17_EM_MG_FD_194513 | JGI IMG/M metagenome (GOLD analysis project Ga0307515, IMG submission 194513) | Populus trichocarpa ectomycorrhiza microbial communities from riparian zone in the Pacific Northwest, United States - 17_EM | ecosystem: Host-associated > Plants > Roots > Unclassified | place...
AAACCTAAACAAGAAACTATAGACAATCCAAGCGAGCTTGGCACCCTAAATATCTATATAATTAGAGCTACCCCACTAGCACGACTTACTAAGAAACCTATATATACGATCTTTACTATTACTATAGCTAATATTAAGAAGGCCTTAGCACTAAAGAAGTACACTAACCCTGCTATAAAGGTACTAGTAGAGTACCACAACCGCCTAGAGGTATTTTTATAAAAGGAAGCTAATAAGCTACCGGAATACCGATCGTACGACTATAAGATTATACTTAAAGAAGGAAAGCAGCCTGGATTTAAACCCCTATATAGGATGTCCTAAAACGAACTTTAAGTGCTATAAAAGTATTTAGACGAGAACCTAAGTAAAGGATTTATTAGAGCAAGCTTGTTACCTATAGCCGTACTAATAATCTTTATTAAGAAACCTAGCGGCGGTTTACGCTTTTATATAGACTACTAAGCTCTTAACGCCATTACTATTAAGAACTAATATCCGATCCCGTTAATATAAGAGACGCTAAACTAATTAAGTAAGGCTTGTTACTACACGAAGCTTAATATTATCTCTATATTTAACTGTCTTTGTATTATAAAAGGAGATAAATAGCTTACTACATTTTATACCCGATATAGACTATTTAAGTACTTAGTAATACCCTTTGGCCTTATAAACACTCCGAGCTTGTTTTAATATTATATAAATAATACCCTACGCCCCTACCTGGATATCTTTTGCACTGCTTATATTAACAATATCCTAATATATAGTAATAACCTAACCGAATATTAGAAATATATTAACTTTATTCTATAAGCCCTATATAGAGCTAGTCTATAATTAAATATAGATAAATACAAGTTCTATAAAATAGAAGTTCTATATTTTAAACTCCTTATTTTTATAAACGGTATATAAATGGACTTAAAGAAAGTTAAAGTAATTGTAAACTAGTAAGAACCTAAGAATGTTAAGGACGTAAAAGCCTTTATAAGATTTGCTAATTTCTACTAACGGTTTATTAATAACTTCTCTACCCTAGTTTTACCCCTTATAGCTCTAACCTAAAAGGATAAAGTTTTTATCTTTAATAAGGAATATAAGAAGGCCTTTACCTATCTAAAGGTTATATATACTACTACGCCTATACTTTAATACTTTAACCTAAACTAAATAAGTATTATAAAAGCTAACTTATCTAACTATATTACTAGAGGCATCCTATCTTAATATAACGAGGATAGAGTATTATACCCCGTAGTATACTTCTTAAAATAACTAAGCCTAGCTAAATATAACTACAATATTAGGAAATTTTTTTTTAGGCGCGTTATTGCAGCCGAAAATTAGGGTCTGCTTAACTCGCTTAAGTCGCAATTTTAGCAATTTGCGGCGATTTGCAGTGATTTGCAGGCTACTTTATATAAATTACTAAAATTGCGACTTAAGCGACTTAAGCAGACCCTAATTTTTGGCTGTAATAAAAATGTAATAAAAATACTATAAAACTGCATAAAGCGCTATATAAAGCTCTATATAAAGCTCTATATAAAGCTCTATATAAAGCTCTATATAAAGCTCTATATAAAGCTTTACACGAGGTTTTACACTAGGGTCTATATAAGGCTTTATACAAGGCTCTATATAAAGCTCTATATAAGACTCTATATAAAGCTCTATATAAGGCTCTATATAAAGCTCTACGTATAGAGGCTCTATATAAGGCTCTATATAAGGCTCTATATAAAGCTCTATATAAAGCTCTATATAAAGCTCTATATAAAGCTCTATATAAAGCTCTATACAAAGCTCTATATATAGAGGTTCTATATAAGGCTCTGCGCGAAGCTTTACGCATAGAGGCTCTACACGAAGCTCTATATTAGGTCCCCGCTATATTCCTAATAGCCTCTATATATACCTCTACTAAGTATACCCCCTATATATACCTAGGTAGCCACCTTATATCTTCCCTACCTAAGGAGACACTAGAATAACAGCTAGTAGATAACTATCGCCATTACTAGATAACTATTATTAAAGCTAGACGACCGGAGCTAGAGCTAGACGGCTGGAGCTAAAGCTAGATAGCCGTCGCTAGAGCTAGACGACCATTATTAGAGCTAGACAACTATTATTAGAGCTAAACGACCGTCGCTAAAGCTAGACGGCCGGAGCTAGAGCTAGATAACTATCGCTAGAGCTAGATAACTATCGTCAGAGCTAGACGACCGTTATTATTGCTAGATAACTGTTATTAGAGCTAAACGACCGTTATTAGAGCTAGATAACTGTTGTTAGAGCTAAACGACCGTTATTAGAGCTAGACAACTATTGTTAGAGCTAGATAACTATTGCTAGAGCTAGACGGCCGGAGCTAGAGCTAGATAACTATTGCTAGAGCTAGATAACCGTCGCCAGAGCTATATAACCACTACTAAAGCTATATAATAACTGTTTAAACAACTAGCTAGCGAACACTATAAACGATTAAATTAATTGATTAAATTAAGGTAATATAGACAGGTAGGCATATGCAGGTAGATATAGATAGGTAGGTATAGATAGGTAGGCATATACAGGTAGGTATAGATAGGTAGGTATAAATAGGTAGGCACAAATAGGTAGGTATAGATAGGTAGGTATAAATAGATAGATAGATAGACAGACAGATAGGTAGGTAGGTAGGTAAGTAGATAGGCAAGTAGGTAGGTAGGTAGGTAGGTAGGTAGGCAGGTAGGTAGGTAGGTAGGTAGGTAGGTAGGTAGGTAGGTAGGTAGGTAGGTAGGTAGGTAGGTAGGTAGGTAGGTAGGTAGGTAGGTAGGTAGGTAGGTAGGTAGGCAGTTAGATAGCTTTATATTTTATATAGTTATAATATAAATATATTTAAAAGTATATTATAGCAATCTATAGAAATATGTAATAATTTAGTTATTATATAATATAATAAAATTTTATATAGTTATAATTTATATAGTTTATATAGTTTATATAGTTTATATAGTTTATATAGTTTATATAGTTTATATAGCTTATATAGTTTACACGCTATTTATTTATAGGGTAGCAAAAAGCTAGCATTAGTTTAGTAGTTAAGCGTTTTACTACAATTTACTAGCAGAAGCTGCAAATTTGTTACGAAACGCGCGGTTTACGCGAATCGCTAACGACTATATATAACTGCCCAAATCGCACAGTTTGCAGCAAATTGCCGTAATTTGCAATAACGCGCCAAAAAAATCCTAATGTTGTCTCCTATCTTAAATTCTTTTAGCATATATTTTTTGTTATAGTGTAGTGGTGTAATATGGCCCCTGGATTTAACATCTAGATTAGGCATAGCTTTAAGAGAGCCTAGGCCTTCTATAAGTTATATAGATCGGTCTAGTGCCTTTAGAGTCTTTAACAACTTAGATAGGCACAACGGACATATAATACACTCTTTTCTTCTCTTCTTACTAACTGCTTTCCTACTAATTTCCACTAACTGATTGCGACCGACCGACCGACCTAACAGCACTGTGACTTCCTATCTGAGAGAGACCGCGTATATTACTACATATAGCATTCTACGTGGGGACGACGGCAAGCTCTTTAAATTAGAAGTCCAGCGCTATATATATAGGAGATGTATAGGAACGTGCTGCAGCCACAAAAGGACCGAAAACTGTTAAGTTACTATTACCGAAAGCCGTTAAGTTACTAATAGGTGCAGAAATTAAGCACGGAACTACTAGCAACGTATACGCAAGCACCACTATTATTAAGATAAGTTAATAATACTTTTAGAGATTATTATCTAAGACCTATAGTAGACGGAATAGATAACTAGGAGTGGGAATGTAAGCACGGGGTACGGCAGGACGGAGGATAAAAGAGAGGGTTAGGATGCATTAGGACCAGCAGAAAGAAGTCTTTAATTTTTTATTTACTATATTTGCAACGGTTTATACAATTCTTCTAGCATTTATATAAGCCTCCCTTAAATTTATAAGAGTAATGGCAACAGGACCGATAAAGGGAATACTAGGGATGCTAGGCCTATTCTATAATGACGGCGGAGAAGAAAGTAGGCAGCCTATTGACCTATAAAGTTTTCCTAACCTAGAGGATGCGGTACTAGACCTAACTTCTATAACGTCTAGAACAGATAACCTTTAGCAAAGAGAGGATAAGAACCAGAAGGTTAACTTACCTATTTTAGGAGAAACTGCTAGTCCGTTGCCTTATAATAAACCACTAATAGAACAAGATAAGGTATATGTTATGGCCCAGCCTATGCCAGCTCTAGGGACTTTAGGGACTCCTTACTTTACGGGACAAAATGTGTTATAATTTATCGAATAGTATAAGCAACTATGCATTCGGCACCGTGTTGTAAACGATAAGAAGTATTAAGGACTTCTAGAATATTGCGACTATTAAATAGGGACCTAGATCTAAAGTCTACCTAAGTTTATTATTAGTAAATAGACGGAACTTATAGGAAAGCTTTAGACAGACTACTAAGGAAGTAACTACTTTTAACAAGTTAAGATGGTAGAATTTTTAAAAGCGTATATACTATAGTATAGGAATAACCTACCTAGTAGTATACGCGAGTACTATAGACAATTTACACTAATTTCCTAGAAGGTTACTAAAGCTAGTAATTTAGAAAACCGTAAATAAGGATACTAGTTTGCGAAAGGACTCCTATTTAAATATTAAAAATATACTATAACTAAAATAAAAGCTAACCCGGATAGACGAGAGTCTTTTAACTTCTACCTACTAAGGAGGGCTGTAGAAGACAGGCTTAATTTCATAAGGGCGTAGACCGCTTATTAATAATAAACCCTAAGGAGTAAGGTCTCCGTTAGCTAGTTAGATAATTCCGTAAGTAGTAGCCAGCTATATTAAACTAGAGAGATGCTACTCTTCGGCCGCCTATAGTTTCTTAACTAAATAAGTTAGCAAGTACCTATTAAATAACTTAAGAGACGGACCCTAAGCTAGAGAACCTTACTAGTTAACTCTGGAAGCTTAATCTTAGGACGGTTAAATTGGTAAGCGTTATATCTTTAATAATGTTCCTTAATAGGATTCGCTAAGACCTAATATAGTATATACAGCTCCTAAATAAGGTATTAGTGCGTTAAGAATAAGCAGGTCCGTAACTAGTAATAAATAATAACAGACTGCTGCCGTCTTATAAGGGGGCGCTATAAAAGCGATATAAGCTAGGCCTAGGAAGGTATAGAGGACTAGGAAACTTTAGTGCATACTAGGTATAAGCTAAGACGTATTATAGATATAGAGGCCCTTATTATTTTATTAACTAATACTTAGAGCTTTAAGAACTAGTTAGCCGGGGGTTCCTATATATAAACAAGAATAACCGAATCTATACTAGAATACGTTAGCGCCTAAGAAATCCACTCCCGTATTTACTGAGTAACCATTAAATTTAGTTCCTTAAAGACTAGCTAAGGTAGAATGCGAATATTAATCCTAATATAACGGCAAAAGGCGTCTAAATAAATGCGTCCTTAATAGAGCTTATAGAAAGTAATGGCGCTAAAAGTAAAGAAGAGCTTAGTAAGTCCTAAGAAGATATATATTAAGTAGAGTTAGTATATATTAATCTAGTAGGAGTAGTAACCTAGTTATAGCCTACGATATAGTTATACGATCTTAGGAAGCTAAAAGAAGATATAAGGGTGACGAAACTACCTTTAAAACCAACTGGTTTATAACCGGTAATAGTTTAAAATATATAACCAGGAGGATATATTTAAATCGCACTACAATTACAGCAGTAGGCCCCCTAATTACTAGTAAATAATAAGGAGACTAATGAAATAGACTATACTAAATAGCTAAGAAGAGAAGTAGAGTAAGGAACGGAAGCGACAGTGACCGCTAAAGTACCGCGACTAAAGCTGGTTAGGATAATAGATATACTAAAGGGGAACGTCCTAAGCCTAACTGTAATGGCGGACAAGATCTTATTAAAAACTATTAAAGTTACTATTAGTAACTGCCTTATATATATGCCTAAAGTCATAAGGTTATTCTTTAAGCCTCTCCCGCTACCTCTTATAGAGCCTTACTAATAAAAGCAAGAGGGTGTTAAGGTATTTACATCGTTGGCGTACCTAATATTTTATGCTAATTAAGCTGGCCTAATAACTGTAGAGGTAGACCAAATTAAACGGGACGTAGGATTTACCTAGTTTCGACGATAATATCTAAAGGTAGAAGCATAGATAGGAGATAAAAGGGTTAAGTACTTAATTAACTTTAGAGCGGAGCTTAACCTTATTAAGGAAAGTGTAGCTCTATAACATAGCTTGCCAATATTAAGTCTGCCCCTATAGTTATAGGGTATACGTCTAACGTTTATAAATAGGACTTAGTCTAAGTTTATTAGATTAGTATATGCAGCCCCTATAGTTATAGGGGACGTCTTAATATCCACGACTTTTATTACTGTGGGAGAAATGTTATATAAGGTAATACTTAGTAAGCTATAGTTAGTAAGGGCTAGACTAGCAACGTAGCGAACCGCAAAATAGGCTAGGTATCTTATATTATTTAATTAAAAGATAGCGGAGTTAAAATAAGGTTCTTAATATTTTATAAGGACGTAATGTTCCTTAGACTAAATAAAGGAATTAGTATAAGTAGTAGTTCGGGAAATATATAACTAGTGCAACCGCTAGGATTATATCTGGGGTTATTTATAACCCGGCGTATTAAGATAAGGAGGACGCTAAGGACAGAGAGGAGGGAAATGAGGTGTGACTTTAATAAGGACATCTACTATTTTAGATATCCGCTAAATAGAGCAATTAATAGGAAGAAGAGTATAACGCTAAATAGAAAGAGCTTGATAGCAAAACGTTAAAAGAAGTCCTAAAGAAGCACTTAGGAGGAAGGTAGAAGCTAGTGTTTAAAGTAAAGGCTAGATCCCTTATATATTAAATGTTAAAGACAACAGATCTATTTATAATATAAATAGAAGGCTATAGGAGTAAGGCCTAACAGAACGCTATAAGTGTAGCAACTGCGTATAAATAAAAGGTAGAGAAAGTTTGCCTAGTTAATTTATTAGCACCAAACAGAACGGTTATAGGAGGAATAATAGAGTGGTGAGAAGTGGCCTTGCGTCGGCAAAAGGCGTCCATTTAAGGGTTGCCCCTTAGTCCGTATAATTATTTCCTTAAGCTATAGTATACTAAGCTGGCCCACGGTATATAGCTAAAGCCAAAACAATTAGAGCGTGTAATCGTAGGGGACCTTTAGCTAAGAGAATGAGAAATCTTTAAGGCCATGTTGTTTAACCGAGAAGAAGCTCTAGCATAGGAGTTCTTTAAGATAAGTCGTGTCAGCAGAGACGTAACTCCACTATTAAAGATTAAGACTATACTATATAAAGTATAGTAAGTGCCGAACTTCCCTATACTAAGAGCCCTATAAGGGGAAGTGATAAATATATTACAAAAATATCTAGCTTAAGGGACTCTAGAATATTGCGAAAGCCTATATAGGAATTTATTGTTTCTTATAAGTAAAAAGGAATATAAAAAGTACTAACTAATTAACGCGGCGATAAATATTAACTAAGTAACTATTAGGGACGTAAATCTGCCGCTATATACTAATGAGTTTTCTAAGGAGTTTGCGGGGTGTAAGGTTATATCTTTAGTTGACTTCTTCTTTAAATATAACTAATTGGAGCTAGATATAGAAAGTAGGAACCTAATGGCCTTTATAATACCTCTGGGACTTTTATAATAAATGATGGTATCTATAGGAGGAACGAATTTAGTAGCCCAGTTTATAAGGACAATTACTAAGATTTTAGAGCGACATATCCCATACTATGCCTTGCCGTTTCTAGATAATATTATAGTAAAAGGACTACAGATAATGTATAATGGAGAAGAGAGCCTTCTAGGCGTGCGTAGATATATTCTAGAATATATTATATAGCTAGACGAAGTACTTGCAGATTTAAAACGAGCTAGGTATACGATCTTAGGCGTAAAGTCTTATTTCTATAAAGACGAGATTGTAGTAGTTAGTTACCGCTATAATGGAAAGGGGCGATATCTGGAAGAGTTAAAAGTCGCAAAGATTATTTACTAGAGAGATTGCGAAGACGTTACGTCTACTTAAGTATTCCTAGGAGTTGTTATATATTACTAAATATAGGTAGAAGACTTCGTAATAAAGGTAGAGCCAATCTTCCAACTGCTATAAGTGAACGTTCTGTTTGTATAGGGTATAGAGCAGATAGCCGTTATAAAGACTTTAAAGTATATAATTACTACCACACCCGTGTTAGTTTAACTGGATTATAGTAAGGGGGCTAGGCTAATTGTTCTTGCTATTAACAGATGCAAGAATAGGTAGGGATATGGTCTTATACAACTGGATATATAAGGTTGTCGCTACCTATGTTAATATAAGAGTGGTATCTGATCTTAAGCGGAGCAAAAGTATAATTTAGGAAAGCTTAAATATTAGGCATTGCTATATATATTAAAGAAGTGTTAAGTATACCTATACGGCGTCCGCTTTACGGTTAAGACGGATATAAATACCTTAGTTGCGTAACTAAATTGTACTGCTACCGATTTACTAGGAGCCTTAATAATATAATAGCTAGCATAGATCTAGTTATAGTGTAGTAGTGTAGATTGGACGTCGCCTACTATCTTGGCATTTTCCTATATTTATAGAGCCTTTGGCTTCCTTCCTTCTTCCCTTTATTATACACGTATTATAACTCTACTAGTTACAGGAAATATACTCTTTTCTTTCTTTCTTACTAACTATTCTACTAACTAATTATAACCGACTAACTAACTAACCGACTGACCGACAGACAGACAGACTAACGGCACTGTAACTTTCCTATCTTAGAGAGGTCGTACCCTCCCACAATAGGACTTTAATGTTAGGCATATACTAGGGAAGAAGAATAGCCTAGCTAATAGACTATTATAACGGCTACTAGATAGTAAACGACCTAATAAGCCGACTAAGGATATTAAAGAGTTTATTAACTATAAGCTGAGTGCTTTAGAATACACGGCTAGCCTAGTTAAAATAGAGGTAGATTTACTACTAGAAGACTTGTATTTAGGGGAGTCTTAAAAGATTATAAAATGGCTAGTGATATTATAACGTCCAGAAGAAATAAATACTAAAGAATTTAAAAAGTTTAAATAATATACGCTGAAATTCCTAATGCGCAATTAATAGCTCTTCCGCCGATAGTTAAAAAATATGCTAATGTGAAGGGTAATTAATGACGAAAATACTTAGCAAGAGATCATTAAGAACCTTTATAATTGGAGTAGATATTATAAATAAAAAGGAATATATTAAAGAGTTTTAAATTAATATTAGTGGCTAGGACTATAGGATTAGATATTATAGTATATTAAGTTATACCCGTAATGCTAGGGACAACAGCTAGGATAAAAAGAAGAAGTAATGCACCCTATATAGGAGTCCATTTTATAATACCGAGTAACTATAGATATTATGTTTATACTAATAACTTGTCTTAGTTTCCAATACCTAGCTACTGCTTAAGAATATATATCTAGATAGGTAGAAGCTTAAGCCCTTCAGAAAAAGGATATAAAAAGCGTGGCGAAGTTTCTCTATAAAGACATTATCTGTAGATAGGGAGTATTCAGACAGCTTTCTATAGATAGTGGCGGAGAAAATGCTAATGTAACCGCTGTGCTCGCGGAGCTCTATAATATTAAAAGGGTTATAGCTTTTATATATTACCTATAGGGACAAGGCTTAATAGAGCGAGGACATAAGCCTATAGTAGACGCTTTGGTAAAAATGGATAGCTTATAGCTGGACAATCTCTATACTATTTTATAGGTAGATAAAACAACCATTAAGCAACCTATAGGAATAACGCCAGTAAGAGTTATATGCGGATATAAGCATGTCCTTCCTATTAAACTCTGTATACCTACTTAGCAAATACTGCCCTAGTAAATAGTCCGGACCACTATAGAGCTACTAGTACTTTATGTAAAGCAGTTTAACTAAAGAGACGCAAATATATAAAAGGCTGTCGCGCGTATAAGACGACTAAGGGAGGCAAATAAAGAATATTTTAATAACATCCGCCGTATTTACTAGGACGTATTTAAGATTAGGGATATAGTTATACTTTATAATACGCAGCTTAAGTAAGACTATTTTAGTAGTTATAAGTTAGATCTAAAATAGCTAGGCCCGTTCCGTATATATAAGAGTTACCCTTATAAAGGATGGTACTTAATTAAGGATCTTAATAGCACGCCGTTTTGTAATTAAACTCTAGGGAATAGATTAAAGAAGTTTTATTAATAATAGATATCTAAGGTCTACTAGGAAGACTAGCTTAACTAATTAAGCGGAACTATACTATAAGAAATAATAGTAGAGCTAGAACCTAAGGAGGATGCTATATAAAATCCACCAGTATCGCAACGCCGTATAGTTTAAGAAGTATGTGTTTTAGAAAGATCGTTTAATAGAACTAAGTATAAAACATTTAACTAGGGGACAGTTAAGTTTTAAGGTGGGGGAGAGGATATAGATACCAGCCGTGTAATCCGTCTATTTATTTACCGTATTTCCTAAAGCTCTTTCTATTACACTTTCTTATTTGCTTTTTTAGTTATAGGAATCTAATATATAGTAGTAGTAAGGTAAAGATAGAAGAATGTTTACGTATAACTATCTAGTATTATTTACTACAAAGATATTAGTTCCGCTCACCGCCTTTATTAAGCTAATAGCGATTTTCTATCCCGGGGATAGAAAATTATAATTAGTCTATTTAACAATTAGAGCCGGTAGAACTCCATACTACCACCTAAATTTAGTAGACTATTTAGATTAGGAAACCCTATTTAAAACTTTACCTTTTTACACTTAATAAACCTTAAACACAGCCGCAATTAGTTAAAAGTTATAAATTAAATAGAATTAATAACAGCATATTTATTATGTTTTTATTTAGTAAACCTCTAGTACTATATAAAGGAGCTAAGCGATAGATTAGTAACGTCCTTATAGAAGTTAAAGGCTTTATAGTCAATCGGCGTTAGGTAGTACTCCTCTAAATCTATAACGAGATTCTGCTCTCTTAAGAAAACTACGTAGATGCTGCTAGTATAGTAGTTAATTTCGTTAACTAGGATAACGGGCTACAAGCATCTCTAAGAAGGGACGCGTTCTTATTAATCTTTAAGGATATCTCTAACATTAGTAAGATAGCAAAAGATTAAAGAAATTAGTATAATAAAGCCAGAGAAACTATCCGAAAGTCCTAGGGATAAGGTATTCTTAACGGTCTACTTAAACACATAGTCTCCTACTACTTCCTTTCTACTACCCAAAAGCTTACCGTCTACCCACTTTATAAAGTAATGGTATAAGTTAATAAGGCCCTAATTAATAGGCTTAAATATCTAGGACGCGGTATTAAGAATACTACTTAACTATAGCTAACCGATTTCGCGCTCGCGCCGAAGATGCCAGAAAGGGCAGTATTAGACTAGGTAGTAAATAAGTATAGCTTAAAAAGACACTTAACTAGCTTCCTTGTTCTAAATAAGGACCTACTACTAAGAAGTAAAAGACTAACTACTATAGGACTAGAGGTCACTAATGTCGGAATTAGATAAGTAGGAAAGAGCTTAGCTCTTATACTGCAAATACACTTATAATATACTTCTAACGTAATGAATCCCTTAGCCTTTTAGCCATTAACACCTGTTTAAGGAGGCGTTAGTATTATACTAAGTCCGTCCCAATAAGGATTACCTATATTAGTTAACTCGCCTTTATTATCTATAAATAAGAGCATTTTTGTAGCTAGAACGCCTATTGGCTTGCCCTTAAGGCTACTAGTATCTTTATTAAGAAGGAATTTAAGAAGAGGGCTAATAATTGCTTACCCGGAAGTAGGAGAGCTAGGAGTAGAATTAATATTTAATAAGAACGTTATTAAGCTAGGAGATAATAAGGAGTATATTAAGGAGGCCGTAAATACTATAGCGATACTCCGCGTAAAACGAGGGTATAACTATAAGGATGACGTGCCCGCTTATCTTAAGGCGTCCCTAAACTAAACCACTAAAATCAAACTAACTAAGGTTATAAAGCTCTTGCGTAGTTAGTATAAGGCGGCTAGTTCTAATCTAGAGATATATAAGGTCTGCTAGATATATATATAAGCTATAGGAGGATGTATAGGTTTAGTAATAAAGGATCTAAACTATACCACACTATATTATAGACTCCGTTTAATATATTACGCTTATAACTACCTTAGCACTATAAAGACCGATCCTACTACGTACTCTTAGTTTAGAAAGGCTTATAAACCTCTAGTTCCGTCCAATTCCTTAAGACCATATAAGTTTATTTATAATTTAGCGCTAAGGTTTTTATATAATAGAGAGGCTTTACTTAATTAGATAATGTCACTAGAAGACTAAGAAGTGTAGCAGCGAGAAGGATCTATAATTTTAAACGTGTTTAGATAGTAGTGGGATTCTAGTATCTTGGTAATAATTAATAAGGAAATGCGTATATACCGCCATTATTAGCATCTAATTAATAGGCGGCTAAATTATAGCTGGTTAAGAATAATAGTCTATAGTCTCTGCTAACAGCTAATAAGATAAGATCCTTAGTATTATTATTTCTATTGTGCTCTCAGACCTAATAACTAGTGGCGACTTATTTCCTACCCTTATTATGCGAAATTCGCGGTTAAAGGAGACTTTATAGCTTTCCGCCATATTAACATTAATATTCCCTCGCTCCTTAAAAGTAGATACGGTGCTAATATAATCTAAAGAAGCATTTCTCTAGATAATAAGACTAAGGACAACTGCATAATTATTTTACCCAGCATGTATTACTACCTAGAATTATAGTGGGAGGATCTTAAGGCGTAAGGATTAACTAAGGGCGATGGATTTATTTATAAGATCTCTAACTAAGACTGGACTACTAAAGACGTAGAAAAGTATACGATTAACTAGGTAGCTTAGCTATATAAGAAAGGAGATATATATATAACTATACCTTACCTTCTTTATAGAGCAAAAGGACCTTTAACTAGAACCTAGCGAACAATGCTACTATAGTTTATTAGTATTTAGGACGATTATAATAACCTTAACGTCACTAAAGGAGGTACTTAGGTAGAGTTAGCAGATGCGCACTAAGACTTAAGAGCGCCGCCCTATACGCCGTCTGGATATGCCAATCTCTATAGCGCAATTCTATATTGCTTCCCTATAGTAGTTAAGCTTATAGCAGCCAGCACTCTATCCGACGCCCTTCTTAGTAAACGATAGTAGGATTCTCTAGCGGTAATTTAAGATTATAACCTTCTTCTTAATGGCAATGGGAACGAAGTTAGGAAATAGATACATTCCTACTATTTTAGGGCCGTCGAGAATTATAAAGATACGTTTAGGCTGATATATACAACTAAGATAAAACGCTTTAATAGCCGCTTTTACTTTTACTGTATTAATAATAGAATTAATCCTTTAGCTGTTATAGTAGATCTAAGTAGAGTGCCCCTAGTTATTGTAGAAGGATAGAGTTATATAAAGTTACCTAAAGAATTATAGGATAGAACTAAGCAAATAGAAGGGTACGAAAGAGCTATATTATCTAAGAGCCTCTAGTTTAAAGTCTCTTATACTACTTAGCTAAGTAAATAAGAACGGTCTTATTTAACTAGAATGGAGTCTCCTTATTTACTATCTCGGGTTTATAGTAAGGGTAAGGAGCACGTGTAATTACCTACCGCGCCTTTATTTTAAAGATAAGGAGTTTTAAAGTTTTAGAAGTTACTAGGGGATAATAACTTAGGTAGGGGAGGTATATAGTGGTGTAATATAGCCCCTAGATTTAATATCTAGATTGGGTATAGCTTTAAGAGAGCCTAGGCCTTCTATAAGTTATATAGATCGGTCTAGTGTCTTTAGAGTCTTTAATAACTCGGATAGGCATGACGGATACATAATACACTCTTTTCTTCTCTTCTTACTAACTGCTTTCCTACTGATTTCTACTAACTGATTGCGACCGACCGACCGACCTAATAGCACTGTAACTTCCTATCTAAGAGAGACCGCGTACACCACTATAATAGTACCTTTTTTACATAGCCTGGGCGTCTAGTAAGTGCTTTTTAAGTTCTTCTCTATGAATTTTTATTTGCTTAATTCTCTTAGACGCTACTAATACCTCCCTTTTAAGAACGATGTCCTTAACATTTTAGGGGTTATTTACTTTTACCCCAAATAATGCTTTATAAGGGGTCATTTTTATACTACTATAGATGCTTATATTATATATATATTGTCTAGTTATCCTGTTAATAATTAATATAGTAGTGGAGGTAGTATTCTAATAACGTATTTAGACGCTTTATTAGCCTATCTATTTATAGGTAAAAGGCAGTACTTATCCTTTACTGTATTTTTAATAAGAGATAGAATAAAGACTAAAATACGCTATTAAATACGGTACTTCTATTAGATATAATTCCCCTTAATATACTAAATAAGAGCTACTGTTTTAAAAATAGGTCTACTAGTTTTACTACTGTAATTATTATTATAACAGTAAAGTACCCTAAGAACTTTATATATCTGTTAATAATTACTAGGATAGCGTTAGCAACCTCTCCCGTTCTTATTTTAGTAGGGGGTAAGCCTATTATAAAATCTATTGTTAACTCTAATATAGGTCCCTATGGAATAGAAAGCACTAATAACTCGCTGTATAGGCGATGTCTAGATATCTATACCCTTTAGCACGTATTATATCTTAATATATAGTCCTTAACCTCTTCAGATATTCTATCCTAAAAGTATTTCCTTTAAATAACCTTAAGGGTTCTATTAGCACCGTAGTAACCCCTAAAAGGGTCGTTATAGAAGACCTTTAGAATTTCGTCTTAAACTGCTTAGTGCTTTAGGATATATATAGCACCCTTAAAACGCAATAAACCCTTTTAGTCTTGCTACTATAGCTTCTTAATAACTCCGGCTAAGTTAGTTTCTACTATATCTTTCTACCTCTTCCTAGAAACGAAGGCGTCCCTCTATTATACTTAAAGAAGAAGATCTAAAAAGGTTTTATATAGATTACTTACTTCTATTTTTCCTACCGCTATTATAGCTATAAGGCGGAGCATAAGACGTTTTAAACTATTAGTGCTAGTAGATTCTCCTACTATTATATAGTATGCCACGCTATAGATAGGTATCTTGCCTATCCCCCTTAGATCTGGATATTTATAACTAATGCACTATTAAGTTAAAGGTGCCGTAATACCCCTAGTATATCCTATAGAATTCTCGCTAATTCTAGGGTACGCTAACTTTATAATGTCTACCTAGCCTATAACCTAGTCTATAACTATATCTTATAGCTCTATAATTATAGCGCTTTATAGCTGTATTATTAGGATCTCTACCCTATTACAAAATTCTATAGTTTTAGGGAAAGAGTCTTTTTTCTTCTTAAGCAAATTTTATAATATGGGGATTATTTCCCCTATACTGTCCTAGATCCTTCCTATCTTATAATCTAAATATCTTAATAACCTATTAGCAGGATATATCTTTCCTAAGCGGTATATAATTTTAAAGTTATACTATAATAGTGCCTCTACCTATCTAGCTTATTAACCGCTTAACACCTTTATAGTTATAAAGTATTTTAAGTTATTATAGTCTATAAGGACTTTAATAGGGTAATTGCTTCCTATATAATAATGTCGCTAGTGCTTTATTACTGTAACTATTACGAGTAACTCCTAGTTATATATTATATAATGCTATTCTATAGGGGTTATTTTCCTTAACTAAAACGCTATAGAATGCTATTTTCTATCTTTTAATTAAGATATAATTGCCCCTAGGGCGAAGCCGGATATATCCGTTTTAAGGTATATATATAGCTCCTAGTAAAAGTATATTAGAATAGGCGCTGATATAAATAAATCCTTTAACTAGTTTATAGCCTACTTAGCAGCTTCCCTAAATATAAAGGGTCCTAACTTCTTGCTATTCTTAGATTCTTTTAGTAAATTAGTAATTAGGAGTATTACTTATAAATAGTAAACAATAAATATTTAGTAGAAGTTCACCGTGCCTAAGAAAACCTATACTTCTCTAAATATTATAGGGTAGGGCTATTCCCTAATAGCGTCCACCTAACTTTTCTCTATTAATACTCCGTTAACGCTAATAATAAAGCCTAGAAAATTAATGCTAGTAGTATAAAATATGTACTTTTTTAGGTTTATATAGAGCTTATATTCCCGTAGTCTTTCTAGTACTATTTATATATAGTATATATATACTTCGTAGTTATTAGAGTAGACTATAATATTATTAAGATAGACTATATATATTATGTCTAATAGGCCCAATAATACCTTATTAATATAGGCCTAAAATATTACTGGTGCGTTAGTGAGCCTAAATGGCATTATTAGGTACTTAAAGTAGCCGTACTGTATTTAGAACGCCGTTTTCTACTTATCGCCGGCTTTAATCCGGATTTAATAGTATATATATTTTAAATCTAATTATATATCTTTACGCCTAATAGTTTATTAATAAGCTCCCCTATTAAGGGTAACGGGTAGTAATTCTTTATAGTAATTTTATTTAGCGCTTAATAGTTAATATAGAGGCAAAGGGTCTTATCCTTCTTAGGTATAAATATAATTAGTACCCCTACTAGGCTTATAAAGGGCCAAATCTATCCTCTCTAAAGATTATCTACTATATATTAACGTAGTACCGCTAGCTTATTTTCTAATAGGTTATATAATAGTCTAAAAGGAGGTTATTTATTCTCTATGTCTATCTTATACTTAACTAACATAGGGTTAGGTAAGGTTTATGCAGCCTTTTTACTAGAAATATCCTCTAAGTCTATATATTCCTATAGAATCTCTAGTTCCTTAACTGCGTATAGCCAGGCATCTAAAAATAAATATCCCGTGTCCCCGTTCTTGGTATTAAGAGTGGCATACATAGTATATACCTACCCTTCTTCTTATATATAGTTTAAGAAAGTCTTTTAATCTTTAACTATAATGCGCGGTTAAGACTTCCGATGTTAATATAAGGCTAAAGGCTAATTAATGTCCGGATTAACTTAGTAAAGCTATAGGTATCCCAAAATAAGGTTATACCCCTTAATTTCTGCGGCATAGAAGTATATCTCCTGCGTATTTTATAGACTATTGCGGTCCTATCTAGCTATAGAAAAAGCCTATTCCCTATAATATAGAATCTAGTAGCCTCTAATGCTTTAAATAGTGCGTACCTATAAGCCGCTAAGGTCCAAATCCAATTCTTTTACTAGTAATTAAGAAATAAACCCTATAGTCACGCCGCTGTCTATAAGGCAGTCTTGCGTTACCTATTTATTATTAACTTAAATAGAGACAGGAATAACTATACGGTAGCTTACTCTCTCCTTCTCTTACTAGCCTAGTATAAGGGAGTAAAGATTTACTAGGCTCTTTCTTTTCCCGATTAATCTAACTCTTATTTCTTCTATTAGTAGAAGCGCTTTATATAGCCCTTCTTGCCGTAGTTATAATAAACGTATAACTCTTGGTTCTACTTATTTAGATTAAGTTTTTACCTATTATTATTCTAGGGCTAACCAGCATTACTTTAGGGCTTTAAAGCTTACTTACGTTATTCTTCTATAAAGTAGTTAGGTTGGAATCTACCCTTATTATTAAAGCTAGGTCTAGTCCTACACTCTTTATTATTGGTGTCTTATTTCTTTCGCTTACCTAGATAGTCTCTTTTAGTATTCTTAATCTAAGTAGCTTTAGAAATAAACTTTTCTTAAAAGGTAGGAATTTTACCTTTCTCCTATATGGCCTGTTAAATCTTAGGTTATAACTTAGTAAATAGCTAGTAAAGTTATATAGTATTATCCTATAGGTTTAAGTAGGGTATATTGTCTTCTAGTTCTTCTAAGTAGTTTATAAACTAGACTACGCTCTAGCCTTCTTACTATTTAGCGTTATAGTATTACTAGTTATAATCTATCCCTTAATTAGTAAGGTTTTAGTGTTACGAAGTGAGGGGAAGAACCTTTCTATAAGGATCTTTACCTTCTTATTATTATTATTAGTGGCCTATAATTCCCCTACTCTTTATAGGGGTAGTAGGTATAAGTCTTCTACTAGTCGCCCTACCTTTTTCTTTACCTATTTCGCTATAGCCTATAGGCCCTTATTATAGGGGAGGCTTAGGTTAAAAGTGTGCTTATTTATAAATCGTCTCCAGTTATTCCTTACTTCTTTTTTTAGGGTATTCTTTAACTAGTTTCTTATATCTTTATATCGTCTCTTATCTTTAGGGTTATAGCTACTTAAGTATTTCCTTCTTACTTGTCGTTGGCTAGCTATAAAAACCGCGTATTATACGGACCATATATATTACGCGTAGGGGCCCGGTCTTAAGACCAGGCAGTACTCTTCTAACCTATTTGTAATTACTGCCTAGATCCTTTCTAGTCTTTAGTTAATTTCCTTAGGGGTAGCTAATAAGCCTCACTCGTTTGGTATTAGGTGGATTTCTTCTAGGTCTTAGAGTTATTATTTAACTATATTAAGAAAGCTGTTTACCTTAAGCATCCTTATTACATATCTTTTGCTATTTAGTTACGCCTTAATATCTAAATCTAGCTAAATAGGGATATAGTCTAAAGTAAGTACCTATTTTTCTTTAGGGTTGCACCTTTTAAGTCTCTAGTATAGGCCTTCATCCATAAATATAAGGTTAATTATACTTCTAGCGGATCCTTATTACCATATAATTGCTCTAGGGGGAGTAGCTAGCTTAAGGCCCTAGGTGTCTATAGCTTTTAGTAGGCACTCTGCCTATTATTTAGCAGCGATATAGATACCCCCTACCGCGAGTAGTAGAGGTTTATATCTCCTAATAGGATAGACTCTATGCCTTTAGTTTTAAGTAAGCCTATTACTAATATAATATTCTCTATTTATAGGACCCCTTTAACCCTAGGGTTATATATATTAATAATTTGTACTAGTCCTCTATATATCTAAATTATTATAACTGCAATATCTAGATTAACTACCTGCTATAACTATAAGGACAGGCTAATAGTCTTACTAATCATAAAGTACACGCGTATAGCTGCTTTTAGTTTATATAGGAGCTAGAATCCTTAGGGGCAGTATATTAATTATATATAGGTGTTATAGTACGGCTCTTATATAGCAAGGATATAGTATTTCTCTAGGTCTAAACTGTCTAGTAAGGGCCTTACAAGACGGTAGTTTATATTGCTATAGTTATACTATATAATAGATAGGTGGCGGACCCCTAGTAAGGGTCCTTCGCCTTTCTATTATTCCTCACTTCTTCTATTTCTACTTTCTCTAGGATATTTAAAACTTCTATCTCTTATATCTACACCCTAGTTACTACTTATTTTATATAGAGCTTTCTATTCCCGTGTCTTATATTCCTACTAGCGCTTTTATATCTAAATCTATTATTATCTCCAGTTCTTCCCCTATTCTTACTAGTTGGCTATACACCCTTTAAGAGTTGGCTGCGAATGTTATATTTACCGCGTTAAGTCTAATTCTTAATTATCCTAGTCTTAAGCTTACTATAGCTGTTTATAAGGGTCTTCCTACAGGGTATCCTCTCCCTTATATCCCCTTAATCCTTATATCCCTATACGGTCTAGTAATATTACACAGCGTCGCTTCTAGCCCGTTAAGGCTTAGAATAGCTAGCCTAGCCCCCTAGTATTAAAGGTAGAAAACGCTAGAAAGGCACCTACGCCCCCCTAGCTTATCGCCTGTTATTTCCATTCGTATAACCTCACATATAATTATTCCCGCAGCTATTAAGCCCTTACCTTCCATCTCCTATATTTAATGTAGTCTTCTCTCTCCCACGCCTTATATATGCTTTAGTAGCAGTTTACGCATTTTATTTAGTCTTAATTTAAGCAGTATCTTATATTATAGGTGTAATGGGACTAGCCCAGTTATAGTAGGAATGTCTCGGTAAAACACTCGATAGATAAATTCTAACGCTTTAACTAAAATCTGCTAGATCAATTGAATTACCGAAGTCCGTTAAAGACCGCGTGCGTATATACGCACGCATCGACCACCAAGCCCTTAACTATTTAATTATATAATTCTCTTATTATTCCTTTCTCTTCTTTACACAACGTTTTATTCTTAGCGAGAGCTATATACCCTTAGATTTAGATAGAATTTATATTATTTCTTTAAATCTTCCTAAAGTCTCTCCGCGCCCTTATATTACGTTACGTTAATACTAATACCCTTAAAATGGCAAACAAACTCAAATCCGCTACGTTAACTATTATGGCCCTAGTTAGGGAATAAATAACTATAATACAACAGTCCTTTATAGATGCCTTGGCCTAATAACAAACTATACTAAAAGCTTAGCATTAGTAATTAATTAAAGCAATACGCAAAGAACTCTATAACGCTAAAGTACTCGCGTTAGAGACCCTAATAGTAACACCTATAAATAAAATTAAAATAACTATATGCGAACCTAACCTATTAAATACAAACCCTAAACTAGTAACGGCAGCTTAACCCGTACCTATAATAAACCTAATACCTACTATAAAATAACCTACGTCCCTTTATAACTAAGCTCTATCTTAAACTTTTAATAAACTATAACTAATACCCTACTAAAGCTAGCAAGATTAGCTATAGAATATCTTATTTAAGTAAAGACGCTATACAAACTATAGACCTATTCTTCCGTAACGGCACCTTTATTAATTTTAAAAATTTTATCTCTCTATTAGAACAAACGTATAATAACGCTAGCTGCGAATATATAGCTATTACTAAACTTAAAAACCTATAATAATAGAACTAAGACTTTACTAGCTTCTTTTCGGAATTTTTAGGCCTTATTAGTAAACTGGATTAAAATAAAGCCGCTAGAGTTACTGCTCTCCGTTAAGCTATTTCGGATAAAATTAGAGCATAGTTAGTAGGTAAAGAACTACTAAAGGATTTACCCGAATTTGCTATAATATATTAACAAATTAATAAAGACCTCTAATATAATAAGCAGACCTATTCTCTAAAGCCAACTATATCTTACGTTTAAAACTTTATAAAACTAATATATACCCTAAAGCGCGATCCGTCTTTAAGATCTAAAAGCCCTATATATAACCCTATAGACCTTAACGCCACTTAATCCTATATACCCTTAGGAACTAATAAATAAAGAATATAAGCCATAAATAGAGAATATTTCGGATATAGAAAAAAGGGATATATTTAAAGGGATTGCCAAACTTACCCTTTTAAAAAGGTCCGCCGTAGCTTCTCTTAGTCCTTAAGTCGCACTTATTCTACAAATCGTACTCATTCTATAAATTATACTTGGTTATTACGAAGCATTTTACCTTTAGTTAATTTGGAAAATAAATCGTCCTAGGGCTAAATCGCGCTTTAGAATAAGAAGTAGAAGAGTATAAGTATCTAGGCTCTTTTGGCGCTAATACATAATATAACTCCCTTAATATACTCGGCGAAATTTAAATACTTAGAAAATAGAAGGAAGTATAAATCCTTATAGATAGCGGAGCTACTAGTATAGGCTTTATTAATATAAACTACGCGAAAACTTAACGCTTAAATTTAAAGAAACTTAATAAGCCCTAAGGCCTATAAGGCTTTAATA